>Ga0265294_10007932_pt1 | contig 12497 bp, 12 predicted proteins | sample MunlanPumphouse3_FD_192504 | JGI IMG/M metagenome (GOLD analysis project Ga0265294, IMG submission 192504) | Groundwater microbial communities from a municipal landfill in Southern Ontario, Canada - Pumphouse #3 | ecosystem: Environmental > Aquatic > Deep subsurface > Groundwater | place... | reverse complement strand
AAGTCCTGGAATCCATCCACACTTTATTTTCAGGATCACAGACCTGAGAGCTCAATTGCAACAATACCACCTATTCTGTCCTCAGGAGAGACCCCGTCGCCGACAAGTCTCAGGGGTGCATCATCTCCAGAGATAGGCTCACCATTGAGGCTGTTTGCAACTATATATCCCCTGCTCCCTGCAACATCTGAACTCTCAAAGCAGACTGAACTGCCATCCTCTGAGAGCACTGTTATGGTATATCCAACCTCTGCAAGTGCCTTATTGAAGGTCGGGTGCCCGCTCTCAGCATCATCCACATCAGCTGCAAGCATCCAGAGATCCATGCCCATCCAGACATTTCCATCCTTGTCCTTCCATTGAACTGCATGGCAGAAGTTCACAGACTCCTCATAGAGGGCCTGCGTGATCACATCCTCAGAGGCCCCCCTCATTGTGAGGTTCCACCCTGCCTCTGAGGGCTGATCAGCAGACATGCAGCCTGCGCACAGGAGCATGGCCAGAACGAGCAGCCCGCAGATCAATATATACCTTATTTTCAAGCAGATTCACCCCGGATTTCACTTTTTCAGACCTCTGAAATAGCTGGCATGCAGGCCCAGGTGGATCACCATGAGGCCTACAAAGAGAAAACCCGAGATGTCATGAATCCACAACCACCCGGGCCTTCCGAGAGCCAGAAATTCAGAGGAGAATAATGGGTTCACCCCGCCTCCCAGATGCAGGCGGGGTGAAATGATAAAGAAAAGGACCAGTCCGCTGATCACAAGAGGAATAAAGGAGATCAGTGATGCCACATCCACCGCAGCATTGAATCCATTCCTTTTCGCCATATCTTAAAATTGAGACTGCGCACTATCAATCATTCGGTTTTACAACGGCCAGGAAATATCAATGACCCATATTCCAATCCTGACAAGCATCTCCTCAAGGCCGGGATAACGGGACTCGATCCTCCTGACCATGCCCTCGGTCTCTGCAATTGAGGCAGTCAGTCTGTTAAGGGACTCCATATCATTTGCAGTCTCAGTCTGCAATGATGGGGATCCAGCCATGACATAATGGATCTCATAGTTAAGAGCCCCGAAGGCCTCTCTGAGTTCCTGCATTGTGCCTGAAGCAACCACCCCCCCTCTTCTGAGCATTATACCCTGTCGCAGATCTCCTCGACCTGATGGAGGTTGTGGGCAGAGAGAATTATCGTCTTATCCTGCTCTGTGTGGAGATTCCTGAGAAATCTGCATATCTAACGCGAGGTCATCCCATCAAGACCTGAGGTCAGTTCATCATAGATCAGAACAGCGGGAGCATGCGATTGGCCACCTTCCGGCGCATGCCCTTTGAGAGTTCGCCTGTTATTCTCTCTCTGGCATCCATATTCTGGAATGAGAGAAGGGTATCCCCCTCTCACAGGATCAGCAACAACATCTATGCCATTGATCTCCAGTCTGCCTGAGCCAGAAGGCCTGCCATGATCTTCAGGAGTGTTGTCTTGCCTGCGCCATTGTGACCTACAACCCCCGGTATGCCTGCCTCCCTGAGATCAGAACTGGCACTGTCAAAGGCCCTGAAACCATTGAACTCCTTTACAACAGAGTCTGCATGGATCATGCTCACTTGCCAGATATTTATATCATACATTATATAATTTGTTGAGGAAGGGTTCGGATTAACAAACAATATATATTGAAAACCTCTAAAAATTCAAATGATGGACGCAAATGTGATAACCGCAATTCTGGCTGTTCTGCTTGTGGCAGTGGCAGGATTTGCAGGCTGTACAGGCAGTACAGACAATCAGGACCCGGCAACTGGTACAGACAAGCCACTCTATATCGTCGGTGTAGACGGCAACTATAAACCATACTCATATCTGGACACAGATGGCAATCCAACAGGCTTTGATGTGGAGTCCATAAAGTGGATTGCAGATGAGATGGGCTTTGAGGTCAGGATCCAGCCAATGCAATGGGACGGCATAATTCCAAGCCTTGTCAACAAGAAGATCGATATGGTCTACTCAGGTATGACCATCAGTCCAGAGAGACTTGAAAAGGTCAACTTCACAGAGCCATACTGGGTGATAGACCAGGGTGTCGCGGTTCGTGAGGACTCTGAACTGACGATGGAAGACATCACCTCAGGCAAGGTTGCCATAGGTGTCCAGAGGGGCTGCACAGCCAACACCTGGATCCAGACAAATCTGATTGAGAAGGGCATCCTTCCAAAGGAAAAACTCTCCCTGTATGACAACTTCCCACTTGCGATCACAGATCTCACAAACAAGCGCATCGAGGCTGCAATGTATGATCTGCCTGTTGTCAAGAAGGCCATTGAGGACAAGCCTGTAAAGATGCTTGGCACCCTTGAGACCAGGGAAGAGTATGGTATCGCTGTCAGGAAGGGAGACACAGAACTCCGGAATACTCTCAATGAGGGTCTTGACAAACTCATGAACTCCCCCAAATGGCAGGAGCTCATCGAGAAATACAGCATGGAAGAGTAAGTTCAGACACGGATGGGCAGGCAATGGCAGGAGCCCCCCTTCCCCTCTACATTTTTCAATGATGGAACGCTAATATTTTATACACTTGAATCCTGTGAAGAGCTCTTATGTGGCAGGCATCCTGCCGGATGGTGAACCCAGATGACAGATGTTCTTGCAACAGTCATTGAGTCTCTGCCATACCTGCTCTCTGGCGTAGGAGTGACCCTTGCCCTGGTGCTGGCCTCGCTGGCCCTTGGTTTTGCGATGGGTGTCCCTCTCTCACTTGTGCAGGTCTACGGGAGGAGGACAGGACGTTTTCTGGTATCAGTATATGTCTGGTTCTTCAGGGGACTGCCCAATCTGGTGCTGCTGTTTCTCTTCTTCTTCGGGATATTCCCTGCCATGGGTCTGAATCTCTCGCCCTTTGTGATAGCTGTGATTGTGCTTGGACTCCGCAGTGGTGCATATCAGTCACAGATCTTCAGGGGTGCCATCCAGTCACTTGGTGAGGGTCAGATGATTGCAGCACGTTCCCTTGGCATGAGCAGGTGGCAGGCGATACGCCACATCATACTGCCTCAGGCCCTCAGGGTAGCGCTTCCTGGCTGGTCAAATGAGTATCCCATACTGCTCACAGACTCAGCTGTATGCTATGCAATCGGGGTCACTGAACTCCTGACACGGGCGACCAGGATCGTATCGATAACCTACGAGCCGATGATCATATACATGGCCTGCGCGGTCATCTACATCCTTCTGAACTATGGGGGCATGAGAATATTCCAGATGCTTGAGGAGAAGTTCAGGATACCGGGTTTCGGGAACGGAGCTATGTAGAGATGAATCCAGACAATATCATTCTGAAAGTTGAGGATCTTCACAAATCCTATGGCAAGACCGAGGTGCTGAAATCCATATCCTTTGAGGTCAGGAAGGGCGAGACCATCGTCTTTATCGGCCCATCAGGCACAGGCAAGAGCACACTCTTACGCTGCATAAATCAGCTTACTGTTCCCAACAGCGGCAGGGTCTGGCTCAATGGTGAGGAGGTCACCCATTCGGGTTCAGATATCAACAAATTCCGCCAGAAGATGGGGATGGTCTTCCAGAACTTCTATCTCTTTGATCATCTGACAGCTCTTGAGAATGTGGAGATCGCCCTTATCAGGGTGAAGGGCATGAGCAAGAGCGAGGCACGGGAGAAGGCGATGTACGAACTCAGACAGGTGGGTCTGGAGGATCGGGCAACCCACTACCCTGCCGAGCTCTCAGGTGGCCAGGCCCAGCGCGTCTCTATTGCAAGGGCCCTTGCCATGGACCCAGAGGTTATGCTCTTTGATGAGCCGACCTCTGCCCTTGATCCTGAACTCACAAGAGAGGTTCTGGAGGTCATGAAGAAGCTCGCAAAGAAGGGCATGACCATGCTCGTGGTCACCCATGAGATGAGTTTTGCCCAGTCTGTGGCAAATAAGATCATATTCATGGAAGAGGGGCAGATCCTGGAAGAGGGATCACCTGCTGAGGTTCTGAAGAATCCACGTTATGAGAGGACAAGAAAGTTTCTTGGAAAGATCGGAGAGGTAGCAGGGCTCGAAGATGAATGAGATTGACTTCTTTGCAGGGATTCTCCTTCCTGCCCTGATGGAAGGGGCAGTTGTGACCCTCAAACTGATCGCTGTCTCGGCCCCTTTCGGGTTTCTGGCCGGCATCGGGATTGCTGTGGGCAGGACATATGGCAATCATCTGACATCCTTCCTCTGCCGCCTCTACATTATCTTCTTCAAGGGTTGTCCCCTGCTTCTGCTTCTGATCATTCTCTACTTCGGTCTGCCCTCAGTAGGGATCACACTCTCAGCATTCACTGCGGCGGTGATTGGTTTTATACTCTGTAACGGGGCCTATAACTCCGAGTATATCAGGGGCGCCATCCAGTCTGTGAAGGAGGGCCAGATGATCGCGGCCGAGGCCCTTGGCATGACACGTCTCCAGGCGATCAGGTATATCATCCTCCCGCAGGCCCTCAGGAGGGCAATTCCCGGGATATCAAATGAGTTCATATATCTGATCAAGTACTCCTCACTCGCGTACATGATCACCCTGATTGAGATCACAGGTGCAGGCAAGGTCATAGCAGCGAGATATTTCACCTTCATGGAGGTCTTTCTGGTAGTCGGCCTCTTCTATCTGGTCCTGGTCTCGATCGCCACCCTCATCCTCAACAGACTCGAGAAGAAACTGGCGATACCCGGCGTTGTGATGGGGTAGGGGGGCCAGGGCCCAGATAATATTTCTGTGGCATTTTTAGTCACAACAAATGTGCATTTAAAAAGGACAGGGCGGGAATGAGGAGTTTGCAGTAGAATGCAAATTCCGTTCAGGCTCCTGTTACAACAAAAGATTCAATCAGCAGATGCTTCAGCTGGGCAACCTCTAAAAAGATTCAGAATTTCGGCTCTGTAGAAAACCTCTGACGGGAAGCGGATTGGGCTCCATGCCCTTTGGGCATGGGGTTCGCAGCAGCCCCCTGCCTCTACATTGAGACCCTGTGAATACTGTAATTTAACAGCGAGCATTAATTCATTCTCGGCGATATAATTTATACTGATCCAAAATATAAGTTATATCAGAGAAAGGTAGAAATGGCATCACTACAACATTGTTCTTGATATGAGTGAGTTTGAAGAGATCACTATTAAAAATTATCGAGCAATAGATGATTTATCATTTTCACCAAAGAAAGTGAATGTTCTTGTTGGCCCAAATAATAGTGGGAAATCCTCTATTCTTGAAGCAATTGCATTGTTAATTTCAGGAAAAAACTTTTGTAAAAATTCTCTTGGCAATTCGGTGTTAGATCAGATTATTGAAAAATACTCAATGGATTATATATTGCGTGATCAGAATAAACCCGTGCATATAACATATAAAAACTACACCCTAGTCATGGCCACATATTCTACAGGTTATCCAATAGACGAAACTGGAACTATAATTCAAAATTATTTTTCCCAAAAAATCCACGAATATCTCACACAACCAAATTCCATAAACAGATATAAATCACAGTTTTTAAAAGACAACAGAGTTATTTACAGTCCTCCACAAAGAACAAAACAATTAGAGCTTGATTTACAAAATAAACAAAGAATTCAGTTAAGGTTACCTGATCCTGATGAAATCGATCTAGATGAAAACACACAATATATTGATCATACATTGGAAGATTATATTGATGGAATATATGACAAAATAGAATCCGATTTATATATCAGAAAGAAAATTGTGATATCTGGCTATTCTGATAGTGACTTAGATTTCCTTTATGTAGATTTTAATATTGAAAAAAAGAGATTTATAACCCGAGAAAATATAATTTATGATTTTTTGAGAAATTACAATAGTAGAGGGTTTTTTACAGCCTATTTAAAAAAGACCGAAATAATCAATTTTATGAGTGATTTAGATACGGGCAGCAATACAATAATAGTCGAAAAATTATACGATGAAATTATTAAGAAAAATCTAATGACAGAATCAATAGAATGGATTGTTTCAAAGATACCCTACCTTAAAGGGATTTATAAAACAAATGAAGGTCTGTTTGTTTCACTGGCCGGGCATGAACAGACAATCCCACTGGCTTCAATGGGGGATGGTTTAAAATCAATGCTCAAAATAATTTTTTTAAGTGTTTTAGCCAAAAATGGTGCAGTTGTTCTTGAAGAGCCAGAAATGACTATGCACCCTGGATATATAGAAATGTTAGCTGAATCAATCACTCTTTGTTCAAAAGAAACACAGTTTTTCATCTCGACCCATTCCAAAGATCTAATTGAAAGTTTGCTTGAAATAGCCAGTAACAATGAATGTCTGGATGATATTCAAATATTAAAAATGCACGCCAGACTAGACTTATCTGCGAGTGAATTAGAGACAATATCAGGTAGTGAAGCACTGGATGATATAGAAACAATTAAAGCAGATCTTAGAGGGGTATAATCATGATACATCCCATTCTATGTGAAGTAAAATATGACTGCTGGTTTCTAGAAGAAATAATTAATAGAATCGAACCCAAAAAACTAATACCATTAGATCAAGATTTTGGTAAATTTCAGAAGTGTTATAGATCAGAATATCACCAGAATAACCAATCTTGGATTATCCTTTCAGATGGCGGGCATGATTTGATCAATAAATATATCCCCAAGATTATCTCAAACTGTTTTGCAGTAAATAAGAATAACCCAATGCATTATATTGTCCTCAAGGATTCTGATGGCTGTGAACCCAAATATCTTTTGGGAATTTATCATAAATCACTATCTGAATATATCCACACCAAGAATATTAAATATACAGACTTAGAGATAGATCTTGCCAAAAACACAATTGTTTTGATTTCAAACCGTGACAATCGATATTCATTTTACTTTCATTTTGTATTTATACCCCAGAGTTTTGAAAAAAAACTAATTGATAAATCATTTGATAAGGAGAGGTCTTTGATAAAATACAGAACTAAATTAGAGAAAAAAGATCCCCATGATGCACTTACTGTCATTGCAGAATCTCTGAATATTAAAGATAAAGAGACCCTTATTAGGAATTCAGTATTAAACAAATGGTTTTATGAAGAAGAATGGTACAAGTCACTTATTAGATGCATTTCAGCCATTAAAACCTTGTAAGAATCTAATTCAAGGAAATTAGTAACAGATATACTCAAGACCCCTTAATGATGTTTGTTCCTATTGTTAGTTCTAGTTTCAATATGCGGAGGGATGCCGTGTTAAATCAAATTTAACACAGCCCCACACACAAAAAAAGAGATTATTCAGTCAGTTCAGAGCGCACAGTCAGAAAGACCGGGCCCCGTACATCGACCTTCTTATTGTTGTCTGTGATATAACGCATTGCCCAGGGCTCAATCCTGAGATTTACCTCAGAGGGCACCTTTGCCATCTTCACTTGTACTGTGGTCACCTCATTACAGCGGGCTGCCTCCTCGATCCTCGCGGCCGCGAGATCTGCCACAGAGGTGAGATATGAGATACCTGTCGCCACACCCTCCTTCCTGACCTTCTCGAACTTGGGAGTGTCAGGGACGCCCAGCACCTTGCCATTCTGGACAAAGATCTCATTGAAGACAGCAGGGCCGCAGAGCTTTGAGTTCTCCTCAGCCTCCTCTACAAAGACCTTCAGATGCTGGCCTGCGATCTCACCCTGCCAGGCCTCAAATGAGCATGGGCCAGGGGCCGCGGCATTCTCAGTCGCGGCCGCGACCACAGCGTCTGCAACTGCCCTGCCCTCAGAACTCTGGGGCTCCTCGCGAAGACTGATGGCACGTGCAAGCTCGATATCAGAGTGATCAGCAGGATAGAACTGCGGATAGGTGAGTTTCCTGACATCATCGGCCTTGTACTCGAGCATCGCAAGACGCTCCACACCAAGACCGAGATTCATCACAGGTACACCAATGCCATACTCGGCCAGAGCCGAGGGCGAGTACATGCCAAAGGTCGCGACCTCGACCCAGCCATGACTTGGGTGCATGGCATAGACCTCAGTCTGGGTGTCAGGGATATAATACTTTGAACGCTTCTCATCAGGCCTGAACTCAAAGTCAGTGAACCCGAATGCAGAGAGAAGAGCCTGTGATACAGCCTTGCCGTCCTCAATCGTGACATCCTCACCTGCGATGATGCATGAGGCCGAGTGGTAGGTCATGAGCCTTGTCGGCCCCTCCTCCTGCTCACGGCGGAAGCACCTGTCAATCGAGAACCTCCTGATTGGCAGAGGCACCCTGTCCCAGGCAGCACCCAGGGAGAGGAACCAGCCACTTGTCATATGACTTCTGAGAGTCGTCCGTGAGGACTCAGGCACAAGATCCCTGAACTCAGGGAAGACCTCGTCCATGATCCTGACCACCAGAGCATCATCAGCCTCAAGCACCTCAGAGAGGGCAAAGGTCAGTTCATCGCCGTCGATCTCGGCCTTCTTATAGGCATGCAGGGTCTTCCTGAGATTCTCCTCCATCTCCTCACCCAGGGGACGGCCCAGAATCGCGGAGATATCCTCTGACTGCTTCTTTCCAAGACCCACATTTGGTCTTGGCAGACCACCCAGATAGAAGACACGGTCCAGAACAGCGCTTGCCTCAGGCCCGAACTGTTTGTAGACATCCTTCTCATCGATCATCACAGGGACACGGGCCTCATCAAAGCCCATCCCAAGATAGACCTCCCTGAGGCTCTGGATCATCTCTGCAATGGGATGTGCCTTCGCACGACTGTAGACCTTCCGCGGATATGTATCCTGGCACCCCGCCGGTGTCAGCACCTCAGATCCACGGTGCCATGCCTCTTCAAAATTCTCGTGCGCCAGTTCCCTGTATTTTTCAGCATCAAATCTCATTTTCGCCGCTCCATGCAAACCACCCGTGATATCGGGCTCTCATCTGATATATCATATTCACAGTGTTTAGCAATTTCGCCGGCAAAAGCCTTCACACATTCATGTTCAGGCATATTGCTCCTCTGAAGCCTGTTACGGCTGTATCCCAGGAACATGTAGCCCTTGACCTCCACAAAGTCAGGGCCGGCCTCCTGGATCATGGCCGCGTACTTCTCAGGTGCGAAGTCATTTATGCCCTCCACAAGCGTGATCCTGAGGGCAGAGCGTCTCTTCCCGAGCAGGGAGAGACTCTCCTGAAGATATTCCCAGTAGTCACCGGCCGGCCGGCAGACACGCTTATAGGTCTCCTCATCAGGCGCATCAAGGGACATATAGAGCTGATACGGCCTGCACTCACTGAGCACCCAGGGCTTTGTCCCGTTGCTCACCAGGAAGGTCGTATAGCCCTTGCCATTCAGGAGATCCAGGAGCTCAGGAAGTTTTGAGTAGCAGGTGGGCTCCCCTGAGAGGGAGACAGCTGCCATGTTTGGGTTAAGGGCCTCAGAGAATCTCTCAGGCGTAACATAGGGCGAGACCTTGTACCCAGAGAGGGCCTTCTTCTGGAATGCCGGAATCTTCTCCACGAGTTCACGGGGATCGATCTCCTCCTTCTCAACCACCTCATACTCCTGAGAGCGCCAGCAGAAGAGACAGCGCTGGTTGCACTTCAGAGTAGGGGTCATCTGGACACACCTGTGGCTCTCAATTCCGTAGAACTGATGCTTATAGCACATATCCCCGCCACGAAGTGTCCGCTTGTTCCACATGCAGGGCTTCAGGGCCGCCGAGGAGTTCTCATTAAAGAACTGGTAGCCCTGTTTTTTCAGTTTTTTACATGCTTCTGAGTGCATCTATACCCAGTGTCTCCAGGGCTTCCCTGAGTGTGTTCCTGGCAGCACGCACCAGCGTGAGCCTGCTCTCCCTTACAGCGCCCTCACTCTTCAGCACAGGATCATACCTGTAGAAGGTGTTGAAGAGGTCTGCAAGCTCGCGGGCATAGATGGCAAGCTGATGTGGCGAGAGGTCATCCACCACCGCAGTGATCACCCTGGGGAAGAGGGCGATCTGCTTCGCAAGTGCTGTCTCGTGCTCAGTGGTATAATCAAAGCGCTCCTCAAAATCCCCTGCTTTTGCAAGGATTGAGCAGGCACGGGCATGGGCATACTGGACATATGGGGCACTCTGCCTCTCAAAGCTGAGGGCCTCCTTCCAGTCAAAGACTGTGCTCTTGTCCTGGGAGACCCTGACGATATCATAGCGAACCGCACCAATGGCCACAGAATTCGCGATAGCTGTCCTTTCCTCCTCAGGAAGTTCAGGCCGCCTCTCAGTCACCTCTTCCATGGCACGCTTCGTGACCTCATCAATCAGCTGATCAGCAGAGATGAACTTGCCTGCCCTGGTGCTCATCGAGCCCTCAGGCAGTGATACAAACTCAAAGTTGACGACCTCAGGCACACGGACACCGAGAAGCCCCAGGGTCGCCTGAAGCTGTGCAGCAATCAGTTTGTGATCTGCACCCAGGACGTCGATGACACGGTCAAAGTTCTCACCCTTCCACTCATGGAAGGCAAGGTCGCGGGCCGCATATACTGAGGTGCCATTACTCCTTCTGAGCACGTATTCCTTCTTAAATCCAAACTCAGAGAGATCAAGAGATAGAATCCCCTCATGCTTTGCCTGCGGGAGATGACTGATCCTGTCAAGGATGCCGGTCATCTGGCCATTGCGGACAAAGTCACTCTCCCACATGAACCTGTCATGAGGCGTATTCAGGCGGGCAAGGGTCTCTTTTATACCACCTGCGCACTTTGAGACCGCGGCCCTGAACTCCATGACCATCTCTGGATCAGCCCTCTCGATCCTGGCCATACGATCACTGACCTCGGTCTTGATGGATTCATCCTCATTCATGGTGCGGTTCGCGGCCACATAGACACGTGCGATATAATGGTCGTCTTTCTCGCCCTCATTCTGCTCGATGCCAAGGTGGTCAAGACCCCAGGTCACGATTGCGATCTGCCTGCCCATGTCATTGAGATAATACTCCACCTCAAGGTTGTATCCGGCCTTCCGAAAGGCCCTTGCAAGGGTGTCACCAATGACAGAGTTTCTGATATGACCCACATGCAGGGGGCCGTTCGGGTTGGCACTTGTGTGCTCAATACAGACACGCTCAGTTCTGGCAGGCATTGCACCATAGTCAGGTTCAAGAGCCGCCTTCACAGCGCCTGAGACATAGGAAGGGCCAAAGATGAAGTTCAGGTACGGGCCTGTGGCCTCCACTGATATATCATCAGAAGCCAGTTTCTCCTGGATCTCCCCGGCAAGATCTGCCGCAATCTTCACAGGCGCCATCCTCCTTACCTTTGCAAGTGAGAATGCCACGGTGGAGGCCAGATCTGCATGCTCGCCGCCATCAGTAAGCATGGCGTCCTCCACACCACAGACCTCTTTCACTATATTCTCGATCGTATTATATGAAGTAAAAAACATCAGTATCCCGTCCTGTATCTGAGAATTGCAGCAATGCCTCCAAATGCATTGAAGAGCATCGCACCCTCCTCAAAGTCCTCGGATATAATTTTTACAGTTGTATTGCTCTGGTCTGCGAGTTCTGTGAGTTCGTCTATGATATCAGACTCCTCTGAAACATAGAGAGGTGCACTGCACTTAGGGCAGATACCAAGATCAAGATCACCACTGGTCTTGCCGGCCTCGATATTGATAGTCTCTTCACGAGAGTAATCACAGTTCTGACACCTGATACTGATCCTGGCCTCCCTCAGCGCCTCAGAGAGCAACAGAATCTCGACTGCACCGAGCTCCAGGTTCTTTCGTATACTCTCTTCACCATAGGCTGAATTCCCGTCATCCTTGACAAGTTCCTTGAAGAAGCGATCCATGATCTTCTTCTCCTTTGTCACCTGAACACCCCTGAGGACTTCTCCGGCATTGTCAACAAGCTCAGGAAGACCGTTCTCATTGGTATAACCCACATCAAAGAGACCGATCACCCTCTTCTGCAACTCATGGTGCAGGAACTCACCTGCATAGAACTCATCCTTTGTAGGCGTAGGGCCACCTATAAGCAGACCCTTGAACCTCTCAAAGAAGTCGGTCTCAGCAAGGAAAACAGTAGTCGCCCTGTCAGCCACCTTTTTGTAGTACTCGTGGATAGCAATCAGACGCAGACGCTGAAAACGCATCGCAGACTGACCACCTTTTCTCTGCTTGCCAGGAACTGTCGAGGTCAGGCCTGAGACAGCCTCAATCCTGCTGCCTCGCAGGAAACCAAGATAGGCCTCACGCCTGTCGATGACAAGCAGACCATAGACCTCCTTCTCAACAAGCATCTGCCTGAGAGGCTCAAGCTCAAAGTTCGAGGAGCATCGGTAGATATAGATATTCACCGGGTCAGGCGGCCCGATGATAACAGTCTCAAGACTTGTCCTGTCACCCCCAAGTCTGATGGTGCCGCAGAAGATTGCCAGGCCATTCTCAGGCGGGTGTTTATAGTATCTCAGACGGGCAAGGATGGATGATATAGCAC
>Ga0265294_10007931_pt1 | contig 12498 bp, 8 predicted proteins | sample MunlanPumphouse3_FD_192504 | JGI IMG/M metagenome (GOLD analysis project Ga0265294, IMG submission 192504) | Groundwater microbial communities from a municipal landfill in Southern Ontario, Canada - Pumphouse #3 | ecosystem: Environmental > Aquatic > Deep subsurface > Groundwater | place... | reverse complement strand
CCCGGGGCTCATGGCCTCTGCCGCTCCCCGGGGCTCATGGCTAGGCTTTCGGGTTGGATTTGCCTCTCAATACCCCAGGCTGAAGCCTGGGGCTATATATCTGGATCGTTAGTACGAAAGTCATCTGCAGTGATGCTAACACCAGACTGAAGTCTGATGTTAGTAGAGGATTTTATTCCATTTATTCCCAAGAGCACATAATATGTGAAGAATTTTTCCATGTCAATAGGGTTTTTGCGTCTATAGGAATAAACCAATCATTAGTGAAATGTCTTATGTGAGTATTTTGGTGCATTGTGTATGGAGTACTTGGAAGCGCGCTCCGTTGCTTGACAAGAAGTATCGATATCAGATCTTTCGTCATCTGCAGATTCGAGCCAAAGAAAATGGCATTTGGGTCGATATGATCAATGGGTATAGCGATCATATTCACTGCTTGATCTCGCTCCAGCCAGATCAGAAACTTTCGTATATCATCCAACTGATGAAGGGTGAATCAGCACTATGGATTAATCAGAATATACCTATGGATCAGTACTTTCGCTGGGGTCGTGGTTATTACGCCAAATCCGTCGGCGATGACCAACTTCCTATACTTAGAAGGTACATTGAGCGGCAGGAAGCTCATCATGTTGATGTATCTTGGGCATCCGAGGAGAGAAGGTACCGGAAAGAGATCAACGCACTCAATGCTCCTTTCTGCCCTCTTCCTCCCACCGGCCGGAGCTCCTAACCTCAGGCTTCAGCCTGAGGTTAGCATCACAACCCTTGGCACTCGTAAAGCTGATACAGATATATAGCCCCGGGCTTCAGCCCGGGGCTCATGGCCTCTGGCACTCCCCGGGGCTCATGGCCTCTGCCGCTCTTCATTAAAAGGAAATCCCTATCTTTACTCTCCATCAAAAAGACAAGCCATGAAAAGACTCTATGTAACCTTAACGATTCTTGTTGTTATTCTTCTAATGCCAGTGTGCCTGCAGGCGCAGCGCAGAGATAGTGATAGCCGGGCCAGAGCAATCACGATCCCGGTTATTGTCGATGGTATGACACAGCCGATCCCCGAGCTAAAAGACCCGGGCAAATGGATCATTCACGATCTTTGGGTAGAGACGGAGTTTGACACCGATGGCGACGGTCGGCTCGACCGGATGCATGTGGATGTACATCGTCCGCAACAGACAGAAAAACAGGGTGTTAAAGTCCCTGTGATATACAATTCCAGCCCCTACTTTGCTGGTACCGGCACCGGAAATCTCGAATATTTCTGGAACCCTCGCCAGGAGCTGAATACCCAGCCCCAGCCAAGGAAGAAGTTCCCACCGATCCAAGCTCGGAACAACCGTCCGGTGATCTCAAAATCACAGGTGAACCGCTGGCTACCTCATGGTTATGCAGTAGTCCACTCCTCCTCCCCCGGCACAGGTCTGTCGCAAGGCTGCCCCACCGTGGGCGGTGATAACGAATCGCTGGCCCCAAAAGCGGTGATCGACTGGCTCAACGGCCGGGCTAAAGGATTCACCACCCCCGATGGTAACGAAGAGGTGAAAGCCTTCTGGTCAACCGGAAAGGTTGGCATGATCGGCACCTCCTACGAGGGAACACTGCCAGTAGCTGCCGCTACTACGGGAGTGGACGGGCTGGAGGTGATCATCCCGGTGGCACCAAATACTTCCTACTATCATTATTACCGCACCAACGGACTGGTGCGGCACCCGGGTGGATGGCTGGGCGAGGATATCGATGTGCTGTATGATTTTATCCATAGCAACCCAGAAAATTGCGATTACTGCGATTCGGTGGTGAAAGCTAACGAGATGTGGGTTAACCATGATCGGGCAAATGGTGATTTCAACGACTGGTGGGCCGGTCGGGATTACCTAAACGATATGGGCCCGATGAAGTGCGCCCTGCTGATGGCCCATGGGTTCAACGACTGGAACGTGGTGCCGGAGCATAGCTTCCGCATCTACGATGCCGCTCGCGCTAAAGGATTACCCTCAAAAATCTACTACCACCAAGGCGGTCACGGTGGTGAACCTCCAGTAGAGATGATGAATAAATGGTTCGCGAAGTTCCTATATGGTGCTGATAATGATGCACTTGAAGGCCCTCGCGCCTATATCGTCAGGGAAAATGATGGTAACGATAAGCCTACTCCCTATGCCGATTACCCCAATCCCGACGCTCAGCCTGTTACGCTGTATCTTACCGCCGGGGCGCCAAAAGCTGGTGAGTTAATCACCGAGAAGCCTGCCACGCAAGGTCGTGAAACATTGGTGGATAATGTCTCGTTCTCCGGATCTGCCCTCGCACAGGCCGAATGGACCAATCACCGGCTGATGTTCGTCACCGCCCCGCTCCAGGAACCCCTGCATATCTCGGGAATACCGTCGATCACGATCCGCCTGGCTAGCAGTAAACCCGCCGCTAACCTGTCGATCTGGCTGGTCTCCCTGCCCTGGACCGAAGGTCGCAATTCCCGAATCACCAATAATATCATCAACCGGGGCTGGGCCGACCCGCAAAATTATAAGTCATTGACTGATGGGGAGCTGCTGGAGCCTGGACGCTTTTACGATATGACCTTCAACCTGCAACCCGACGATCAGATCATCCCTGCCGGGCAACAGATCGGGTTGATGATCTTTTCGAGCGACCGCGATTTTACGCTATGGCCGGAGCCGGGAACAGAATTGACGGTGGATCTGGATGGCACTCAACTGGTGATCCCGGTTGTGGGTGGCGCCAATCAATTCGCTAAGTCGGTTAAGTAGCAGATTTACTGCATGTTGGGTTGTCCGGTGGCTTCCAGAACATTCCACCACAACTCACCATTAATGTCAATCTTCTTGCGCTTGCTCACGGTTACCGGGATGGGCAGCAGGGTGAACTCATTGTTCCAGTGGCCGACTACGAAATCAGTCTTCCCGGCCATTGCGGCATGAACGGCATTCTGTGCCAGCAGGCTGCAGAATTTACTATCATCAGCATAGGCAGTTGCACTGCGGATGATGTAGCTCGGATCAATATACCGGATCGAGTGATGAAATCCCTCTTTGGAGAAGGCCTCTGAAATCTTGTCTTTCAGATATAACCCGATATCTTTCTTGAGGATATTCCCCGATTTATCTTTCATCATCTCTTCGCCCTCAAAAAACTCCTGACCGGCTCCTTCAGCTACCACCACCAGCGCATGATGCCTGCGCTCCAGCCTCTGACGCAAAGCATCTATCAGCCCGCCTTCCCCCTCCAGCCGGAAAGGCACCTCAGGAACCAACACAAAGTTCACCTCCTGAATCGAGAGTGCTGCATAGGCCGCGATGAACCCCGAATCACGGCCCATGAGCTTAACCAGCGCAATGCCATTATACGCTCCAAACGCTTCATTGTGCGCGTTGCGGATGATGTCATTGGCAATACTAAACGCCGTTTCAAAACCAAAAGATTTGTCAATCAGGTTGATATCGTTGTCAATGGTTTTAGGAATCCCCGCAACGGCAATCTTAAGCTTCCGTCGGGTTATCTCCTCGTGAATAGCATGAGCACCTCGTAAGGTTCCATCACCTCCGATGCAGAATAAGATGTTGATATTCAGCATTTCCAGGGTGTTGACCATCTTGCTCACATCTTGTTGACCACGGGAGGAGCCAAGGATTGTCCCGCCGATATGATGAATCTGGCTGACGCTCTGAGGGGTCAGTTCGAGTACTTCATGTTTGGAATCCGGGCTGAGGCCTTCGTATCCATACTGAAATCCGACGATATTTTTGACTCCGTAGCGGTAATGCAAACTCATGACTAAACTACGGATCACATTATTCAATCCTGGGCACAGTCCGCCACAGGTGACAATCCCAACTTTCGTACGTGCAGGCTGAAAATAGATGTTTTCCCGCGGACCCGCTTTTTCGAACGAGATCGGCACTTGACCGTTTTTCCGGCACTTCTCGAAATGGGCCAGGGAAGTGTCGTACATTATCCGGTCTTTCTCCGTCACAAAACCAAACTTCGGCCGGCTGTGCTTATTTTCGTTCAACGGCGATGTAAGGGTGGCTTTTCCAAGCTCCTGCAGAATAAAATCTTCGTGTTTCATAGAATGATTAAGGAGTTGTATCTAAACTAGTAAAGATAGTTTTTTCCAACAATTCGCCTTGAAGTACCCAAGCTTCCTCCGATCTTTGCGCTCTCTTTAGTGCCGTGAACCCATTCACAGTAAAATTTACCCTAACTTGCGAAATATTGTAAATATCCGAAAATGAATTACTTAGATAATCCTCATAAATTCCATATCCCAGTCATGGGCATTGGATACTCCATGGATACTGCCGTGCGGCTTGCTCCTTTCGGCATCTCCTCCGTTATTTCGCTGGTTGATGATCGCCTGATCGAAAAGATGCGGGAGTTTTACGCCCGTCAGTTCAATTTTCCTTTTAAGCCGATCTCGATACGTGAAAAGGATCACCGGGCTCAACGTATCACTTCCTATCTCAATCTGATCGACCGGATTGTGAAGGATAAGTTTGAGGAGCTGAAGAGATCCGTATTGGATAAGAAAAGCGAGTGTCAGCGATATATCGAGATGCTGCCTGATTTTTCTGACATACGGAAGGAGTTCAAATTGCTGATGGAGAGCCGTCCTAAGGTAGCAGAGATCCGAAAATGGATTCAGAACCGGCTCAGGTTGGGCTCTATTGATGTCAACATCATGACTAAGCTCGATAAAGCCAACTACTTACAAGGAGAGGTTTTGCCTCAGGAATACAATGATGCGCACGCTGCTTTGAGGGGTTTTGCTCAGAGTGATCTAGAATCCTCCATTGTTTTATCGGCAGGATTGAATCCCAGATTGTATGCCTACTTCGAGCAGTTCGATGATTTTTATCCCGATACTAACGGGTATATCAAGAAAAGAATCACCCTCAAGGTGAGCGATTACCGTTCAGCCATCATCCAGGGAAAATATCTGGCAAAAAAAGGACTCTGGGTTTCCGAATACCGCGTCGAATCTGGCTTGAACTGCGGTGGCCACGCTTTTGCCACGGATGGCTTTCTCCTCGGGCCGATCCTTGAAGCGTTCAAGAATTCCAGAAAGGAGCTGGTCAATGAGCTTTACCCGCTCTGGGTAAGTGCTTTACAAGCAAAAGGCAGGCCAGTATCAACCACGATACCAAACATCAGGGTTACCGCGCAGGGAGGAGTCGGAACTGCTGAGGAGCAAGATTTTCTGACGAATTACTACGAGCTCGACTCGGTTGGTTGGGGGACCCCTTTTCTCCTGGTTCCCGAAGCCGTTACCATGGATGAAACGACCCGCCAACAGCTGTGCGAGGCGGATGAAGAACAGGTCTATTTGAGTGGGATATCTCCGCTTGGAGTGCCTTTCTATTCTATGAAGAACAATACGAAAGACCAAGAGAAACAAAAACGGATCGACTCCGGTAAGCCAGGCAGCACCTGCCCGAAAAGATACGCTTGCCTCGATACGGAATTTACGGGGAAGCCCATCTGTACGGCGTCGCGTGAATATCAGGAGAAAAAGATCAATCAGCTCGACCAGCTTGGGTTATCAGAGGAGGAGTACCGTGTGCGGTACGATAGTATTGTGGAGAAATCATGTATTTGTGTGGGACTCGGTACCGCTCTGCTGCTTGCTAATGAATTGGAATACAAGGTTGAAGGACCAGGGGTATCGGTTTGCCCCGGTCCTAACCTGGCCTATTTTTCCCGCACCTACAGCCTGGAAGAGATGATTGGGCACATCTACGGAAGAACCAATGTCATGGAGCGAACGGATCGCCCCCACTTTTTCCTAAAAGAGCTGGATATTTATATCGATTATCTCAAGAATCATCTGGTGCCCAAAACCAAGCTCGACAATCCAAAAGAAAAGAAATCGCTCGATGCTTTCCGGGATAATCTGCTCGACGGGATCAGGTATTACAAAGAGTTATTCTCGGGAACGATGACTCAACTTCAAGGCCGGGTGGACGAGATTCTTCGTCAGTTGAACCAAAAGCAAAAAGAAATAGTCTGACGATTCACTGAGCTTCCGTACGGGATTTTCGTGTGGATCCGGTGGGCTTATTCCACAATCACCTCATCGGCAAACAGCCAGGCCTTTTTTCCGGCGCCGTGATGCCAGGGCGGGCAGATGCCGACACTTTTGGCGCGAACCTTAACATATCGGGCGGGTACTCCCATCACCAGCGAAGAGAAATAGCGAACACCATCAGTCATGGTGCCGCGATCAGGATAGTTATCAATAACTTCCATTTGGCGAAACTCCTTCCCATCCATGGAGAGGTAATAGCTTACCTCCACCGGATGGAAAATCCATACTGCCATGCTTTGCAGGAATCCGGCTGTGATGCGCCACACAGGCATTTCGCGACCCAGGTTGATCAGAACCTCCATGTCTTTGCCTTCAAAACCTTGCCACCGGCCATCGGTATAATCGAATGATCCGGTTTTACCATCCCAGAGCGCTTTATCACCCCCGGCTGAGTATTGCGGTGCATATTTCCCATCGGTTGGTTCTCCGGTATAGTCGATCCCAAACGGTGGATCCAGATAGTGAAGGCGAACCATCGGTGAAGCAGGATCGAGTGAGCTGCTGTAAAAATTTACGGCCATGGTCTCGCTCTCCTGATAGCCCTCCTGAAAAGCTTTTGCTCGGATTCTTGATGTCCTTGAAATTTCAAAGGGCTCCCGATATTGAGGGGAGGTGATCCTGGGTTCGGTTCCGTTTAATGTATAATGAATCTTTGCCCCGGGGGAGATACAGCCCATCTCTACCAAGTGACTCCTCCTGAAATAGACGTTCGTGTGCTTGATGTAAGGCATGAACAGCTGCCCCTCTCCTAATGGTTCGAGCTGATTCTCTGGTTCAATTGGCTGGGTAAAGGGCCGAAATCCGGATTCAATACCCCAATGATCGCTAGGCTCAGATGCCAGTACAAACTCCAAATTCCCACCCTTCATTAAATCAATGTGATTCAGGTAAGCGTATGGGTAATCTTGCTCGTTAAATCTTAATGACTTGATATACTGATATTTGATGGTGGATCCCTGGGTTTTTAAACCGGCACCGGAGGCTTTGATAACCAGCTCCTTATTCTCTGGAAGATTGATGGTGATGTTCTCGAAAACCGGGATCCCGATGGCATACTGGCCAGAGCCCGGGCAGACCGGATAGAAGCCCATCGAGCTAAACACATACCAAGCCGATAGTTGCCCGCAGTCGTCATTACCGCAGAGACCATCGGGAGCGGTGGTGTAGAACTCGCTCATAGCCCGTTGCAGAATCTCTTGGGTTTTCCAGGGGGCTCCGGCATAATTGTACAGGTAGGGGATATGGTGGCTGGGTTCGTTGCCGTGGGCGTACTGTCCGAATATTCCTTCAAAATCGGAGATAGCGTGACGGTTTGCTGTTTTGACGGTGAAGAAGGAGTCGAGCATGGAGATGAACGGTTCGTCGCCGCCGTGAAGATCGATGAGGCCTTGAACATCATGGGGGACGTAAAAGCTGTAGTGCCAGGCGTTGGCTTCGGTATAATCTCCCTGATCGAGCATGGTGACCTGGAATGGGTTAAACGGGGCGTGCCACCGGCCATCGGCATAGCGGGGGCGCATGAGTTTAGTTTCCGGATCAAAATGGTTGCGCCAATATTGTGATCGCAGAATATACTCCTGATAAATTGAGTCATTACCCATCGAGCGAGCCATCTGGGCAATGCACCAGTCGTCATACGCATACTCTAACACTTTCGACACCGAATTGGGGGAGTGATCGCGGGGAATGAACTGGTGCTTCCGGTAGGAGGCTATTCCCTCCATGCTTTGCGTGCCGCTGGTCACCATGGCCTCAAGGGTTTTCTTTTCATCAAAGCCCTGGTTGCCATTGAGCCAGGCGTCCGCCATCACTGGAACGGCATGATATCCGATCATACAGTTATTCTCGCAGGCAGCGAGCTCCCAAACAGGCAGCAGGCCCGACTGGTCGTACTGCTTCAGCATCGTGCGAATGAAATCCAGGTTACGATCGGGGCAAATAAGGTTAAACAGTGGATGCACAGCCCGATAGGTATCCCAGAGAGAGAAGACATGGTAGTAGTCGAACCCTTCGCCCGGGTGGATCTGCTTATCCATGCCCCGATAGCTTCCATCCACATCGGAATAGAGATTGGGCGTCAATAAGGTATGGTACAGGGCGGTATAAAAGATCTTTTTCCGGTCGCTGTCTTTGTCTTCGATGTTGATTTTTTCCAGCATCCGTCCCCAGGCCTTTTCGGCATCATTCACGGTGCCTTCAAAATCCCATCCGGGAAGCTCAGATTCGAGATTCTTACGTGCTCCATCCGGACTTACTGCCGAGAGGGCCACCTTGACCATCACGGGTTTATCGTGATTTGGATTGAAGGTAAGAACTGCTTTGACAGATTGTCCGGTGATGGAGTTCTTCCCATCGAATTCTTCGTCGTTCAGCAAAAGGCTGGCTTTTGTGAAGGGCTCAGAGAAGTGGGCAACAAAAAAGAGGTGTTGATTGGGAGCCCAGCCTTGAGAGTGGCGATATCCTTCAATCTCGGTGTCACTAACCACGCGGATATAACAGTCGTCGAACGGGATGTCGCCATCGCCAGAAATGTCGTGCTCCAGATCGACTAGGATCTGTTTGTTGCCTTCCGGGGGAAAAGAATATCGGTGTAGCCCAACCCGGTTGGTGACGGTAAGTTCTGCAAGTATCTGAAAATCATCTAATAACACGCTGTAATAACCAGGTGATGCCTGTTCCCGATCATGCGAAAATGCCGACCCCTTTGGTATCGTGGTCCCGGTGAAGGGCAGGAGCAGGATATCCCCGAAATCGGCACAGCCCGTTCCGCTCAGGTGCGTATGCGAAAACCCAAGGATTCGGTTGTGCGAGTAGTGATAGCCGCTGCAACAGCCAGTGTTATAGGTGTCGGGGCTCAGCTGAACCATGCCGAAGGGCATCGAGGGGCCCGGGAAGGTGTTCCCGGTGGCATCAGTACCGATCATCGGGTCAACCAAACTGATGATATCACGGTTTTCCTTCTGGCCACATGAACCTAGTAGTAAGGCAAATGCCAGTAGATAAATCAGTTTGCGGCACATGGCAAATGAGAGGTTATCCTTCTTGATGGTTTTACAAGGATAATCAAATCCACAAAACCGTCAAAGGGTAGTTATCAACACCCCATAATCATCCCCTGATTCCGGAAATTGCCGGTTATTCCTTCCGATATTCTATGTACTCCCAATCGATCTCCTGGCCGAAAATCTTCACCATCACAAATCCCTCTTTCAGTGTGCCCAGGGGACCCTGCCACCATCCGGCTGATACGGCTCCACCGGTGATGACATGAACACCATCGACCACCAGATCTTCGAGATAATGCTGATGGCCTTGCAATATCAGCCTGATATTCCGCGTCCGTAACAAATCCATCACCTCTTTGCCATTGGTGATGACGCTAACCGGACTATTGGTATAGGTTCCGCCATGTTTCCACTGATCATACACGGTGATGAGCGGGATATGGACTGTTACAATGATCGGGGTTAGCGAATCAACCGCAGCGAGGTCTTGTTTTAGCCACTCCAGCTGTTCAGGGTTAATCTCACCCTGATATCGGCGGGTAGGGGTTTGCTCGATGGATTTCAGGCTGATGAAATGCCACCCTTTATGGTCGAATGAGTACCAAGGATCCCCGATATACCTGCGGTACATGCGATCGCCGTAATCGACATCCGTGGTGTCGATGTTGTGGGTGTAGAATGCAAAGAGCTCATGATTGCCTACGGTGTTGTACACCGGAACCTGAAATCCTTTTGCCATTTCGAGGTAAAGCTGATAGAGCGAGTCGGCCCGTCCACGGGTCTGACCCAACGCATCCATGATCAGGTCGCCACCGGTGAGGACAAAATCGGGCTTTAACGCATTCACCGTGTCGATCGCCTGCTGAAAACCTTCCGGAGCATTTCGATCGGGCGTGATGTGAATATCAGTCAAGAAGGCAAAGGTGAAATCGGGCTTGGGGCTCTTATCTCGGGTGCAGCCGGAAAATAAGATAGCTAGAATTAAGAATATACGTATTGTTTTCATGATAAAATATTTAGGTCAGACTACCAAGGGTGCAAATTCCCCACAAATTAGCTTAAATCTCTCAAAGTTCCTGACTCATTGAAAATAGTTCTTACTTATTGTTCTCTGATGACTCAATCCATTGCCTCACCTGATCTGTCCCATTGATCCAATCGAATGCCAGTCCTTCGAGCTGATATTCATAGGGTTGAATGCTCCAAAACGGTCGAATATTGGTATGATGGTAGAGGTATTTCAGGATATGGATCATGGTGTTCCAGGGTTGGAAGATGTTTGGGTTGGTTACGTGGATCTGATATCCGCCGCAATCCTCTCCGGTATGTTTTTGGAACATGGGTCTGAAGGTAACCGGACGGAGTACAAATCCTGATAATCTATTATTATTAAGATAGTTAACTAGATCTTCCCTCATCGTGTATGGTTCGATGGCGGGGTGGCCGAACAGTTCGAGGCTTCGGGTGGTACCCCGGCCTTCGGAGAGGACGGTTCCTTCGAGCATCACGGTTCCGGGGTAGAGGAGGCATCCTTCGGGAGTGGGCAGGTTTGGGGAGGGGTTGATCCAGGGGCGGCCGGTATCGCGCCAGAGCATTTCGCGCTTCCATCCGATCATCGGGATCACGTGGAGATCGAGATCCCAGCGGTTCATCTCCCGAAATCGCACCGCCAGTTCCCCGATAGTCATTCCGTGGCGCATGGGGATGGGAGCCATGCAGACGAATGAGAACCATCCCGGATCGGGCAGGGTTCCTTCGGTGATGACTCCACCGACCGGGTTGGGGCGATCCAGCACCACCACCCGGATATTTCGGCCGGCGCAAGCCTCCAGAGCAAGGTACATGGTCCAGATGTACGTATAAACGCGAGTCCCAACATCTTGAAGATCAATAACTAAGGTGTTAATGTCCTCCAGCATGTGGTCGTCCGGCTTGCGTGTTGCACCGTACAGGCTGTACACTGGGATTTGGTGTAGCGGATGGATCGTGTGCTCGGTTTCAATCATGTTATCCTGGACGACGGCACCGAAGCCATGTTGCGGACCGAAAGCTTTAACGAGCCTCTTACCGAACAGGGCGACCAGTTCATCCAGGCCGCTCTCCAGCCGCCACGATACGGCCGCCGCATGGCCAAGGTAGGCGATGCGACCCCGGAGTAAAGCTTGCTGCTCAGCGGAGGTTATCAGGTTATCCAAACCAAATTGCATAGACATAATCCAAATGTACGAATGTAAAAGCCTATTTTTGTCTCAAAATTAAACGAATGGTAACGATTGACCAGATTAAAGAGTTGGCAGAGCGCGGGCAGGCGCTGAGGAGGCATCTTTGACATCGACCGTAAACGGCTCGATTTGAAATCTGAAGAAGAGAAGACTCAGGACCCTGGCTTCTGGAATAACCCGAAAGAAGCTGAGGTTCACATGAAACAAATCCGTGTACTGAAAAGCTGGATCAAAGCTTATGATCAGGCTCAGTCAAGCATTGGGGATCTGCAGGTTGTTTTTGAATTCTACAAAGGAGGTGAAGCGACTGAGGAGGAGATTGACCACCAATATGCCGAAACAGAGCAGGTGGTGGAGGATCTCGAAACCCGTAATATGCTCCGTAAGGAAGAAGATGCCATGGGGGCCATCATGCGGATCAACTCGGGAGCTGGCGGGACAGAGAGTCTCGACTGGACTGGTATGTTGATGCGCATGTATATTCGTTGGGGTGAGCTGAACGGATATAAAGTAAAAGAGATTGATTATCAGGCTGGTGACGAGGCTGGTGTCAAATCCGTGATGCTGGAGTTTGTCGGGGATTACGCCTATGGTTACCTCAAGGCCGAGAATGGTGTTCACCGCCTGGTGCGCCTCTCTCCCTTCGATTCAAACAACAAACGGCACACCACCTTTGCATCCGTGTTTGTCTCTCCGGCCATCGATGATACCATTGAGATTGAAGTCAATCCTGCTGATATTGAGTGGGACACTTATCGTTCAGGCGGTCACGGAGGCCAGAATGTCAACAAAGTGGAGACAGCGGTTCGCCTGCGGCATCTGCCTTCGGGGATTGTCATTGAGAACAGTGAAACCCGAAGCCAGCTGAAGAATAGAGAGAATGCCATGCGACTGCTGCGCTCACAGCTTTATGAGTTAGAGCTGCGCAAGCGGATGGAAGAGAAGCAAAAAGTAGAAGCGACGAAGAAAAAGATCGAGTGGGGCTCCCAGATCCGGTCGTACGTGTTGCACCCTTATAAGATGGTCAAAGACCTCCGCACCGGATACGAAACCGGCAACACACAGGCAGTCCTCGATGGAGAGATCAATGGGTTTATCAAAGCCTTCCTGATGGAGTTTGGGAAAGATCTTTAGGCAACCATTGTTTAATTGCTTTTTG
>Ga0265294_10007930_pt1 | contig 12500 bp, 8 predicted proteins | sample MunlanPumphouse3_FD_192504 | JGI IMG/M metagenome (GOLD analysis project Ga0265294, IMG submission 192504) | Groundwater microbial communities from a municipal landfill in Southern Ontario, Canada - Pumphouse #3 | ecosystem: Environmental > Aquatic > Deep subsurface > Groundwater | place... | reverse complement strand
ATAAACTCCTACTGGAGCAGTGGAGTTTGAATATTTACCTTCCTTTGTATTTAGTTCAGAATCTTGTACTAGTTTATCATTAATGTACCAAGTTATATTGCATGTTTGGTTCGTAGTGATCTTGAATTCTTGAGTTATTCCTACAATTGAAGCAGTGCTATCTTCTGGATCATAACTGTCTATTATAATTGGAGCCGCCATCGCAACTCCACAAAACAGGCCCAATAACAAGAGGCCTGCCAGTATTTTATTAGCTTTATTTTTCATATTCTAACCTGCTGACTAATTGTATAACTTTATATTGTTGTCTTAAATTTGTAAACGTCATCTTGCTTTATGAAGAATGTCTTTTGCTATGAAAAATTATGGATTTGCTTTTTTGGATTTTTAGAATTAGGTTTAAAAGCTTGAAATATAGTCGGGCTCTAGGATTTAGTTTTATTCAAGTTTTTTTAGGTTTCAGGCGGCTCAAATTGCAGGTAACCTTTCTTTGCTATTTGAACCCTTTTGCCCTTAGAGCGTTTGAGCAGAATTCCCTCTTCTTTTACAATTGTTTTCCCTATGACACTCACCTTACATATATTTTGTACTTTTTGCAGGTTTTCAGGCTTAATCGTAAAAAGGAGCTCGAAATCTCCTCCGGTATAGAGACTCAGGTTTAGCAATTCCTCAGGATCAGAAGCAAAATTTAGGACTTCAGCTTCAACCGGAAGAGCCGCTTCTTGAATACTAAAACCTACCTGACTGGCTTTTGCAAGTTCGTGCAAGGAAAGCGCAAGCCCATCACTTGTATCCATCATAGAGCTAACAAGCCCCCTAGCTGCTAGTTTTCGGGCCTCCTTTATACGGGGTACCGGTTCAAGAAGGCTTTTTAAAAGCTTTTTGCTTGCCTTCTTTTGCTTTAAAAGCGCATCAAGAGCCGCTCCAGCCGAGCCTGTAGCCCCTGTTACGCAAACTAATTCCCCAGGCTTTGCTCCGCACCGGAAAAGAAGCTCGCTTTTTTTAGCTGTTCCAAGAGCTGTACCCGTAATCGTAAGTTCCTCGTGGGTATCAATATCGCCTCCAAGCACCGAAGTTTCACAGAACTCAGCACAGGCTTGCATGCCTTTTGCAAGCTCTTCTACAAAAGCGACTTCTGTATCCGCAGGCATTCCAATTGCCATAAGAAGGCCTATTGGAAAAGCTCCCATAGAAGCAATATCGCTTAGATTCACAGCCGCAGCCATCCAGCCCATCTGCCAGGGAGTCATCCCTTCCGGAAAATCCGTGGTCCTGTGTAACATGTCTGTCGTGGCCACAAGACAGATTTCTTCGTCCAGCTCAAGCACAGCGCAATCGTCGCTTCCCGCACCTTTAAGGACCTTGAACTCTTCTCCTAAAAAAGAGGAAGGTTTGGAAGGTTTAAAGATTTCAGAGAGGTGGAAAATCAGATTCCTTTCCCCTATCGAAGCTACTTTTTCGGAATTGGATTCTTGCTTTATTCTCATGGAAAACAGCTTTGAGACTTTGTTTGAAAATATATGAAAATGGCCAGCTCCCGATAAAAATAAACTAAATTTTTTTCCGGCTGCTGCCTGCTATATTTTGTAAGCTTTGACCTAAGAGGCCAAAGCTTGAAGGATGAACATAAAATCTTGAATTTTAAATTTTGAATGTTGAAACAGGAAACAAATAAGATTTTATCTGCTCTAGGGCTATAAAACTTTTCTAAACTGCAAATTGATTTGAAGCTATGCCAGACCCTTAAAAAAGAACAGAGGAATAGAAGAAAGAATCAAAATAGTTTAGGCAGACTTGGCTTGGCCCAAGTCTTAAACCTTTTCTTCTCCTGCTTCCTTTGTCCTAATCCTTACATTCTCCAAGTAATTCTTTGCAAGTGCCCCAAGCCTAAGCATTTCTTCTCTCTCAAGAAAAGCACGTTCTCTGAGGCTTTCCTGCAACCCATTTTCCGGTTGCCCCTGCTGGAGCACATAATTTAGATCTTTTTTTTGGACATTTTTGGAAATCCAAGCTGCAATCCTAGAAATATCAGCTTCCCTTCCTATAAAATCCTTTATAAGCGTTGTCCGAAGTTCCAAACCTGAAGCACTTGAATCCACCTTTGCGATAGTTTCTGAAACAGCTGCCACTATTTTCTCAGGGCTTTTCTGGACTCCTTTATATATTCCATAACCTGCGACTTTTCCATAAAAGTCAGGATCCTCAAGCGGAGCTTTTAGATCAACAAAGAACTTATCCACAAGTTTTTTTTCGAGAAGTTCCCCAACGCGTTCAGGATAACAGCCATTTGTATGAACCCCAACAAAAAACCCCTGTTCCTTTGCAAATACCGCAAGCGGAACGATTGCAGCCTGCATAAGAGGCTCTCCTCCCGAAAACACAACCGAACTTACAAAAGGCCGGGACTTTTCAATTTCTTTTTTTACGAAAGCCAAATCGACTAGATTTGGCTCTTCCAGATAGGAATGGTTATGGCAGTAAGGACAGCGTAAAGGGCAGCCCCGAAAAAAAATGGTGACTGCGGCCTTTCCGGGCCAATCTACAGTGGAAATGGGGACCGTGCCCCCATAATTTACCTTCATGTGTCCCTTTTCTCCTTCAAATTTTTTTTTCATTTAATTCAAAACTCTCGCTGACTATAACGCTTCCGATCCAGAAGTTCTTGCTTTTTACCCTGGTTCCAGCCATCAACATCCTGAAGATAGCCTGTAATCCTTGAAAGGTAATTCACATTTTCCGAGCCGCATTTCGGACATTTATCCAAGAGCCCTGAAGCCACATACCCTCCATCTTTGCAGACAGTCATATCGCGGGTGAAAGCAAAATAACCTGTCTGGGTATTTTTTGCGATGTACATAGCCATTTCCTGCAAGCCCTCAGGATCGGGCTTGCCTTCTCCAAGCCAGATATGCATTATATTTCCCCCATCTACAATCGGGAAAAAGGTATGCTCGTAGTTGATCCGATCCACAAGGGAGATCTCGGCCCCTGGCGGGATATGAGTTCCATTGGTATAGTAAATTGGAAGGTCATGGGTTTTGTGCAATTCCTGCTTTGCACCATTCAAATCGCCTTTGACGCTTGCTTCGGCTTTTTTGGAATATTCCTTGTGCAAAAGGTCAGAAACTGCAAAACGCTGAGCTGTAGTCTCTGCAGGGGTTCGGGCAAGAGCTATCTCCATCCCGGTTTCTTTAGATAATTTTTGGGCGTGCATCTTCATCTCAAACATTGCCCGGATTGCAAGCTTGTAGGCTACAGGAGACTCATGCATTTGCGAACCTGTATGGTACTGCACCATTTCATTGATTCCTATAACCCCTATGGTATAAACAAGACTCTCAAAATCCACTGCGATAGCTCCCTTTTCCCCGGTGTTCGGATCCTTTGGCCGCTGGGAAGCAAAGGGAATTCTGTTTTTCTCAATGAGTTTATTCATCCATTTTCTCTTGATCCTGAAAATCTCAATACACTTGTTCATAAGCCCCTTGAGTTCAGAAAAGAGTTTTTCATCGTCATGCTCGGCTTTATAAGCTGCTCTAGGACAGTTAAGGGACATAACCATCCAAGAACCCATGGAAAAGTGTTTACCGTTCTTAAAATAGAGTTTTTCATTAAATTCAGCATCATCTGTGGGATTTGCGGAAAACTGGTATGCACAACACTGATAACACGAAATTCCTTCTCCTGCCCCCCTGTATTCCGGAAGCTGGTTATCAAAATAGGGAGTTCCAAATTTGGAGGCAAGCTCAAAAGTCAGCCTGTAAAGTTCCTTGTAGGTTGGAATTTCAGGATGTTCTTGGTTAAATTGCTCATCTTCTTCCATAAAGTCAGGCTCAAGGGAAATTTCAGGTTTCGGAAAACTAAAAGGTTTGCCCCAAGCATCTCCTTCGAGCATAACATCCATAAGCGCTTTAAAACCAAGCCGAACTTCTTTTTCAAATTCTCCATAAGTCCGGAGGGGAGCTTCATTTCCATTCCAAACTTTCCCTTTAGCAACAACAGGCTTATCCCTCCAGAGTTTGGGAACGCCGGGGGAGAGCTGTACTGAAGAAAAAACGGTCTGCCCCCCCCTAGCACACATCATCTGCATCATCTCGTAGACGAACATCTGCATGAGCTGCCGAATTTCTTTTTCCGTTTTGCCTTCAAGGTAGGGAGCAAGGAAAGTCAAGAAATTGTAAAACCCTTGGCCCCCCGCAAAATTCGTCTGGGCCGAGCCCATGGCCTTTACGGCATGGAGGAAAGCTACCTCTGCGTTTTTGGCAGGTTTGGCTACACTTGATTGGGACCCTACCCCGTCAGGCATAAGCCCGTAGTAGAAGAAATAGCGCAGATCCCAGTCTTGGCAAAAAGGTCTTGTCCCCATATATTCCAGATCGTGGATATGGAAATCCCCGTTTAAGTGAAGGTCAGAAAGTTCTTTTGGGAGAAGAAGAAGATTCTGCTCTTTTGACATTTTGTCAGCTTTTCGCTTATGGGAAGTTTCAGCGTTGTTGAGCTGGTTTGCGTTATCGTTGGCTCCGAATCCAAAACCGGTATCGATTTCATAGGCATCATAAACAGAGGTTCCAACTCTTGTCATGATGTTTCGCCATTCAACATGCCCTTTTTCAAGAAGAAGGGTGTTTACGATTTCTCGGATCAAAGGCCCTGAAAGGAATCGAATGTTCATTCCTCGGATGAGTTTTTCAGCAGCTTTTGCAATTTCCATAGCCTCTTCTTTTGTGGCCGCCGGAATATTATAAAAAACCTTGCTGAGTTTGGTCTCCTTCAAAATCTGGTTTACTATAACATTTCGATCCCAGTTTACAATAAAACCATCCGTTGTCCTAACCTTGGGTAGGGAAGGAAGAGACTGCCCGTCAAGCGTCTTCTGCACTGGGCAAGACTCGGATAAACCGCTTTTTGACTGCTTTATATCCTTGTTCATTTTCTTCCCCTTAAGCGGGTTATAGCATGGATGGTCCTCAGATAGGGTTGTTTCCTCATTCATTTAACTCATCTTCAATTTTCTGATTTAGTTTTAAGATCCTGCTCTGTTTTGAAGCTTTAACTGACTTTTTTTCCAGAAAAAGAAAAAGTGGGAGTTTTATCCTAAGCTCTTATAAAATATCCTGAAATTTTTCGGGATTCACCTCATCTCCCGCAAAGAGCTCCTTATATGTTAAAAAGGTGGAATCAAGCTGTAAAACTGGGGCGGTTACCGTAAATACCCCATTAAAACGAAGTTCAGTGAGGGCCTCGGGAGTGCTCATATCAGCAACTTCAAAAGAGATACCGTGGGATTCTAAGAATTTTTTTAGTTTGTTGCATTTCGGACAATATTCAGTTGTATAGACTACTATTTTTGACATTTCCAGACCCTCTTTATTTTAGACACTCTCTATTTTAGATGTTATGAAATTAGATAAGATTCGATAGGGAAGATACATATAATATTTATTATTATTATTATTATTATTATTATTATTATTATTATTATTGTGAGGGAAAGGTGCATATCGGACGCAAAAAGGTCTCAGGCAGCAAAACAAAACCCCTCTCCTCTTTAAATCTATTTATAAAATTTCTTACTACCCTAAATATTCTGAAACTAATCTCTTTTCTCATACGCTTTTTAGACCCGACTCCGCAAATTTAACCTGAAAATCTGGACTTGGAACGCACCCCTTTTGTCCTTTTGTCATCACGATTAGACTGTTTTATTGCATGCGGAGACCAAGCTTTTGGCGCAGGTATTCTGAATGCATTTGAGCTTAATAACGCTTTTTATTCCAAATTTGAATACAATTCAACCTAATTTGTTATCGAATCTGATAACAATCCCTATTGAAATCGATTTTTCTTTGTGGCAGGGACCTTCCTCGATTAATTTAAAGGGATCTGTTCTGAAAAATTTGAGAATTTAAAGGAGCTTGCTTGAGACTTTCAGAGGAGGGTGATTCTGCTGTTTTCATTCATGAAACCTTCGGCCTTTTCGAAGGTAGAGTCAAAGCTTAAAAAAATGTTCAAAAAATGTTATATCCCTCCTCCATCATTACCCTCTGTGAGCTTTAAAAGAGAGGTGAAACTTATAGAATCATTACTGGCTTCCGGATGCGAACCGCTCGATAACTTGCTTAGGGGCGGTTTTGAAAAAGGGATCGTGACTCAGGTCTATGGGGCCGCAGGCAGTGGAAAGACCAATCTCTGCCTTCAGCTTGCTGTGGAGTGTGTCAGGCAGGGCCAGCGAGTTATTTACATAGATAGCGAAGGGCTTTCTCCACTTAGGTTCAAGCAAATAGCCGGAAAAAAGGCCAAAGAGATTGCAGGAAGCGTGCTTATCTATGAGCCCTTAAGTTTTGAAGAACAATACGCCTCTGTAAGAGAAGTGGAAAAAATTGCCGGAGAAAACATAGGGCTTGTAGTCCTGGATTCGGCAACTTCCTTTTACAGATTCGAACTCGAAGACGAGGATTCAGGAATTAGGGGGCGCAGAGAACTTGCAAACCAGATAGGATTTTTGCACGCTCTGGCCCGAAAATATGGTTTTGTCGCCCTTATAACAAACCAGATCTATTCTGATATCGAACTGGGAGGAGTCCGTCCTCTTGGAGGCACCTCCCTTGAACATATCTCAAAAACCATTCTTCAGTTCGAGCGCACCGGGAAAGGGACTAGGCGCGCAATCCTTATCAAACACCGGTCTAGCCCGGAAGGCTCAAGTTGCACCTTTCGGATTACAGGCGAAGGGCTTCGTTGATTGCAAGGGCTTTTTAGCCCCGAACCCAGTTTTTTGAAACTTTTTTGGCTTGATTTTTCTGTTTTTTAAAATTTTATCTTTCTCGCTCGCCTGCTATAAATTCCTCAGTCCTCCGGTAAGCCTCAGCGTCAGGATACTGCTTGGCCGGATGTTTCATAAAGTATGAAGAAGGGGAATACAAAACCCCCCCAATTCCCCGTTCAAGAGCAAGTTTACAGCAGCGGATAGCATCAATTACTACGCCTGCGGAATTGGGAGAATCTTCTACCGAAAGTCGCAGTTCCAAATTCATGGGCACGTCTCCAAAAAGCCTGCCTTCCATTCTGAGGAAACAGAGTTTATTATCCTTTTGCCAGGCCACATAATCGCTTGGTCCGATATGGATATTTTCTTCAGCAAGGGGTTTTGAAAGCACAGATTGGACTGCATCGGTTTTTGAGACCCTTTTTGAAGCCAGTCGATCTCGGTTGAGCATGTTCAAAAAATCAGTGTTTCCGCCCGTATTGAGCTGATAAGTCCGATCCAGCCTGACCCCTCGTTTTTCAAAAAGGTCAGCCAGAATCCTGTGGGTAATGGTTGCGCCTAACTGGGCTTTTACGTCATCTCCTATAATTGGCAGCTTCTTTGCTTCAAAACGGCTTGCCCACTCAGGATCACTTGCTATGAAAACCGGCATATTATTTATTAAGCCTATTCCGGCCTCAAGGGCACATTCCGCATAAAAACGCGCGGCTTTTTCCGAGCCTACGGGAAGGTAGTTTAGCAGCATTTCGGCCCCGGATGCCTTCAGCTCTTTTACAACCTCCTCTTTTGTAGCCTCAGACTCAGCCGCCGGGAGGAAGGTCCGATCTTCAGCATATTTATTCATGTGCTCCGAGACTCCGTCCAGAAGCTGGCCCATCTTCACTTTCACCCCTGTTGTAGGCACAGCTTGGCAAAAAACCGTAGTACAATTTGGAGGGGCAAAGATGGCTTCTGCAAGGTCTTTTCCAACCTTTCTGGCATCAATATCAAAAGCAGCCACAACCTCAATATCCTGCGGACCATAGCCTCCAAGATCTCGGTGCATCAGCCCGATGGGTTCTTTTTTTTCGTTTTTGTAATATTCAATTCCCTGTATCAAAGAGCTTGCACAGTTTCCAATTCCTGTGATTGCTATTTTTATCTTCTTCATAAGCAATTTTTCTCCAATGAACACCATGATAAAATATTAAGAGTAAAGGGGGATTTGGATTGAACTTTGAAATAAGCGAATATTCTTATTTCAGACTGAAACTTTAAACTTTCTGTTATTTGTACGGTAACTCTATAAATCCGTTTGCTCTTAATTTTGAAGCTTAGCCTGTTCCTTGCTCTACTGACTGAATAAATATATAGAGAGCGGGAGCGTATTTCCAAGGTTTAAGAGGATTTACAGAATAGATTTTTATTGAATCCAGTCCATATAAGGCCGATTTTAAGCCGGAGAAATGAACTTTATGAGGACAATAGACTGGAAGGATGAATCCCATTCCGTTATGCTAGTGGATCAGACTCTGCTCCCAAAAGAGTACAAAATAATTGAATGCAAAACCTTAAGTTCCCTCTGCGAAGCGATTCAAAAGCTTCGCGTACGAGGAGCCCCGGCGCTTGGGGCAGCCGGAGCTTATGGAATTGCCCTGGCCTCATTTTTAAGCGGGGCAAAAGATATGGAAGCGCTTTTCCGGGATCTAAAAGTTGCAGGAAAAGCTTTAAAATCAACCCGACCCACGGCCGTTAATCTAAGCTGGGGAGTGGATCGGGTCTTAAAAGCTGTCCTTGAAGCGTATGATCCCGAAGGAATTCGAAATATTGCTCTTGCCGAAGCCAAGGCTATAGCTGACGAGGATGTTGAGCGTAACAAAAAGTTAGGAAGATATGGGGCAAAACTTTTAGAAGACGGAGACTGTGTACTTACCCACTGCAATGCAGGCAGATTAGCCTGCGTGGACTGGGGTACAGCACTTGGAGTTGTGCGCTCAGCAATTGCAGAAGGAAAAGAGATTAAAGTTTTTGCCTGTGAAACCCGCCCCTTAAACCAAGGAAGCAGAATCACTGCCTGGGAACTTATGGAAGATAAAATCCCAGTCACTCTTATCACAGATTCCATGGCAGGCTCGCTAATGCGCAAAGGTCATGTAGACAAAGTGATTGTGGGAGCTGACCGAATCACCCAAGATGCCGTTTTTAATAAAATAGGAACCTATACTCACTCAGTGCTTGCAAAAGAACATGAAATTCCTTTTTACGTTGCAGCACCAGTCTCAACTTTTGACTTTGAAGGCTGGGAAGGCAGTGTTAAAATCGAGATGAGAAACCCAGAAGAACTGCGTTTCTTTGGCTCCGAGCAACTCGCTCCAAATGCCGTGCCCGTTTACAATCCGGCTTTTGATGCGACTCCAATGGAAAATATTAGCGGAATTATCACTGAACGAGGCGTATTTTATCCTCCTTTCTTGCTAGAAGAAGTCTTGGTCTGAAAAACTAGAAATTTGGGAAACTAGCCCAACTGAGAAAACTACTTTGAGGGCTTTAATTCTGAAAAAAGCAGGTTAAGCCAGCCTTAAATTAACCTCCAATTAACATCGAATAATTAACATCGAATATTAGAAGAGATTGAGGATCGAAATTTTGATATCATAGTACATCGATGTTTAAAGAACTTCTTTTTGCGGGGAGTTCATATATCAGAAACGTTAACACAATAATAGCATAAAACTGAAATTAAAATTAAAAGAAAAACTAAATACCCTTAAATTAAAACTTATTTCCTGATTTACTGATTACAGGTGTTTTATTCATGGCTAAACGACAAGGTTCTGGACTTCAATCCTCCGCAGGGCTGATGCGGTACTATGAAGCCGATAAAAATGCAATTCAGATCGCTCCAAAAACAGTTTTAATCCTGGGCGCAATCATTGGGCTAGCAGTATTGTTTCTAAATGCGGTAAACGGCTTCTGGCCCTAAACAATTTTTAAAGAAGTAAATTGTTTTTTGTCCGGAACCTCTTTTGGACGTTTCAGGTTCTGGAAAAACAGAAAAGAAAAACTGGAAACGTTTTAATAGGAGAGCTTAGGCTCTCAAAAAACAGCTTTTTTTAATTGTTTATTGTTGTTGGCTTATGTGCTCTGGAAAAAAGATACAAAGTTTACACGAACTTCCCGGAGTAGGGGAGCGGGTAGCTGAAAAACTAAAAAAGCGCTTTGGAAGTGAAGCCTCCGCCCTTAAGGCCATATTTGATGGAGACCTTGCAGCTCTTTCCGGAATAAACGGGATTAGTCAAGCTTTCGCCCTTTCCCTTGTAAGGGAAGCAAAAGCCAAAAATGAAGGAGTTTCCATATCCGATTTTTTAAAAACAAAAGAAGCTTTTGAAATCTACTCCCGCCTTCTAAAGCTTATTCAGAGTTTTGCTCACACCTCCTATGCCCAGGAAAAATTAAGCCTCTTTTATCCATACCCTGCAGCTCAAAAAACCCGTATAGAAAAGAGAAGAGCCTTGCTTTTTCCTTACCTAAAAATTGCAAAAACGCTTGAACAAGAAGCAACCTTTCCAATTCTTCTTACAAAAGTCAGGCAGCTAAAAGCTGAGCCTGAAACTTTATGGATCCGAGATCGAATAATTCTCACCTCGGATCCAGAAGCTTTGCCTTTTCTAAAAGAAAAATTTGGAGCATTCCTGTCGATTCAAGCCGCAGAAAGTTTGTCTGAATTTGTGGATCTGGGGAGAGGCTATTCTCATGTAATTGTTTTTGACGATACCTTCCTTGGCTTTGACCTTCCGGCAGGGCTTGAGCCTGAATTCTTCTCTGGAGGCCCCAAAAAGGTAGCATTCTGGCAAATCGTACCCGAAAAAGAGCTTGCTTTTTTTGCCCGAAATCTAAGCTGTATAAAAGCCTGCTTAGGCGTACTCTTAACCCTAAGAGCTCAAGGGTTTGAGATTTTTGACACCTTTACGACAGAAGAAGGGACTAAGCTTGAAGAGTTGCTTGAAAAACTCAACCCTAGCGGAGAACTTACAGAGGGTTTTGATCCCGAAATAGACCGCTTAAAAACTGCACAAGAAGCTCTTGACTCAAAGCTTAGCCTCTCACTTGAAGCTGCAAACAAGCGATTCGGAGAGCTCCTTGAAAAAAGTTCAGTAACCCTCCGAGGAGAAGAGCTGCTTAGACTTGCAAACGGAGACCTGGAGATACGAGAGCTGCTCAAAGGGGAAGTCCAGGCCGCATATAAGAAAGAACTTAGAAAGCTGATAGAAGAACTTTCAGAAAACCTCAGGCTGGAAGGCTCGGAAAAACTGTTGCTTGAAAGGCTTTTTCCAGGCGAAATTAATTATCCACTAAGCCCTGATTCTAGAGGGCTTCAGCTTCTAAGGCAAACTCTGGCCCAGAAACTTGAGGAAGCAAAATTTATCCGGAAAAGGGAACTTGCAAAAGCCCTTTTTGCCTCCCGACCCGCAATTGAAACCCTGGTAAAAGCAGTTTTAGACTTTGACCTTGGATTTTCCATAGGCTGCTTTTCCCAGCATTTTGGACTTAGCATGCCCAAACTCAGCCAGAAGGCTGGAATCGGATTTGAAGCTGGAGAAAACCTTTTTCTAAAAGCCAAATACGGAAAAGTCAGTCCAATCAATTATTCCCTTGGAAAAACGAGTTTTTCCCAAAAAGGCCTTGAGGAGAGAGTAGTGCTCCTGAGTGGAGTAAACTCTGGAGGTAAAACCTCCCTGCTTGAGTTACTTGCCCAGTGTGTAATCCTAGGAAATATGGGTTTTCCGGTTCCTGCTTTGACCCTTGAACTCGGGCCTGTGGATGAATTTTATTATTTTGGAAAATCAAATGGAACTCTGGATGCAGGCGCCTTTGAAACCACCCTCAAACAGTTTTCCGTACTTGCGGACAGGTCCTCAAAATTAGTGCTTGCCGATGAACTTGAATCCATCACCGAACCCGGAGCATCAGCCAGGATTATTGCAGGAATTCTGGAATTATTGGTCCGGGATGAACAAAGCCTCGGGATTTTTGTCTCCCATCTTTCAGAGCTTATTCTCAAGAATACGAAAGCAAAGTTGCGAGTTGACGGAATTGAAGCTCAGGGTCTAGACTCAGAACTTGAACTAATTGTGAATAGAACCCCAATTTATAGCCATATTGCAAAAAGCACACCTGAGCTGATAGTCGAAAGGCTGCTCCGAAAAACTTCCGGAAAAGAAAAGGAATTCTACGAATTATTGCGGAGTAAATTTTAAAAAAGTAAGCCTTTTTTCTAATTTGAAGCAAATTAGAGCCATTATAGCCTCCAAGAAGAAAGCTCCACTAAGGTTATAAATATTCCTTTCTATATATAGTATATAGTAATTTTATTAAGGGCAAGTGGAAATGAAAGTTTGCCTGTACAGACAAAAATCATATATAGGGGATAGTCATTGGCTCGTTGCCGGCGATGAAGTTTCGGGGAGGAAACAGTATAGGAATATTATAAAAATAATTTCATAAAGAGACGCTATAAATAGAATTGAAAAACAGATTCTATAAGTAGATTCTACAGATAAATTCTATGAACAGGGGGAGCTTGCATAGACTAAAATACTTTGTGAATTTACGCATCCCAGCCAGTTATTTAAAATTTAAGTTTGACCTTGCCGGAGTTAGCGTAAATATTTATAATGTGGCCCATATATTCATCAAGGAGAACAGATTTTTTTTAAGAGCCTAAAGCCTGAAAAACTGTTCTTTGAATCTTTTG
>Ga0265294_10007929_pt1 | contig 12500 bp, 13 predicted proteins | sample MunlanPumphouse3_FD_192504 | JGI IMG/M metagenome (GOLD analysis project Ga0265294, IMG submission 192504) | Groundwater microbial communities from a municipal landfill in Southern Ontario, Canada - Pumphouse #3 | ecosystem: Environmental > Aquatic > Deep subsurface > Groundwater | place... | reverse complement strand
AGATCTGTATGATGACACTGATATGTGGGCAGTTGATTTCGGCGCAGAGAATGATGGTGCAACATTTAGCATTGATGATATCGTTGAGGATGAAGACGGGAATATCACGGGTGTTATTATGGGATTATCAGCTCCTACTGACGGTGTGTTTGCTCCAGGCACGGTCAGCATAGGCCTTGAGGGTAACGCTCTTATTGGTGTTAACCACGATGTTGACCCTACAGAGTTTGTTATCCAGGGTTATAGCGCTCAGATTACAGAAGACATGTACTTCGAAGCCTACCATCAGGCTGGAAAGGTTCTTAACTTTTCTGGCGCAGCAATTCCCGGAGAAGGTGATTTCAACGAGGACTATGAGGTGCTGTCAGCCACTCTTATTGAAGAAGACGATCCTGACGACAACACATACCTCCTGTCCCTTCAAAAAGATGGCGACGGATATTCTGAAGGCCTCAACAAAATGTTGTGCTCCATGCGCAGCATAGCCAAGCAAGGCTTAACCGGAACGTTGGCGGACAACGGCAGTACCACGCTTACCATCGAAAATGGAGAAGAGACCGGGGTCACGACCGATATGAGGGTTTACATCCCTTGGGTTGATGGAGATACAGACAAGCTGTCGATATACAATATAGAAACGGTTGCCCCGGGGCTGCTTACCCTAACTCTTGTCTCTCCTCAGAACGTCGAGGGCAATGTCCCCGCTCCCGATCAAGAGTATACCAATATCTGGATATTCTTCAGCGTAGACAGCACCTTCCTGCATGACATCCCTGCGGAATAACGACAAAGAGAGAAAATAATGAGCATGATAAAGTACTGTGAGAACCCGGCCCATGACAGGGCCGGGAACCCCACTGTTGTCAATCTGATGTCTCCCGGTTTGACGAAAACGGCATCATACGATAACTTTGGGGACGAGATCCGAGAATACATTAGCAGCATTAAACCCAAGGATGGCTATGCCTATCTCTTGATTGCCGCTATGGGCGACCAAAACTGGGGCCCCAATCGCAATGGGGACTACTGGCCGACAGAAGCCCTAAAGAACCCCGGGCATAATTACGGACATAAGACCTATGAGGTAAACGGCAACTGGTATCATCATCATCAGAATAAAGACCCCAACCTGTCCTATGGGCGTGTATTGAAATCCGTCTGGAATGATGACATGGGACGCATTGAGTTGATCGTTGAGGTAGACCTTAATAAGGACGATAAAACGCGTAATGCGTTGGCAAATAAGGACACTATAGAAACGAGTATGGGATGCTTTAGAGCTGGAACAAAGATATTGTTGGCATCAATGATTAATAAGCCAATTGAAAGCGTGCGAGAAGGCGAAGAGGTGATTGGTCACGATGGAGAGCGCCACGTGGTTAATGGCACTAACAATTATACGTACAAGGGTGATATGTGCAGGTTGGTGGCGACATCAAAGGAAGAAATATATTGCACCGCAGATCATCCATTTTATGCTGTGTCAAAAGCCAATTTGAAGCCCAGGGAAAAGCCTTCCATAAAACACGCAGCATGGGTTAAAGCTAAAGATTTACGGCGTAACGACTATTTGATGCTCCCAATAGTGACAGACGTAAGGGAGCCGGAATATGTAGACAAGTGGTTTGCTAAACTGGCAGGGTATTATCTTGCGGAAGGCCACTTAATTAAAGGCAAGTCAAGCAAGAGAAGGTTTAGGGGGATACACTTAACATGCAACATAGATGATGCTTGCCCGCGAGAAATAGAGGAAATATGTAGCAACCTAAAACGATCCCCCTCTCCCTATATGTATCGCACGGAAAGAAGTCCCAAGACCGTCGGCATAGAGATATATGACGAAGATCTTGCCAATAAAATGTATGACCTGTGTGGATCGTATGCCAAGGAAAAATATTTAGACAGATCTGTATTTTATTGGTCACACGAAAACTTAAAATGGTTTCTAGGCGCGTATATTGACGGGGATGGAAGCGTAGGGACAAGCAAGTGGCAGGAGGGATCGATAAGCATATCGACGGCATCAGAGACGCTGTCATATCAGCTGCCAATGCTGTTAGCTAAGCTTGGGATTATCTCTAGCGTTAACACCTGCATACATCAACCAAGCAAGATAGTGCGCAGGGTAACAACTGAAAAAATAGTATATATTGGGAAGACACACTCTCATGTTCTTCTTGGCTACTCGGACAAGCTAAGCAGGGGATACGTCAAACCGCAAAACAGCCACATCGAATCATGGATAGATGACAGGTATATGTATGTGAGAGTCAAGGAATCCACCATAATTGGTGACCAAGAAGTTCAAGTGTACAACTTGGATGTAGATGGCAGCGACACGTTTGTAGCCAACCTGTCAGCTGTTCACAACAGCAAAGTGCGCTATGACATATGCAAGATATGCCACCCTAACTGGCGGATATTTTATAGCATCCCCGAAGACGACATGATTGCCATATCTAAAGAACTAGACCTTAACAAGGTGCATGAGATTGGCAAAAAGCATGGCGTCGACCTTAGTTATATTACTAAGATGAATCCAGACGGCGGGCCGGTTGGCATCCACTCTAATATGAATAAGTACTGTGATCACATGAAATTTAGCCGTAACCAGATCCTCTCAACCGGAGAGCAGGTATGTGTGATCAACCTGCGCCCATCATTTTTTGACATCTCTTTCGTTTCTGTTAATGCCGATAAGTCATCCTTTGTTTTGGCCAAGGTGGCTGCGGAGAAAGACGCCTATAAGAATGAGAATATCAACGATGATGCGGTAAAGGTAGCTGACCAAGTGGATAGCCCCGGAGATGGGGAGATCAACAAAGATATCCCTGACGGCAAAGTAATTGCCGACGAGTTCGACGACATCAAGCGCTATTACCTCGACAACATTTGTCCTGCTATGTATGAAAGAGAAGCTGAGATCCCTGATGAGATTATTGATGAGGTCGCCCAAAAACACGATCTCGCCTCAATCATGTCATCCTTTATGGCTATGGGCATGTTTCCTCACCCTCGTGAGTTTCAGCGCATAGTAATGATCCAGATGGGCAAGAAAGACGAGCTCGGGGCTGCCGACAGGGCGGGAGACTATCTCTGCCATGGTGATATCCCCAGCATAGACCCGGGACAGGCGTTGAGTGAGGATGTAATTGGGATGGCGCCTGACAAGGTTAATCCGGGCATTATGTCTGCCCTTAAGGATTTCTTTTGGGATCGTTCCGGCTATCGACAACCGGTAGCCCGGAGAATGGTCATTATTAAGAAGGCAGATGAGCGTAACCAATATCTGATGCCGCAGGACAACCATCACCGGCAGAGGGCAATAGCCCCAGCGTTATTGGCATCCATGGGAGCTCTTTATGCAGCCAATGCCATAGAGGGCAAAAAGAAGTTACCTGATATCTTGAGAGATGCCAAAGAGTTAAAATCCAACAAGGCTCTGGCGATCACTCTGGGCTCGGCTATTGCCGGGGCAATTATTCTTAACCGGCTGATGCAGCCCAAGAAGTATGATCCCCTGTTTGATGCCCCTCACGGAGAAAAGAGAGCGGCGGCTACTCCTTGGTCAGCGGCCAAGTGGGTAGGCCCAACCCTGGGAGCATTTCTTTGGGGTGGCCATGTAATCAATAAAGCCCAGCAGGGCAGGCCGGTTAACAAGGTTGAAAGGTTTGTCGCCCAAAATCCTGTCCCAACTTCAATAGGGGCAACTGTTTTGGTGAATAAACCCCAGATAATCCCTGCTGCCCTTAAGGGGGTGGACGCTTTCCGTAAATACCTGGTAAAGGGAGCAGAAATGGGGGTGGATCAGTCCATGATTAACATTGACGAATATCCTCTAGAGCAAAGAGATGCCCTTGGAATAGCTCTATGGGAGCATGTAAATGGCATTGCTTGACAGATGTCCGGTAAAAACAATCGTAACAATAGATGCGGTCAAGCAGAAAAAGCTTGACAAGCCAAACTTTAGGAACTATATAAATGCCATAGTGAGGTAGAAAGATGGAAGATAAGAACCTTATCAAAGATGAACTCATGAAAAGCGCAGAGGCTGAAGACATAATGAAGCTGGCCTTTATCATGCACGGCTACGAGAAAGAAAAGAAAGAAATAGTCGACGAACACGAAAAAGGAGAAACAAAATGAGTATGATTGCAAAATTGGCGGGCATTGCCCAACAGGACACCACCCTGCAAGATGCTGCCTACGTGAATGGCATCAACAAGATCGCTTCTGAGGCGATTGGGGCTATCGTAGATTACCATCGTGAAGACAGTGAAATGTCGAAACAGGCAGAAGAGAGCATCGAAAAGCTTAGCGCTGAAGATCAGCAAGAGCTTGTCGGGCTTGTGCGTTATGGGCAGGGAATGGCTCGTGGCGAATACATCGGCAAGCAAGCCGGTTATCGTGATGGCACCATGGACATGTTCAACGTTATTACTAAGATTGCCGAAGCCGAATTTGGCTCGGACTTTGCCATTAAGCTGGCTGCCGCTGCCATGGATGCTGCGGGCGTAACTCAGGAAGATCTAGAGGAAGAAGATTCCGAAGAGCAGATCAAGAACGACATCGTCGAAGCTGCATCAGAGCAATTGATTGAGGCTGCCGGCGGAGAAGACAACATCACTCCTGAGCAAGCTGAAGAGCTGGCAGAGATTGCCGAAACCGCAGGGGAAATTGGCCTGCAACAGTTAGCCGAGGGCGAAGAAGACCCCGAGCAAGAATAACTGGAGGTTACCATGATAGACGGAAAGAATGGGCAAGAAGTCCTTGACATGTACCTGAGTAAGGCAGCAGAAATGTCCCAGGTTCCGGCTGATAGTGGCACCCCTGATTCTAAGCCCGAAAATGTTGATATTAATCCGCTTAAGTTGGCGGAAGCTATGGAGAAGGCCGCCCGGCAGCTAGGTGATGGTAAATCATCTAGCCCCAGCACGTACACTCCCAAAAATGAGCCCGAGTCTCAAATGGGGGAAGCCAACACCGACCAGGTAGCAGAATCTGTGAAGGGACCGGAGTTGTCGGCCGCCATAAAAGAGGCTGTGCTAGCTCATGTTAATCTTGAGCCCTCTGTAAAAGAGGCCGCTGCCGCTGGCTTCGCCAAAGCCTTAAGGATAGGCGTTCCTTTGAGCGCTATTGGTTTAGGTGGAGCATATGCCGGAGGCAGGATTCATGGCGACAATATCGACAAAAAGAACAATCAGGCCTACTATGAGGCGGGCATATATGATGGCGCCCGCAAGGTAATCCAGCAATTGGAAAAAAGCATGGGAGGGGCGCATGGAAACACGTGATCTCCAAAAAATGCTTACCGATGCCGCCCAAACAATAACCAAGCAAAGTGAGCATATTGCCAGACTTAAAAAGACCAATAAGGACTATGAGAGTCAAAACAATAGTTTGCAACAGAAGATAGCCGGTTATCAACGCAAGGAAGATTGCGAGAAGCTGGCTAGCGTGCTTATTGAGAAGGGCGTGGTTAATCCTACTGATTATCGTGCCAAGGTGCAAGAGCTTTATAGCGGAAAGGAAGACCTCGCTCTTCTGACTAAGGCTGCTGAGCTGTTTATTCCGAAGTCTCCCGGTCTTGAGTTTGTAGGGCATAGCGACAGCGAAATGTCCAAAACAGCAGATCAGATTGCCGAGGAAAGATTCAGTAATATGAAATACTGATAATAGATAAAGAAAAAAAGGAGAACGAGAATGTTCAAACTATTTGAAAAAGATAAATGCGTTACCGTACAGTTGGATCTGACTGACCCGACTCTTCTCGTCGACATTGTGCCGGGAACCATTTTGATTGATGATGGCGGAGTTCGTCCGGCAACTAATGGCGATACTCTGGTAGAGGAAAACGCGGGCAGTTTTTATCTGTCTGCTGATTACTACTCTAATACCATGAACTCCTCATACGCGTCGAGTGCGATACCGCCATCTGCGTCGAGTGAGCAGGGGTCAGGAAAGCTGGCGGCTATTCCTCTCATGGAGAGCTTCACGGCGGTTATCCCTACCACGCTTGACGCAGGTAAGGGCGATATGCTGGTTATCGTTAATGGCGTGCTGGCTGTTGCCAACTCCACTAACGCACTGATAATCGCGATAGTAACGGAAGACAACAAGGGTGATGGAATAGCTGAAGTGGACACCAAGATCAGCACCTTTATCCACAGATATCTGGACGCATAACGAGAACGGAGGAATAAAATAATGAATAGCATGGAAAAACAAGGCGCAGAATTGATTCAGACTTTGTCTGCTAACAGCACTGATGTCTTTCAGGAGAAGTTCGCAGCCTTTGGGGGCGACTACCTTAATACCAAGATCAGAGAAGACAGTATCGCAGAAAAGATCCTCAGCGTAAAGAAGGTCGACGAAAATCACCCTCAGATGCAGCGTGACCTTAACAGCGATACTATGTACTACTACGAAGAGATTGAGCAGGATGCTATTGCCATGGAAGTGGCAATGCGTGCTGATGCCAAGCCCTACTTCGTGAACGGGAAAGTGTATACTATCCCAATCGGCAAAATCGAAACCGAATCTACCAAAAAGCCCAAAATGGAGTTGCGCGTAGCCAAGAATATCGTTAAGTTCTTGCGTGAAAACAATGCCGACGCCATCCGTCGTACTCAGGACGCTGTGTTTATGCGTACTGTGCGGGCGGGCTTAACAGTCACGGGAAGTGCGCTGGGCATGGACATGTCAAACCTTGACGCCGTTGTTTGGACAGACTATTCTGAAGCTGAAGACTGGTCTGTTTCTGGAGCAACTAAGCTTAGCTTGGTTAATTTACTCAACATGATTCATGCTAAAGAGCTGAAGCCGGCCCGTTGGCTGATGTCATCCACGGCCTATAATGCTCTCAGTGCTATTGACGCAAGTGAAATCGGCGACTTGTCCGGCAAAATGCTGAATGATGGATTTTCTGGCAATCTGCTTACTTTGCCGATTGTACAAACCATCAAAACGCAGCTAAAAGACCCCTTGGCTGCCTTTGGTAGCGACATGTTCGATCATGTGGACGACACCGGTTATTACACCGACATCTATGTGTTCACGGAGCCCAACTTCCTTGGTCAATTGATTAAGGTTGATGATGATGCCATCTGGTCTGAGTGGCGCAAAGATATCTTTGAATGGAGCTCCTGGCGCTATTGCGGACTGGGCTTCGGCGACGTGCGCGGCATCGCTATGTTACGCGTGAAACTCCAATAGGAAACAGTCTAACAACAAAGGATAAAACATGATACGCATAAAGAACATTGCCCGGGAAAACATAAAGGTGAAGAAACATAAATGCATCATAGAGTTTCCCAATGGGCGCAAAGGACGACTGCTTTCCGGCAGAGAGGCCAGCATTGACTATGAGACCTACGTCATTAATAGGAACATTATAGTTCTGCCCGGCGAACCAATGCAACCAGAAACGCGTTTCCGGGTAATCTCTGGCGTAGAACTCATATTAAGCAGAGGCGAACAAAAGGCAGAGAGTAATCCTGATGTCAAACAGAAAAAGGTGACAACGCCACCCCTTATTAAAGAGCCTGCCCCTATCGAAGAGATCAAGGTTGAGCCCAAGTCTGAGCCAACCCCCGAGATTGTGGAAGCGGATCCGGAGGAGGAGGCTGTCGTTGATCAGGAGCCGGAAGAGCCCATGGTGGAACAGGATGAAATGCCTGACCTGTATGAGCTCACTCACAAGGAACTCGACGCCTTAATGGAGAAGATGGGGGTAACAGCCCCTCCTCGCGCCAATAAGCAGCAAAAAATAGACGCATTATCAAACCTGTCAGGGTGAGGAAAGCGGAGCACGGTAGGGGGAGGAGAGATTGTTCTTCGTCCCCCTTTCCTTTACCATAAACAAGCAAGCTAAAAAAGGAGCTGGCGCGTGACGATTAGTGATCTTGCAAACAGAGTGCAGGCCTACCTTAATGACAAGAAAACAGCGAATCGCTTATTGGGGTATGAGTATGAATATACAGATGAAGCGGTAAGCCAGTGTGCCAATCTGGCTCTGGAAGAGATAAACTACAAGGGTATAGTGATTACTAAGTACACAATTGAAAACTGTGATCCCTATCTATTGCGCTTAGGCACGGCAAAATATCTTTTGAGCCAGGAGATCGCTTCTAAAAGCAGGAATTTCGCCACTGTAAATGATGGCGGGGTATCGGTAAACAGAGAAGGCAATATTGAATTCTATTATCGAATATATGAGGCAATTAAAGAAGAATTTGAAGAGCAGCTTTACGCCAAAAAGAATGCTGCTAACTTAATGAGTGGGTTCGGGCACTAATGGACAGGGTAAAGATCAAGGAGCACATCATCCGCAACTTGAAAAAGATCGTGGGCGATGTCCCTTATGCTATTACGGGTGATTATCCTGAGATGATAAAAACCATTCATGTTGCAGTGTCTATCATGGGGGAAACGCCTTTGCTTGGGGAAATGAGCAGCCTTGTTGACCGCGATGAATACACCGAGCAAGAGACAAGGATGTACGTTTACAATATGTCCATTGGTGTCACTGTCTATGGCCCCATAGATGAGGAAACAGCCGATATTGCCAACCAAATAAGGACGGCTATCCAGAAAAACAGGAACGCATTTTTGAATAGCGATATTGGAATTACGAGAATCATGGGTATGGGCGGACTGTCTGCTCCGGCAATGACAGAGGGCGGTGGGAGAAAAACATGGGCGACCAGAATGGCTGTCAATATTCAGGTTACTGAGATTATCCAGACAGAGATTTAATGATGAAATCAAATAGCGCCTTAAGCGCCGCCACGCTGCTAAAAAAACAGTTGACAATGAAGCAGAACGATCATATAAGAAGCATAGTAACAACATAGGAGTAAATGATGAAAGGCATATTTACGCAGATAAAGTACAACGCTCAGGGCGCGATCCTGAGGGAAGCAACTAATACGGGCATGATTGTTGGCTTGCCCATTGTGACTGAAAGTAAAAAGGTGGTTATCCCAGATGCAGGCGACGTTGATTTAGCCGCAATTGATAATCATTTTATCCCCGCCATTGAGATAATGGGCAACAATCCGGCCTTCAGCTTTCTTGCCGGAGATATTCTGCATTCAGCCCGGGTCTGGATTCGAAAATCCAGTGAGGACATTTCTGAAGCTTACGAATTAACCGGAACTGATTGTGTTTTGAATAAAGACGAATATGGTGAAGACGCAGCCGCGGTGACCGTGAACCCAGTCAAGCATCGAATAGATGACTATACTGATATAGCGGCGAAAATTGAAGTAGGCAAAGTGACGACAAGAAGTGACGCCGGGCAGATTGGAGACACGGTTGTGGTAATCGTAAATGATTCGCTGTATTGTGGCACATTAACATCCGGCTCGAACGTAGTAGGAACAGAGTTTTGGTACCACGTAAAGTGGCAGGATAGAGCGAGCCCCGCCGGTGAGCTATCCGGGAACTTGATAGCCCTGTACTATAACTACGTAGAAGACGTATCTGGTGGGGCAGGGGATGTGTCATCTCCTCGCGGCTATGTGCTGCATGTTGACCTGGTTGTTTATTGCACTAGCGTATACGGAGTAAGAACCATTAACTCTCTGGACACTCTGGTCGGAATGTTTGGCAATGATGCCCTTACTAACCCCACCTCTAATCTTGCTTGTGGAGCATTTCTTTATGGTTCGGCCAATGGCTGGACGAATAAGTTCAAGATTTGCGCGCTTGATTTGCGAAGCGTGAGTGGCCTGAGTGACGAGACCCCTGCTGATCTGATGGCGCTTTTGGTTAACTGGCAAACGGCACTATATAGCGCCGTAGACATGCATCGGGATGCTTACTATCTGGTTCCTCTTACGGCCAATGAAACTATCCATGATGCCTGCGAGGTCTATGTCAATGTGTCTTCTGGCATCACTCGCCAGAAAGAAAAGAGACTCTATGTCTCTAAGCAGATTACTGGCGTGGCTGACGCGGTGACTGATATGGATGACCAATTCGGGAATGGCAAATGGGGTGAGTCCGATTATCCGGTAGGCACATTGTATCAGGATGGGTATGAGGACGGAGCAGAAACCTCGTTCTTTAATGTCGACGCAGACGTAGAAGCAGCAATGGCTACTCCGATATCGGTAAACAATGAGCGCGTAACCTATATTGGCTGCGAATACGCTACCATCGACGACATTAATATTGAGGGCTATTATGTGGCTGCCATTATTGCCGGATGGAGAGCATCTCTTCCTCTAGGTTATGATGCCAGCGGCATGAAGGTTCCTCTCATTTCCAGTATCCCTTCTGGGCTTGGCTATTATTCTGAGGATCAACTCGACGCCCTGGCCAGCTCCGGTTGGTACATGCTGAAACAGGATATTGCCGGCGGCCCTGTAGAGTGCTATTTGCAGAAAACCACCGCGTACGAGAGCGTGGAAAAGGGCGAAGAGTCATTTATCGTGGCTCTGGACTATTGCATGCGAGATATCCGTGCCACTCTAGCTCCATATATTCGGGGCGGGCTGGAAAATCGCGTATCTGCAACCAACCCGGATACACCTATGACTGTGCGCTACCTCAATAAACTCAATTCAGCCATTTCTTTGATTCGCTATAAGTACGTTGAGAAGCTTGAAGTATTTGCCGCAATGGAAGTGGTGGCCGTTAGGTTGAGCGAAATGAAGCGCACTGCCGCAGAAGTGGACGTTAAGTTTAACCATTACTACCCGGTAAGAGAGATTACTGTTACTGGATACGTAGAGTAATAGGGGGAGGGAGATAATGCCTAACACTGTAAGCGTTGACAAGAATAGTTATACCTCCAAGGGTTTGCTGGGGGGCACCAATATAATCATATATTGCGGACCCAGCAAGCAAGCAGATGCAAGCGCACTTAGTTTTCCTGACCCCGGGCAGGATGATAGTGGAGCGAATAAGTTTAAGCTGGTGGGCGTGATCCAGGATATGGCCATTCAGGCCGGGCGCCCACAACGCCAGCTTGGCGAATTGGGGAGCGCAGCTAAATACATGATAACGAGTCGTGGCCAAAAGAGCATGACGATCAATCGCATTGTCACTTATCACGGCTCAGGACTGCACGCACTTTACCGGTATATGTACGAAAACATGGACAAGGATATTCGTAAAAAGGCTTTCCCGCATGGAAAGATATGGACATTTCTTAGCCACCCCGTATTTTTGAATCCGGTTGGATTGATCTTCCGATATGTTAACTATGATGATCAGGGCAATATCCAGGATATCAGAAAGAAATATCACGAGGACGTGTACGTGGCCGGGGTTGGCGCTCAAATAACTGAGGGTGACATTGGGATCACGGACAATCTATCCCTATCCTGGTCTAACACCGTGACAATGAAATAGGTGGGAAGAGCAAATGAATAAGAACCATGTAGTAAAAGACATAACCAACGCCTCGATGATTCCGTCTGACCTGATTATGCTGTCTACGGTAGAGATTAGCGATGATGGAGATTCTATCATTGAAAGCACTAAGCAACCTATCGGTCTTATGATGGGTATAGGCATGGGTGACAATCGGCCGGTCAATACGCAGGGAGAAATTGGATCAAAGTATCTGGTAACCCTAATCAATGAAGGGCAGCAGTATCTGTCTTTCCAGCGACTGGTGCCGATGCCCAATGAAATAGGGGCAGGAGCCCCTGTGTTTAAGAGTCTGTTGCCTCTATTGTATGGGTCAGACGATGTAATCGCCTATGATTTCGATGAGGATCCCAGGTATTCAAGACCCATTCAGTTGATCTTGGAGATTCGCAATGCAGTAGGAGATATAGAGACCCTTATTTGGCTTAAGAATGCTTCCGTAGGGTCAACATCAATGAGTTTCGTGGCCGGATCAAACTATACCGCAGAGCCGACATCCCTATCATGGGAAGAAGCGGTATACCTTGATCCATCCGGCATATAGTAAACGCGTACTTCCATAAAAGGAGGACACAAACAGTAGCCAAAAACCTGAATAAACCGACCAAAACATAAATAAATATAAGGAGCACCAATGGCGCAGATATTACGAGCCTATAAAACCGAAATAAAGCCCACTCCCGAACAGGCTAACAAAATCAACCGCACCATTGGTGTGTGCCGGTTTATCTATAACCTCTATCTCGGCAAGAACAAAGAGCTTCATGAGGCAGGTGAACCATTTATGACAGCTATGAGCTTTAGCAAGTGGCTAAACAATGAGTATCTGCCCGCTAATCCATCGTTAAGCTGGATTAAGGAGGTTTCATCAAAGGCGGTTAAGCAATCCATCTTTAATGCGGAGCGGGCATTCAAAAACTTCTTTCGTGACAAGAAGGGTTTCCCTCGTTTCAAGAAACGAAGTGATGGCTCCATTAAGATATATTTACCTAAAAACGGGCCAGCAGAATGGACGACAGAGCGGCATCGTATTAAGATACCAACACTTAGCTTCGTTCGGCTCAAGGAATACGGGTACATCCCACCGGGAGCAAAAGTAACCAGTGGCACGGTTA
>Ga0265294_10007928_pt1 | contig 12500 bp, 9 predicted proteins | sample MunlanPumphouse3_FD_192504 | JGI IMG/M metagenome (GOLD analysis project Ga0265294, IMG submission 192504) | Groundwater microbial communities from a municipal landfill in Southern Ontario, Canada - Pumphouse #3 | ecosystem: Environmental > Aquatic > Deep subsurface > Groundwater | place... | reverse complement strand
GCTGAACATATCTTGTTGAATATCTCATAGTCAGGCCAGTCCTGAACTGGAGTAATGAAGATAATCTTATCGCTGAGGGAGCGATAGTGCTTCTCGACTCCGCTATCAATGCCCTCGCTGATCATCTCTGTCAGGTCAGACATGATTCCCTGGGATTGGGCCAGACTCTTCACGATTGCATTGAGCACCAACATTCGCTCATTCGAGTTGGAGAAAAGGGTAAATGGAGTCTGGTAATGGTACCAGTTCCTGGAACGGTCATAGGTAATGGGAGCTCCAAGATGCTCACGCAAGTAGGTGATGTCCCTCAGTACTTGCCTCCGTGAGATGGAGAACTCTTGTTCAATGAGGGAGGTCTTCACTCCCCCATTCTCCTCAATACTCCGGTTGATGAATACGATTCGTTCGAGCTGGCTCATGTGGTCAGTATACATCAAAAGGCTCTTCCCGGGGGAAGAGCCAATTTGAAACAATGCTATATCTTCTGCTTACTTGGCAGCTTTCAATTTTGCCTCGAGTTGGTCGAGGAAAGAGGAAAGTTCCTTTGGCAGATGATCACCAAACTTCGGGTAGTGATTGGTACGGACGTCTTCGACTTCCTTGAGCCAACCATCTATATCGACAGAGAGAAGCTCTCTCATATCTTCTTCGCTTACGCCTTCAGGAAGGTCGATTGCATCAGGTGTAGGCATGGTACCGATCGGGGTATCAACAGACTTTGCAGTCCCATCACAGGCCTCAAAGACCCACTTCAGGACGCGGCTGTTTTCACCAAATCCAGGCCAGAGCCACTTGCCGTCTTCGGTCTTTCTGAACCAGTTGACGTAGAAAATCTTGGGAAGCTTGCTCTCGTCCTTTGCAGCCTTACCAACGTTGATCCAGTGCTGGAAGTAATCTCCCATGTTGTATCCACAGAAGGGAAGCATAGCAAACGGATCACGACGGATGGTACCGACCTTGAGGTCGAGGGCTGCTGCGGTGATCTCAGACCCAACGATGGACCCGAGGAATACACCGTGGTTCCAGTCGTAGCTCTGGTGAACAAGAGGAACGGTATGAGCTCTTCTTCCACCAAAGAGGATTGCACTGATGGGCACACCCTTCGGGTCTTCCCATTCACTTGCAATACTGGGGCACTGGGCTGCAGGAGCGGTAAAGCGGGCATTGGGATGTGCAGCAGTCTTCTGCTCCTTGTTTCCCTTGTCCTGGATCCACTCATTGCCATGCCAGTCGATCAACTTGCTTGGGGCATCGTAGCCAATACCTTCCCACCAAACATCATTGTCCTCTGTGAGGGCACAGTTGGTGAAGATACTGTTCTTAGATGCACTAACCATTGCATTATAGTTGGAATCATTGGAAGTTCCTGGAGCAACACCGAAGAATCCAGCTTCTGGATTGATCGCATACAGCTGTCCATCGGAGCCATACTTCATCCAAGCGATGTCATCACCAACGGTCTCGACCTTCCAACCTGGGATGGTCGGAACAAGCATTGCGAGGTTGGTCTTTCCACATGCGGAGGGGAATGCACCTGCGACAAACTTGCTCTTGCCCTCAGGACTGGTTATCTTGAGGATGAGCATATGCTCTGCAAGCCAACCTTCGTCATGGGCCAAGACTGATGCAATGCGTAGTGCAAGACACTTTTTGCCAAGCAGTGCGTTCCCGCCGTAACCTGAGCCATAGGACCAGATTTCGCGGGTTTCTGGGAAGTGGGAGATGTACTTCTGTTCAATGGGAGCACAAGGCCACTGGCCATTGTCACTCTCACCTTCTGCAAGCGGCTTGCCTACAGAGTGGTAGCAAGGTACATACTCACCATCGGTTCCGAGCACCTCAAGGACCTTTTCACCAACACGGGTCATGATCATCATATTGATGACAACATAGGCACTGTCAGTAAGCTCAACACCAATCTTAGCAATCGGGGAGCCAACAGGACCCATTGAGAAAGGAATAACATAGAGGGTGCGTCCCTTCATGCAACCGCGGTAAAGACCGGTCATGGTCTCTTTCAAGGCAACTGGGTCAATCCAGTTGTTGGTCGGCCCTGCTGCTTCCTTGCTCTGTGCTGCGATGTAAGTTCTGTTCTCAACGCGAGCAACATCAGAAGGGTCTGAGTTGTAAGCAATACTACCAGGCTTCTTCTCAGGATTCAGGGGTACGCAATAGCCACCAGCAATCTGCTGTGCGACCAATTCGTCGTACTGGGCGGCACTACCATCGGCAATGACGATTTCTTCAGGGGTCGTGAGTTCTGCAAAATCCAGAATCCACTGCTTGAGCCCAGAATGCGTAAGATCTGCGACGTTCATGGACTACTCCTTCATAATAGGGATGCACAATTCACTACAATCGGAGGAAATGTGTTTTTCCTATATTACTGATTTTCCAATCTTTAGCAATATAATGGGCTATACTTTTCGTAATATTTCTTGTTTTTTTAAAACATAGTCCCATGGAATCGCGAATTGAAGCTCAGATAGAGTTCAGGAGGAACATCCTCGGGAATATCGAGTAGGTAATCCGAGATTTTTCGGATCCGTTCCTTCAAGCTATCCTTCTTGTTCGCCTGTGCTTCTTTCAATGCTTCCAGACTTTCCAGAATGATCTGCTGGCTGTTTCTCACTTCCTGGATTGCCATCTTGAACCGCTGGCTCAGATCAAGAATGATCTGCTTTGTGGCCTCTGGATGTGATGCAATAAAAGCAGGGAAACTCTCCTGCGATATCTCGACCAGCTGGCAGTCACTGAGGGCTACAGCTGTGGCATTGCGTGGCTCCTGCTCAAACAGTCCCATCTCTCCCAAGCTGGAATTGGGCTTGGATATCTCGAAGAGCTGGAATTGCTGGGGTGTATGGTAGTTCAGGTACAACCCGACAGTACCACTTTTCAGAAGAAACATGGTGGAACAGGACGAACCCTGTTCATAGATGATGGTTCCCTTCTGAACTTCGAATACCGGGTGTTTGTCATCGTATGTATCACTCATGGGCGACCTCCTCTCCTAACAACAAGTATACTATTACCTGTGACAACAGTACAAGGGAAGCTTGCAACCTGCAATTTCTGTGATAGACTTTCTGCTATGGAAACAAAATGGGTGCCCAAGAAGGAAAAGTTTGCCTATGGGTTCGGCTGCTTTGGGCAGAACATGCTGTACAATCTTATGGCAAACTTTCTGCTGTTCTTCTATACAGACATCTTTGGTCTCCTGCCCGCAGCCGCTGGGATGATTCTTCTGCTTGCCAGGATGTGGGACGCAATCAACGATCCACTGATGGGAATGATTGCCGACCGTACACGCTCTCGTTGGGGAAAGTTCCGCCCCTATCTCTTGTTCACCCCGATTCTCTTTGTGCCCTTTGCGGTGGCTGCCTTCAGTACCCCTGACTTCTCCCCTGGAGGAAAAATCGCATGGGCAGCGTTCACATATATCAGCTTCGGCATGATTTACACGGCCAGTGATGTTCCCTTTTGGGCAATGAGCAGTACCATAAGCGAGGACACCAAGGAAAGAAGCAGCATAGTTGCCTACCCGCGTTTCATGGCGACTGTTGCAATTGCCTTGGCAACCTTGGCAACACAGCCATTGATCCTTCTCTTCTCAGTGGAAGGGAAACCGGAGCGGGGCTACCAGATGACAAGCCTGACATATGCGCTGCTGACCGTCATATGCTTTCTCATCGCCTTCCTGTTTGTGAAGGAGCGCGTCTATGCCGATGGGCAGGAAAAACCCAGATTTTCCGAAATCCCCAAGGTTTTTCTGGACAACAAGCCACTGTTGCTTGTTATTCTGAGTGGACTATTCACCGGTATCGCGCAGACAGGGAAACTCTCCATGCTGATCTACTATGCAAAATACAACCTCCAGAATGAATTGCTCTATACCCTGCTTGCAGGGATCAACATCCCTTTCATCCTGATCGGGATTGCAACCGTCCCCTACCTGACCAATAAAGTAGGCAAAAAGCGTGCATGTATCATCTACTATGCAATCTTTGCTGCAGGCAGCCTGGGATTCTTCCTTACCGGCTGGAACAACTTCTTTGTACTGTTGTTCTTCAACTGTATCAGTTCGATCGGGATGGCAAGCCCACAGGTAATCCAGACTGCCATGATCGCTGACACCATCGAATATGGTGAGCTGAAAAGCGGGAAACGCAATGAAGGAACCATTTTCAGTAGTCAGACATTCCTTGCAAAGCTTACCGCAGCTGTCACTTCGATCATCATTGCCTCCACCCTCTCCTTGGTTGGATATATTCCCAATATGGCGCAGAGCAGTTCAACCCTTTGGGGAATCCATAGCCTTACCACCCTACTCCCATTTCTTGCCAGCATATTCGGTATTATCCCAATCCTCTTCTACCCGCTGAGTGAGGAGAAGCATCACCAGATTGTCGAAGAGCTCCACCGGCGTCGAATGGCTTCAGATTGACAGAGAAGGGGCACACCACTACCCTTAGAAACATGACAGAACTCGCACTTCCCGCAGGATCCCTGCAATCAGCACTAACTGCCTTCAAAGAAGGGGCAGATGCTGTATATCTCGGGCTGAAAAGTTTTTCCGCTCGTGCAAACGCCACCAATTTTACCTTCGAGGACTTGGCAAAGCTTCGCCAAGTTGCGCTTACTGAAGGGAAAAAAATCTATGTGACCGTAAATACCCTCATCGAAGAATCAGAGTTGGATGAGGCATACAAGACACTCAAGCATATTGACTTCATCGGCTGTGACGGAATCATCGTCCAGGACCTGGGCTTGATCAACCTTGTGAAAACCTATGCCCCTAACCTCTCTCTCCATGCAAGTACCCAGCTGGCTGTACATACCATCGCCGGGGTACAAGAACTGGTTCGACTTGGATTCGAACGAGTGGTGCTTGCCAGGGAACTGACGTTCCAGGAGGTCAAGCGAATTCGTGAAGCGTGTAAGGATGTGGAACTGAAGGTGTTCATCCATGGCGCCCTCTGCTATAGCTTCTCAGGGCTCTGCACCGCCAGCGAACAACTATGTGGCAGAAGTGCAAACAGGGGCAGTTGTGCCCAGATATGCAGAAACTACTTCACTGTTGAACATGACAGTGCTGTGCCAAGTACGCTTTCCCCCATCCCACAGGGAGTCAAGGATGGTTGGTTCTTCTCCATGAGTGACATGAAAGCGGGCCCTGTTGCAAAAGAACTGGAAGAGCTGGGCATTGAAAGCCTGAAGGTGGAAGGGAGGATGAAAAGCCCTGCCTATACTGGTTTGGCAGCACGCTACTACCGGGCGGTTCTTGATGGGGATGATAGCGCAGAAGAGCTGGAAGAGGCTCTCTCAGTGGTCTTCTCCCGTCGACAAACCTCTGGTTGGTTGGCCTCCTATGGACGAGAGAAACAAGACTTCACCATCAGGAGAGCCCCTACCCTTGGGAGTACAAGCTACCCAGGTCATCGTGGTATCAAGGCTGCAAGGATCACACTGGTTAAGAGTGATTCAGTCATGGTTACCCTGCTCACCGATGTAGCACTCCGGGATGGTTTGATGTACTTCATCAGAAGCCAGAGGCAACCAATCGATACCATCAAATTTGGTATCAACTCCCTGATAGACCAATGGGGCAGAAGCATTACCGAAGCCTATGAGGGAGAGTCTGTGGCAATACCACTGCCAGCCAATGCTCCCCGTCCACACACCGGTGAATTCTTCTACCTGATCAGCAGACATGACCAGAATCCTGCCCTGATCAGTGAGGCACTTCCTCTCAGCAAGCATCCACTAGCCATGACATTCACCCTGGAGGATGGATCATTGTCGATCCAATGTCCCTATGGGGAAGCAACATACGAGATTCCCACGAGCGAGGCTCGTAAACCCCAAGAGACTGAGGCCAATATTGTTTCCATATTCAGCCAAAGTGATACCTCTTTCCTCACCCTTGGTTCCATCAACCTTGTGAATAAAACACAGCTCCCTCTTGAGCAGATATTCCTACCGCTCTCAGTTCTGAAGACGATCAGGCGTGACTGGTATGATCTTCTTGACCGGACGCTGGCCCAGGAGCTTACCAAGAGTCTAATTCGTGAGCCCATTGCCGAGAAATTGGAAATGAGCACACTTCCTCCTCGTTCCCTGCTGCTCACTGAACAGAAAATCCCTTACCTCGAATTGAAGACGCTCGCACATGCACAGCAGCCACTTGCTTCCTTGCTCTTCAACCATGAGGATCACTATTACCTACCCTTAAGTCCGGTTATGTTCGATGAGGATGCATTCTTCGCTGATTTGGACAAGGTTGTTGCCAGAATGAAGGAAGAGAATCTCCTGGATTCAGTCTCCTTTGGATTGAACAACTTGGGTCAGATTGCATATTTCAGGGATCATCAATTGCCTTGCTTCTTTGATATCTACCTATACCTGGCAAACAGCGAGGCGGCAAACCTAGCCCTCACGTTTGGATTGAAAATGGAGGGTGGCTATCTTTGGATGGAAAGAACAGAGACAGATCCAGAGTACTGGCCATTCATTCCCACTGTAGTGGATGATGCATTCAGTCCTCCGCTTTTCATCAGTCGATCATGTTTCCGTCATGACTCACTTCGGTTAAGTTGTGAGGGATGTCCTTATAGGGGATCATGGTATGTGAAGGGTGACAACCAACGGTACCGGGTTATCGTAGAGGATTGCATCACTACCGTTGTGAATGCTTAGCATTCGTTTTCCATTGCCTCTTGGAAAGGGGAGAAAAGAGGAAAGGCAAGCTTGCCTTGTCTGTCCATCTCTTTCAGCTCATCGTAGGAAACCCAACGGTAGGCAGTAGTCTCTCCTTTCTGCAGGTGAATGGAATCGGGATCAAGCATTTTTCTCACCAGAAAGATATCGACAAATGAAGCTACTTTGAGCACGGTCCCCAAGCAGGTGATTTCTTCAGGGGAAGCTTCAATGCCGGTCTCTTCCCTCAGCTCCCGCAGCGCAGCATCCAAACTGGTCTCCCCTCTCATTACCGATCCTGCGGTATTCTCCCAATGCCCGGGAAACAGTTCCTTCTCTTCAGAACGGAGGGTGATGAGTATTTTCCCATCCTGATTCACGGTCCATACTGAAACCACAACATGATACTCACCCTCACCTAGGGGGAGGCCACGCTGGTGAATTCTTCCCAGAGGCTTTCTTGCATGGTCATAGAGATCCCAATATTCCCTCATGATGGCTCCTTACTCTGCATAATAGAAATTCTTCATGGCTTCCGCAAGTAAAGAAAAAACAGGGCTCCCTATTCTCAACTGAGAACGGGAGCCCTTGGAGTGCATGATGGGCTGTTTAAATAAGGCCGAACTTCTTCACAAAGGCTTCAGCATTCTGGATTGAACCACCAGCTGCGCCCTTTACGATGTTGTTGACCATCAAGAGGAATCCGATCTTTCCATTCTTCTTCTTCAAGCGGCCGGTGTACACCACCATTCCACTGGGATTCCCCCAGAAGGCATACTTGGGCTGTGGGAAGGTGGGATCTGCACCATATTCAACAGGCTTCGCTGCGGTGGAAGGAAGGTCTGGTACATTCTTGAAATCTGCCCAATCCTTGACAATGTCCTCAACCTCAACATCCTGCTCCAGATCCAACCAGACAGCTTCAAGGTGTCCAAACATGACCGGCACACGAACGGTGAAACAGTATACCTCTGGATCAATGGTAAGGATCTTCTTGATCTCTTTCTCGATCTTCTCTTCCTCTCCCCTGATGAAGGGAATACAGTTATCGGTGATATCGAAGGAAGAGAGACCTGGATAGCCTGCTCCACTGACGCTCTGGTAGCTGTGCAACATGATATTCTTGATACCATATTTCCGTAGTGGGGCCAGAGCCATTGCCAACCCAGTGGTGACGCAGTTGGCATTGGTTACCACAAAACCCTTTTCGGGATATCCTTGTGCCTGTACAAGATCAAGCTGTTCAATATTGGTTTCCGGGATAAGAATGGGAACATTGGGATCATAACGCATGGAAGCCGCGTTCGAGAACACAAAGAATCCATTATCTCGAAGCTGTGGTTCAGCTTCACTGGCAACCTCAGCGGGAAGGGCGGAGAACACAATCTGTACCCCTTCTTCCTGCATTGCTTCAATATTAAATTCCTTTACTTCCACGTCCCTGATTTTCTTGGGCATTTCAAATGGCATGACCCAGTGCACTGTGGAAGCATATTTCAAGCCGACACGAGAAGCTGATGCTGTTGCATACGTGAGCTCAAACCAAGGATGATCTGCAAGCATCCACATAAAAACCTGTCCAACTGCACCTGTGGCACCCATTACGGCAACTTTAATTTTCTTCTCCATCGAGGGGTCTCCTAACCGGATTGGTATCCGTTTTCTTCACTAATGTATCAGTACGGTACTGATTTTTCAGAGTTTGCGCAATAGTTTAGTAACAAATAATTGAAATTTTTAACAAAATGTTATTATATTAACACAAAGTTCAAGATAGTGAACCCTTTTTCGTGTTTGCATAGTACTGATACAACCTAGCTATGTATAGCCTCAGACCAACACTATCTGAGTGTAGCAACCTTTTGTACTGGAACACTAAAGGCTATACCGCTTCCCTCTTCCTGCAAGAAAGGAAGCTTGGATACAGCCTCCATTACCGCATCACGTTCTGTGTGGGGAAGAAGGATTATGAGCATTTCTTTCTCGGGAACCAAGGATGCGGAGAAAAAGTCGATATCCTCCGAGGTTGCCGTTCCCCTTCCTTCCATAATCGTCCCACCTCCGGCCCCTGCCTTACGGGCTGCGGCCATGATATCATCAGCAAATCCGCTAGCACAGATCATGTATACCAAGTCAAATGCATGCTCTTTCACAACTGGATGATCTTCATTCCTGCTTGCAGGAACAGATGCAAGCAGTCCTCTGGTATGGGGAAATCTTGAAAGCGCATCCCACACCGTTTGTTCAACCCCATCATCAACCAAGGTAAGCAACACTTCCTTGTCTGCATCACCTAGGCCCAAAAGACAGAGCAATGAACTTGAAGCAGTGCCGCGTCCCCTGAGAATGGTACCCCCACTGCTCCCTGACTCTTTTGCAAGTTGCATGAGTGAATCTGCTTTTCCTGCTCCTACAATAGCCAACAACAAGCTACTCATTGTCCTTTTCCTCCTTTTTTTTGCTTGGCTTGTTTTCGTTTGTAGAGCAAGCCTAAGAGTTGGACTATCACCACCGGTGACATGGAGACAAAAATGATAACCCCGAATGCATCACTGACAGGGTCGCCCCCGACTGAGGTAGAGGCGCCTATGGCAAAACTGAGAATGAACGTAGAAGCCAGAGGGCCTGAACTTACACTTCCACTATCGAAGGAAAGGCCTACAAAAAGGTCCGGTACCCGGAAAGAGAGCAGCACTGCAAGGCCATAGACAGGAACCAGGAAGTACCAGATAGGAAGACTGTGTATGATACGGAACATGGCCATCAGACCGCTCCCCCCTACTCCGATTGACAGGGCTGCGAGCATTACTGGCTTTCTCAGATGACCTTGGGTTATCTCCTGTACCTGATCGATTAAAACGGCTACCGATGGCTCGCTGAGCACCGTAACCGCACCGATAACCAGTCCAAATAGTAGCAAGAGGCTCTCATTGAGCATGCCAAGCTGATAGCCGATCTGGTACCCGACCGGGATAAAACCACCATTCACCCCAACAAAAAACAGGATAAGGCCAAAACTGGCATACACCAAACCAAATGCCATACGAATCAACTGCCTGGCTGGCATTCTCACCAGGAATATCTGGTAGAGGATGCATAACACGACCAGAGGAAACAAGGAAGAAAGTACCTGCTGTGTGCTTGGTGCAAAGAGCGAGAGAAAGGGCTGTATCTGCGGTACTGATGAAGTATTCTGCACTGCTGTATTGCCATCTCCACTGAAGAGGGAAAGCACCAACATGGCCATGGTAGGGCCGATAAGGGCCAAGGAAACGTAGCCGAAGTTGTCTGCATCCGTTTGGCTTTTCTGTACGTGAGCAATGCCAACACCAAGAGCCATGATAAAGGGAACAGCAAGGGGACCTGTTGCAGCTCCACCGCTGTCAAAGGCAATCCCCAGGAATTCAGGTTTGCTGAATATTCCCAGTACAAGCAGTAGAAGATAGCTGATTGCATAGACCCACTTCAGCCCGATATGCAGGACTACACGGACCATGGCGATCATCAAGAAGAAGCCTACGCCGAGAGCTATGGATAGAAGCATGGAGAGAGGAGAAATGGAGGGAGCTACCAGCGAGACTTGCTCGAGTAAGACACTGATATTCGGCTCAGCAAAGATGATTGCCATACCTACCAATAAAGCGGTAATCAACAACAGGGAGAGCCGCTTCTTTCTCGTTACCGCAGATCCTATTCGCTCTCCGATCGGGATAAGACCAATATCAGTGCCAAGCAAGAATAGGGAAAGGCCGAGAATAATCAGCACCCCACCGATGAGAAATGAAGAGAGCATCCCCTCGCTCAATGGAGTTACAAAGAAATGGAGCAATGTTACCAACAAGAGGACAGGGAGGATGGAAAGCCCCACTTCCTTCACCTTTTTAAGCGCCTCCATATGCAAATCCTCTTGTATTCTTCATGTATTTAACTAGTTTTATAATAAGATTTTATACCCTTTTACATAAAAAAGGTCAACGCTTAATCCAACCTTAGAGAAAATTTGCTGGACATACTTGACTTATTACGGGTCAATTCGTATGATACTTTTTGTTATTGTCTTGGGGGTGTAGCTCAGTTGGCTAGAGCGTTTGAATGGCATTCAAAAGGTCAGGGGTTCAATTCCCCTTACCTCCACTTAAGAAGTCGTTGCGAAAGCAATGGCTTTTTTTTGGCTCAATCGAAGGTCGGTAATACGGAAGGAGAAAGAAAACCAACACCTAATCAAGCTCCTCCCTACAAATAATTCAGCATTGCCTGGTAGGTCTCCATAATCTTTGCCTCATCCAGAGCTTTCTTTGCGTTATTTACCGTTACCACTACCGTATACTGGTTTCCCTCTTCATCAATAAGGAACGTGGTGAGATTAAGTACTCCTGGCTCACTGCCTCCCTTGTAGGCAACACGCTGCCACTTCTCCTTGGTTGCCAAGCCTGCGTTGATGGTCATCAGATCCAGATGCTGGAGTCGTTCGACCAAATCGGCAAGCTCCGATGCTGTCATGAACCACTCAATATCAAGGGCAACAGGGTCCCCCGAGAAGAGACTTGCTTCAGGGAGGTTTCTGTGTGGGAGAACGGTAAGCAACGTTCTTTTAAGAGCTAGGGAAGCTTTCCGATACTGTTTGAGGATGTCCTCGTTCTCTGGGTTCTTAAGCCGGAACATATCCCCGGTAGAAAGGACAGGAATACTATGGGGGAGATACTTCTCTACGCTGGGCCTGCCTACCAAAGAAAGCAATACATCAGTGGCAGTGTTGTCACTCTGGGAGATCATAAGTGCAGCAAGCGTCTCAATGGTTACCTGGGTACCCTCCGGCCAATCCTGAAGAATACCGGTAGGGAGACTCTTCAGTGAAGAACGTATTGGTACACTCTGGTCCCACCGTAATTGCCCAGCAGCTATTGCATCCTGGAGGGCTGCCAGGATACCAAGCTTGAAAGAAGAGCCAACTGCAAGAGGAGTATTCCCTTGGTGGTCCACGAGAATCTCTCCATTCTTACGAATCAGTACGGAGCTTTCTCCATCCAATGAGGTTATCTTCTTCACGGCATCAGCGAGGGTGCCACGTGTATCGATGATTTCTGTAAACTGGAGACCGGCAACTTTTCCCTGTCCATCCAAACTGATGTATGCTGTAATTGTTCCATGTTCCAGAACAACAGTATACGGATTCTTAGTTCCATCTACTTCCTTGAAATCACCAAGTTGATCAGCTAATTGGCTGATAAGCTGTTGCATGGAGGAGGGAGGTACTGCTGCCTCAAACTGCTGGGTGTATTTGATACTGGTAGGACCATTTGTAAACAAACGAGTAAGAGCGGTTGGTTCAGTTATAGTACTGGCAATCACTACGGCCTCCAGAAGTACCAACAACACAACAAGAATTGCTAAACGTTTTTTCCACATATCCCTCTCCAACCATATACATAAGGTTTTTATGGAGGCCATTATACAATACAAACCAGCTATAGTCACCTAGAGCAGACCCGTTACAACAACCCAAGGTCCTTGTTCAGAAGGCTGGTGATAGACTTGGCATATTCGGTTGGACTCTTTCCGTCGACCTTGGAAAACTGTTTGGAGAAGTGGTGGATGGAACTATAGCCAAGCTGGTATGCGATAGTGGTCATGTTCCCCTTCCCTTCCCTGATCAGCTGTTTTGCTTTTTCTATCCTTAGGCGGGCATACCACTGCATGACACTATTACCTGTTTCATGCTTGAAAATCTGTTGGGCGAGGGAGTTGCTCATTGAGCAGTGATTGCATATGTCGGACAGACTGAGATTTTCAGAAAGATTATGTTG
>Ga0265294_10007927_pt1 | contig 12500 bp, 13 predicted proteins | sample MunlanPumphouse3_FD_192504 | JGI IMG/M metagenome (GOLD analysis project Ga0265294, IMG submission 192504) | Groundwater microbial communities from a municipal landfill in Southern Ontario, Canada - Pumphouse #3 | ecosystem: Environmental > Aquatic > Deep subsurface > Groundwater | place... | reverse complement strand
TGGAAGTCGTTGGTTCAAACCCAATCTCGCCCAACCCAATAAACCCTTATAACTTGCATAGTTATGAGGGTTTTTCATTGCCACAGCATATTGCCTATTCCCGTTTCAGATACTTTTCCAAGGCAAGGGCGCAGTTCATCCCATCAAGAGCCGAAGATACGATCCCGCCTGAATAGCCAGCGCCCTCCCCGCAAGGGAAGAGCCCATCGGCAGATGGAGACATCATCGTCTGTTCGTCCCTGACAATGCGAACAGGACTGCTGGTACGGGTTTCAGATGCAAGAAGCATCGCATCATTGGTCAGAAATCCTCTTGCACAGGAACCGAAGTGCTTCAGGCCTTCCCTGAGCCGGGCAGAGATGAATGGCGGAAGAAGGGCATTCAGGTTGCTGTTCACCACCCCTGGAACATAGCTCGTTCTCATCAGGCTCTCACTCCGCATGCTTTCGGTGAAATCACCCATTCTCTGGGCAGGGGCAGCAAGCGTCCCATCGGAGAACTCGAAAGTCCGCTTCTCGAGAGCCCTGACGAACTCAAGCATTGCAAACTGCCCGTATTGGGCAAAGCGAGCAGGAAGGTCCTCCGGACGGATCTCAACGACCATGGCAGAGTTTGCGAAAGCCCCGCTTCGGGCACTGGCACTCATCCCGTTGACAGAAATGGTTCCCTCCTGGGTAACGGCCGGAACGATCACGCCGCCTGGGCACATGCAGAACGAGTACACGCCCCTTCCCTGAACCTGAGTGACGAAGCTGTATTCGGCAGGCGGCAGGAACTGTGGATGCCCCTTGTACTGCATCATGTCAATGAGTTTCTGAGGATGCTCAAGCCTCACCCCGCAGGCGATGCCCTTGCACTCCTGCTCTATTGCCTCCTCATCAAGGAACCGGAACACATCCTCGGCGCTGTGGCCGCATGCAAGAATCACAGGACCTGAGAACTCCTCGCCCTTTTCTGTAACTGCGCCGATGACTGCACCATCCTTTCTGACAAGGCCGGTGACTTTCGAATCAAAATGTAATTCACCGCCATTTCCGATGATCATCTGGCGGATCGCCGCCACTATATGAGGCAGCTTGTCCGAACCAAGGTGAGGATGGGCATCGTAGAGGATCTCAGGGCTTGCGCCGCAGCTGACGAATTGCCCGAGAACCTTCGAAACATCCCCGCGCTTCGTGCTTCTGGTATAGAGCTTGCCATCCGAGTAAGTGCCAGCTCCGCCTTCGCCGTAGCAGTAGTTTGTGTTCGGATCGATGATCCCGTCTCGCATCAAGGCTGTGATCTTCGCCCTGCGCTGCTCTACCTGGGCTCCGCGCTCGAGCACGACAGGCCGCAAGCCGCATTCCAGGCACTGAAGCGCTGCGAAAAGGCCTGCAGGCCCAGATCCGACGATGATTGCCTGAGCAGACGATGGGACTGCCTTGAATTCAAAGCCCCTGCGGCTCTGCTGAGCCTCGCCCGCATCATATAGGCGCACTGAGAAGTCCACCCAGACGTCCCTTCGCCGGGAGTCTATGCTTCGGTGTACGATCTCGAGAGACCCTATCTGATTCGGATACTTTCCCGCCTTGCGGCAGGCCTCTGAAAGGATCAGGTCTGCGCTCTGGGAAGAACGCGGATCCATCCTGAATTGGACTGTTGTGCTCATGATATTCGATTCTACAGCTCCGGATATCTTGGGTCAACACAGGGAACGTGATATATTCAAGCCATGATAAAAGCCAAGAAGATACTTGAGAACAGCCTGAAGCTGTTTGAAGAAGACCGACCGAAGGTTGCCGAATACATCAGACAGGAATACATCCAGGACGAAAGCGGAACGGCAACGATCTGCATCAGCATCCCTGACGGATACCAGGTGTTCAACCCGCTAACTTCAGGAATCCAGCTGTCGCTTGACAGCACCATAACCGACACGATCGAGCAGAAGGCCAAGGCTGTGCCGAAGCTTATTCCGCTTAAAATCAAGATCTCAGGAAACTGCGACCTCGAAGCGGTGCAGCAGGCGCTCAAGGAGCATTTCTACATAATGCTCAAGGAGAAGCGGAGGGCAATGACATCCAACATGCTGCGTTCAGTATCGCTCTTCATCTTCGGATCGCTGTTCCTGGCTCTGTATCTTCTCATGGTTCATCTGAATTTCTTTGAAATGTACAACGAGATAGTCTCGATCATCGGCACATTCGCCCTATGGGAGGCAGTCGATTCGTTCGTGCTGATCAGAGCGGACCTCAGGCGCGAGTACCTGAAAACAGGCCAGCTTGCTACCGCCGAGATCGTTCTTTCCAGGAATCAAGCGTGATGCAGCGGTCGATCCTGTCGCAGATTTCGCCGTCGATCCACCGGGTGAACATCCTTGTGCGACCGGCTTCCTCGAATCCGCACTTGCGCTGGACATTGGCACTTGCCTTGTTAGGCTCGAAGCTCTCGCACAGCAGCTTCTCGCATCCGAGCACCTCGAAGCAGAAGTCCACCATCGCCTGGCAGGCCTCGGTCATGTAGCCTTTGCCCCACTCTCTGCGGCAGAGAACATACCCGATCTCCTTGACCTTCCCATGATTCTCAAGACCGTACCCCATAGCCTCGATGCTTCCGATCATACGATCCTCGCCCTTGACGGTGATTGCAAAATACAGCGGCCGCTTCTTGAACATTGAAAGAAAGGCCCGGCTCTCATCAAGGCTCCTGTGAGGCTGCCATCCTGCACGCGGGCCCACTTCAGGATCCCGTGCGAAATCATAGAAATCATACAGATCCGATTCAGCGATGTTCCTAAGAACCAGACGCTCGGTAGTGATCGTATTCAATTCGCTGTCATATACCATCAGATTTCCCTCCCCATCATAATGCCATCGATGTACTTGCCATCGATGCAGAACATCCTCGATGTGCAGCCTTCCATCACAAAGCCCATCTTCGAATACAGGGCGATCGCCCTGTCGTTGTCCTCGCGCACAAGAAGATTGATCTTGGTGACCCCGTTATGGCCAGCCCAGTGAATCATCGCCTCGATAAGAGTCCTGCCTATTGATTGCCCCCAGTATTCGCGGCGAACCGAGATACCGAACTCCCCGACGTGTGAAATGCGTTCCTTGCCGCTGCCTTGGAAATGCAGCATTCCTGCTGCCTTCTGGCCGTCGAAAGCGACGAGGACAAAGACCTTCGGATCATTGTTCCAGTGCTCGATGATCTCGCGCTCCTTCTCAAGAGGCACTGAAACAGTGCCGTCGAATGTGAGGTTATCGCTTTCGGATCCAACAGCTTTCAGGTAATCCAGCAGCAATGGCGCATCATCAGGAGATGGGGCTCTGTATTCAATTCGATTGTTTTTCATGTTTTTCATGCTAAACCCAAATCAAATGATGCGCAATACAGAAGATTGGCCGTATAATGCTGAAATAATATGCATCATTTCGCATTTTCATGCAGCCTTGATTCACTTTTTTCAACGAAAGGGTTTACAGAACTTCGGTTTTATGGTAAGAGTTTGAACAATAAAGACGCAAGGGGCGCTTGATCATGGACGATGAAGTATTCGGGAAACTAAAAAAGCTTGGCTTCGATGAGAAAGCCACCCTTCCCCGCTTCGTCGATGACAGAAGCTTCTATCTTTCATGCCTCTCATCATTCATCTCAGAAACAGACCTCTCAGGACTCAAAGCTGCTCTCGAGCATTCTGATTCCCAGCAGGCTTTCCAGCATCTGCACGCCCTCAAGGGCGTTACTGGAAATCTTGGATTAGGGAATATGTATGATGATGTCTGCGCTTCAGTGGAAAAGCTTCGCAACGGCAGCCTTGATGGCTGGAATGTTGACTTCGACAGGATCGAAGCCGACTTTGCGAAGATCAAGGCCCTGGAGCAATAATACCAGCACATTCTGCATAAGTCTCACACAGCGCATCGGCACTTCGCCTCAGGCGAAGCGAATCATCTTATGACCCAGAACGGGAGAAAACAAAATGAAAAAAGCAATATTGGTTGCATTGGTATTATCAGCGGCGCTCTGCGCGGCATTCGCAAACGGAACAAAGGAAAACTCAGAGGACACATCGCTTTCCGATGTCCTGTCCAAGGGCAAGTTCATCCTCGGGCTTGACGACAGCTTCCCGCCGATGGGCTACAGGGATGAAAGCAACGAGATCGTAGGATTCGACATCGATGCAGCACGGGAAGTGTGCCGCCGGCTCGGCGTGGAGCTCGTGTGCCAGAGCATTGACTGGAATGCCAAGGAGCAGGAGCTTGCAACAAAGCAGATAGACTGCATCTGGAACGGCTTCACCATCACCGAGGACCGAAAGAAGGCAATGGAATTCACCGAAGCCTATGTGAACAACAAGCAGGTGATAGTTGTGAAGAGCTCAAGCTCATTCCAGACCCCAGCGGACTTTGCAGGGAAGACAATCGGAACCCAGGCCGGCTCTTCCGGCGCCCAGGCAATAGCGGACAACGCCGCCTTCGCCTCTTCGCTCGGCGAAGTGATTGAATTCAAGGATTACCTTACCGCCCTTATGGATCTTGAAAAAGGCGGAGTCGACGGAGTGGTGATGGACCTGATAGTCGCCAACTACAGCATCCAGGAATCGGGCAAGGACTTCAGGATCCTCTCTGAAGGCCTTTGCAACGAAGAGTACGGAGTCGGATTCAGAAAGGGAGACATCGCGCTGCGCGATGCAGTGCAAGCCCAGCTTGAAGCGATGGCCTCCGACGGAACGCTCGCAGAAATTGCGACCCGCTGGTTCGGTGCAGACATCACGACGATCGGTAAATAGCATATGACGGATTTCCTGCTGCAGCTGCTTGAAGCGACGCTTGTCACGCTCAAGATCTTCTTTCTCACCCTGATCTTCTCCATCCCGCTTGGGCTGCTGGTTGTGAAGGCAAAGCTCTCCCGCTTCAAGGCTCTGGCTGCCATTACAGATCTGTACATCATGATCATGCGAGGCACGCCATTGATACTGCAGCTGATCTTCGTCTACTTTGCTCCGTATTACCTGTTCGGCGTCTCGATGGGACGCTTCACAGCAGTGATCGTGGCATTCGTGGTGAACTACGCCGCCTACTTCGCAGAAGTCTACCGCAGCGGAATCCAGAGCATTCCAGCAGGCCAGAACGAGGCCTGCGCCGTGCTCGGGCTCTCCCGCTGGGATTCTTTCTTCAGCATCATACTCCCCCAGGTATTCAAGAAGGTGCTTCCTGCAATGGGAAACGAAGTGATCACTCTGGTGAAGGACACAGCCCTCGCCCAGACAATAGGCGTTGCCGAGCTGTTCCGCACTGCGCAGAATGCCAGCTCAAGAACGTTCTCCACCCTTCCGATCTTCATAGCCGGAGTGTTCTACTTCATAATGAATGCAGCAGTCTCCAAGTCATTCGACAGCCTTGAAAAGCGCCTGTCGTACTACAGCTGCTGAGTATCCCTGAACTGCGTAGGCGTCATCCCTATGTACTTGCGGAAGATCTTTGCGAAATACCCCGGATTCGGGAAACCGCAGGCTAGCGATATGTCACCTATGCTCAGGCGCGGGTTGCACAGCATTCCAAGCGACTGGTTTATCCTGTAGGCATTCAGGTACTGAAGGTAATTCACCCCAGTGATCTCCTTGAACAGCCGGGACAGATGACTCTCCGACAGGTTCACCGACTGGGCTGCATCGACAAGTCCTATCGGCTTGGAGTAATTCGTCTTGATGAACTTGATGATGGCCTCGATCTGAATATTGCCAGCAGATTCAGGCAGCTTTATGGTCATGGCGCTATCATCGATGCTTGATTTGATCCGCTCGATGTCGTTGTTCTCCTCATCGAGACGAGACACAGCCTCTCTCAGCGTCGCTTCCAGCTCCTCATCGTCCACTGGCTTCTGAAGGTAATCCATCACCCCGAGCCTGATGGCCCTCTTCATGTACTGATAGTCGGTATGCCCCGAAAGGATCACAGCCGCGCTTACCTGGCAGTGAGACAGCATCTCAAGCCCATCCTGGCCGGGCAGGCGTATATCGGTGATCACGATGTCAGGATCAACCTCATGAATCATCTTCTCGCCGGATATTCCATCCGAAGCCGTGCCGGCAAGAGAGAGCCCCATCGATTTCCAGTCAGTGGTGCGCGAGATCTCCTCCCGTGTCAGGTATTCATCCTCAACAAAAACAACAGTGTACAATCGTTCATTCACTCTGGCATTGTAACCCGAAAGCCCTCCATCTGCAAATGAAACCTTTTCCTGTTGCGGCCAATGTGATTAAGGTCTACAATCTGCTCATGGCAATCAAACCCACGCCGATCTTCACCCGGCTTCTGATCTATTTCCTCATTGTGATGCTCATCCCCATGATCCTGATTGCATTCTACTTCTCCGCCGTTGCCCGCGAGGACGTCACCTCCAACGTCAAGAAGGAAGCCCAGCTGTACATAAGCCAGAGCGCAGACTCGGTAAGCAGCACCATCGAGGAATACAGGCACAAGGCATACCTGCTTTCGACCAATGAAAGCGTAGAGAACGCAGTCCGCGAGCCTGGCAATGCCGACTACCGAAGCATCGCCTTCCAGCAGATGTTCTCCATCATGCAAGGCGACTCCAGCCTCGCCACAGGATCGGTGATAAACCTCAACGGCAAGGCAAGGCTCTCCACCCATGTGTTCCCGTCACAGTATGACCTCCGGTACAACACAAACGCCAAATCCCCGTTCGCCGATTTCTCAGCCCTTTCGGACAACTCATCAAGGATGACGCTGGACTGGAGATACACCACATCATCCAACCAGACGGCAATCCTGAACATCATGCGCAAGATAGTCTCAGCATCCGGCAACGACCTCGGCTATGCTGTGGTGGACGTTTACCTCGAGGCATTCTCACAGGCGGTCCCAAGCGGCTTCTTCTCCGAGCTCGTCCTGATCAACATGGAAAGCTACAACGCCACCAGCCTGATGGCCCCGGACCGCTGGGGAAGCCTGTCCAACTTCGAGGGCATCGACGTATCGCAAGTCGGAGAGCCCTATTTAACCCCATCCGGTTCGATTGTCATTTCCCGGCCAATCCCAAATACCTCGTTCATCATATCAGGCGTAGTCAACACCGCCCCGTACCTCTCTGGCCTGTCGCGCACTTTCTATGCACTTCTCCTGTTCATGGGCATCGGAGTAATGGCAGCGGTTCTTGCCGCCCTCTTCTTCTCCCGAAGCATCTCGTCCCCTGTGCGCAGGCTTTCACAGGCAATGAAGAAGGCTGAGGACGGGCACCTAGACGTTACAGTTCCAAGCTCGCGCATATGGGAAATCAACCAGCTGGACCACAGCTTCAACACGATGATCGCCCAGATATCCGCCCTTCTCAAGCTCAAGGCAGAAGAAGAGGAGAAGATCCGCATCTCCGAGCGCAAGGCCCTCGAAGCCCAGATCAACCCGCACTTCCTGTACAACACCCTCAATGCAATCAAGTCAATCGCCAAGCTCCATGGAGAGACTGAGATCCTCACCATAGTGGTCCAGCTCGGGAAGCTTCTGCGCTCATCGATCAACAACGCCGAGGACACCACTACTCTGAGAAGCAGCTTCGAGCTTGTGCAGAGCTACCTGAAGATCCAGCAGATCCGCTTCTCGGACAAGCTTGAAGTCACCATCGACGTCGATCCGCAGATACTTGACATCCGCACCCCGAAGCTGATCATCCAGCCCTTCGTCGAAAATGCAATAGTCCATGGACTTGAGCCCAAGATCGGAGAGTGGAAGCTCAAAATCCACGCCTCCATCGAGCAGGGCAATGTGATCATCAGCGTCAGTGACAACGGCGTCGGATTCGACGACAGCACCTTCAAGAGCTTCGACAGCCTGAAGGATTCAGAGCACAATGGAATATACAATGTCTGGCGGCGTATTCAGATACACTACAGCGGCAAGGCGGATCTTTCAATCCGCTCCGTCGTAGGAGAAGGCACTACCACGACAATCACAATCCCAGCCCAAGCTCAGAGCTGAGATCGGATTCGAATCCAGGACGGTACAGCACGGCTTCAAGGCCGCATCGCCTTGCACCGTCTATGTTCTCCTGGTAATCATCGATGAACACAGCATCGCTCATCTTCACTCCCTCGCTTCTCACGATAGTCTCGAAGAATGCGCGCTGAGGCTTGCTCACTCCCAGCAGGTGCGAGGCATAGGCACGGTCGAACAGCCTGAGCCACCCCTTCTGCTCAAGATAATCCCAGTGCGACTTTATCGTATTGGAACCGCAGACGATGGCCGCATCTGGCATAGCGGAGCGCATCTTGCTCATAAGCTGCACGATCGGGGCATTGAGGATTGGCCGGAACAGATCCCCGAACGGATTGCCTGGAACCTTGAGACCGAACACATGCTCCAGATGAGAGTAGAACTGCCCTTCGGATACGGTGCCGTCCATGAGCGGGAAATCATAGTGCCGGTACTCGACCATGAAGTCCTCATAGTCCACGCCCAGCAGCGCAGCCATCTTCCTGTCCACGGCGAAGTCACGGATCACGACTCCGCCCATGTCGAATATCGCAAGCTTCATGCTCCTAGCCCTTTCTCGATTCGAACACGGCAGCGCCGCCGAGGAAATACTTGGACAAGGTGAAGAACAGTATGAACATCGGAATCGAAGCCAGAAGAGCGCATGCCATCAGCGCGCCCTCGTCGGTCTGCTTCTCCTCGGAGAACTTCGAGATGTACTGCGGAATCGTCTTCATCTCCTCTCTCTGGCTCACAAGCAGCGGCCAAAGGAGGTTGTCCCACTGATTGCGGAACGACAGGATTCCAAGCGTCGCCACTACAGGCGTGCAGTTCGGAAGGACTATCCTCCAGTAGATCGGGAACTCGCCCAGCCCATCGACTCTGGAAGCATCCAGGTACTCGGCGGGGAACGTGATCAGGTACTGGCGCATCTGGAACACCCCGAATGCGCTTACCAGGAACGGCACGATCAGGCCGGCATAGGTATTCATCATCTTGAACATGGAAGCCACCATGTACAGCGGGATCATGATCGCCTCGAACGGGATCATCATCGTGGCCATGATGGACATGAACACGAAGTTGCGCCCGCGGAAGCGGAACTTGGCAAGCCCGTAGCCGCACAGCGATGCAAGCAGCACCGTCGTAATCGAGCATGAAATCGCAACCAGCAGAGAGTTGAACAGGTTCCTGAAGAACATGTTGTTATTGTTGTTACCGTGAATCGCCTTCGAGAAGTTGGTCAGGAACGTCCTTCCCTCGGATGTGAAGAAGCTCTTCTTCGGAAGCCAGTCGAACGGCATCGCCATGATCTGCTTTGCATCCATGAAGCTTGCGCTGAGCATGAAAGCTATCGGCAGCAGGCAGAACAGCAGCACCACGATCAGTACAATCCAGGAGATCACCTCTCCGACCGTGACTTTTCCAATATATCGGTTCATAGCCATGGCAGTCCTCCTAGTACTCTACATCATCCGTCTTGGAGACGGAGAACTGAAGATAAGTGAGGACCAGCATGATCAGGAACAGGATTATCGACATGGCGCTTGCCCTCCCAAGGCGCCCGTTCCTGATTCCCGTGTAGTAGATGTTCATCGTGATCACATCGATCGGCTGCCTCGCCGCCCCGTTCTGGGTGAACATGTACTGCGTCGAGAACGTCTTGAGGCACTGAAGCATCGCCATGATCGAAACAAGCACCGCCGTCGGCTTGAGAAGCGGAAGCGTGATCCGCCAGAACGTGTGCCAGCGGCTCGATCCATCCACTGTTGCCGCCTCATAGATCCCCGGAGGGATTGCCGCAAGGCCGGTTATGAACAGAATCACGAAGTACCCTATGTACTTCCAGAAGTAGACAATCATCGTCGATACCTGAAGCATATTGCTGTTCACCAGCCATCCGAAGTCCCTTCCTGTGGTGTTCATCAGAAGGTTGGATATCTGATTGACCAATCCTCTCGGGTCGAACAGGATCATCCAGATCGTCGCGGCGACCACCGACGAAAGCACAGCCGGAGTATAGTAAGCCAGCTCCAGGAACTTAGCGGTCTTCGTGCTTCTCAGCTGCATCAGGAACACAGCCAGCAGCAGCGCTATGACCACCATCGGAATGAACGTCCCCAGCGTGAATTCAAGCGTCGCCCTCAGCGAATTTCCGAAAGAGAAGCCGCCGTTGCTCTTTGTGAACAGGTACACGTAGTTGTCCAGCCCTACCCATTCGGATGTCCTGTTCAGCGCCTGCCTGTTGGTAAGGCTTGTGAAAAAAGCATTGATGATAGGATAGAAGCTGAAAACTGCGAAGAACAGCAGGCATGGAATGGTGAACAGAAGCCCCCACCTCGCCTGCTTCCTTTCTATACTGTAAGTCTTGATTTTATTTTTCATTGTCTCTCCGATCATCAATGTCTTTTTCAAAGCCGGAGGGGCCTTCTGAGCCCCTCCGGTGCATTTGCAATTCAGTTCTACTGCTCGTCGAGGATTTCCTGTGCGGAAGCCTTGAGCTGCAGATAAGCCTGCTTCGGATCCACTCCCTGAAGCATGACAGCCTCTACGGCGGTCTTGATCAGATCCTGGATTTCGGAGGAGTTGGCTCCGTAGTATACGATGTGGCCTCTCTCAAGGTCCTTTGTGAATACGTCAGCATACGGCATGTTCTTGTATGTGTCGCTGTTCATCAGAGCTGTTGTCGGCTGGATGATTCCAACGTTCTTCAGATACTCCTCTCCATGGCTGAGCATGTAGGAAATAAGTGACCAGGCTGCAGCCTGAGTAGCTTCGTCCGCATCTGCATTGACCATGTAGAAGTGCCCGTAGTAGCATCCTGCAACGTCCTTCACTGCATTCTTGAACTTCGGATATGGAACGACCATCCACTCTCCGCTGTTGTAGAAGTCAGGATTGTCCTTGAGGATTCTTGCTTCCTGGTACATTCCAGTGGAGCACATTGCAATGTCATTGTTGTCCTTGTTGAACAGCTTTCTGGCAGCAGTGTAAGTCGGCGAGCCGAGGTTCTCTCCGTTCGGTCCCCAGTTCTGCATGTAGGTGAGGAACTTCACCCAGGCATCTTCTCCGACGATGGCTTCCTTGCCGTCATCGCTGATGAGCTTTCCGCCGAGCTGCTCGACCATCGGCATGTTGTTTACAAGATAATACCCGTATCTGAAGTCATATCCTCTTCTGACAAGGATGTCGCCCTCTCTGATGACGAGCTTCTTGGAAACTTCAACCATATCTTCCCATGTCTTCGGATAATCCTTCTCAGGATCCAGTCCGGCATCTCTGAACACCTTCTTGTTGATGAAGATGCTCCAGTTGGTCAGTTCAAGCGGAAGGCCATATACATCTCCGTCCACTGTGACTGCATCGAGGATTCCAGCCAGATATGCATCCTTGACGGCCTTGGCATCCTTGTATCCGGCAGCTTCGTAATCGATCGGAGCAACTCTTCCGGCTGCAATCAGCGGATATTCATCCTCAATCGAGAGGTTGAACATCGTCGGGCCCTGTCCTGCTGCGAATGCAGTCTGAATCAGCTCGATCAGCTTCTCAGAGCTCTGCCTGGTGACGTTGACTGTCACATTCGGATGAGTCTCCTTGAATTCGGCAATATACCTGTCCTCGAGAGCCTGCCTGTTGGCATCCTCATGAGTCCAGAACTCGATTGTCACTGGCTTGGATTCCGAAGCAGCAGAAGTCGCTTCAGGCTTCTTCTCTTCAGCTCCCTGTGCAAACATCGGTACTGCAACAATAAGCAGTGCCAGAAGAACAGCAATAAGTTTTTTCATAAAACACCTCCATGAATGTTTCCTTGTATGTAAATTCTCCCATGCAATTGCGAATCTGGAAAGTAAAACCTTTTGCTAAATCCTGCCTTTTCTTGCTCATGCCGACTCTCTGCGCAGCACCAGGGACACAGATCAATAATGGTGATTGCATCGTGAAATAGGAGAAATTAGGGGAAAAATTAGGAAAATTTCCCCTAATTTTCCAGATCAGGCAGATCTTTGTGTACCTTGTCATTTGGTTTCTCCTAATCAACTCCATACTTCGGGGTGCAGTAAACAAGCCCTGAGAAGCTTCATCCTTTATCCTATGATTATAAAAGGGTCTTGACAGATTTCCAGAATGGAATGAACTGCCATCTGAAAAAAGACGGTTCCCAGTCATGAAAAGTGTTACCCTTCTGGGTAGCAGTATTTCAAAAAGTGTTACCCTTTATGGGTTCATATCAAACGGTGCCGACGGCTTGGACGGTTTATACCGTTTGAACGGTTTGAACGGTTTGCCAACGGTTTGAACGGTTTGAACGGTTTGCCAACGGTTTGAACGGTTTGAACGGTTTGGGAAACGGAATAGAGGAGTTTTCGGTTGTAGATGACTTGGAATTTGATGAGGAATTGTAAAACAGGAAATCATTTACGGGTCCAAGGGAAGCAATCACATCCGGACTGCAATCACCAGTTCAGGACAATGCCAGTTCCGAAATAGCCTACAATGATGCCAAGGATCACACCGCCGATCACCTGCGAG
>Ga0265294_10007926_pt1 | contig 12501 bp, 8 predicted proteins | sample MunlanPumphouse3_FD_192504 | JGI IMG/M metagenome (GOLD analysis project Ga0265294, IMG submission 192504) | Groundwater microbial communities from a municipal landfill in Southern Ontario, Canada - Pumphouse #3 | ecosystem: Environmental > Aquatic > Deep subsurface > Groundwater | place... | reverse complement strand
ATCCAACGCCTTGTTCATTTTGCCCATCTCATCGGAAAAAACACGAAGCTTGACAATTTTTCGGCACAACCAGGATAGGTTCTGCTTCGAATCTCCCTTGCCTATCCCCAAATACACCAACAAGCCGTGGTCAATGCCGCCCACCACTTCCCGATCAACGACAACCTGAGCATGCTTTACCCGTTGGATGACAGCTTTCATACCCTTGCGTGTTCCACCATCGCCTGGACAAAAGAAAAACGGTCCTGTTCACAGAAAAAGGCACTGCCGCAGACAGCCACATCAGCTCCCAGTCTTGCAATGGTTCCCACCGTCGACAGATTGATGCCGCCGTCGACGCTGATCAAATACTAGTATCCTTTCTTCTCCCTGATTGAAGCCAGTTCGCTGATTTTCTCCAAGGTTGAAGGAATCAGGCTCTGGCCGCCGAATCCGGGGTTGACAGTCATGATGAGGATAAGGTCGACCATGTCCAGGACCGGAAGAATCGACGTGACCGAGGAGGAAGGGATAAGCGATACGCCGGCTTTGCATCCGCTGTCCTTGATCATCTGCAACGTCCTGTGAAGATGCACCGAAGCCTCGGCATGCACGGTAATGTAATCACTGCCGCTCTGCGCAAAGTGGGCAACATATCGTTCAGGTTCATTGACCATCAGATGGGTGTCAAAAACCAGATCGGAGTGAGGACGCAAGTCTTTGATGAACTTGGGGCCGAAGGTGATGTTGGGTACAAACATGCCGTCCATGACATCGAGATGAACCCATTGAGCACCACTTTTGTTGATGCTTTCCACTTCCTCGGCGGTACGGGAAAAATCAGATGAAAGCATGCTTGGTGCGATAATCAGGGATGTTTTTTCCATACTCCAGTTATAGCAGGTAGAAAGAGGTTTTGCAATGTCATTTATCGCATAAATACTATATATCTGTTAATATGTTTTTTGCCTTTCTGAAAATCAATTGCTAGTTTTTTCAAAGCATGGTATAGTAATGTAAGTTGATTGAAATGACAAACCCGAGCAGACTATGACCCGGTCTGCCCGGTTTCTTTTACGTCTGAGAATATGGATAAATATGTTTGGAGGAAGCCATGGGATTCCAGGAGATTGAGAACTTACTGAAAGAAGAGCAGTGGACAAGAACTACGGTGCAAACCTATACGGTCAACAGCTTTCAGACTCTTGATGCCCAAATCAAAGAGTTGGATGAGGAGCAGAAGACCGAGGCTAAAAACCTATGTGACAAGCACCTCGCTGAGCGGGAGCGCAACAGCATCATTGCAATGTACATCAGTGGTTCCATCCAATTGGAACGAAAAGGTGCTGATGACTATCTCCAGCTTCTCAATCTGATTGAGATGTTTATGGAGAACAAGAAGTGGAACGTGGTTGAGATGCTGTGCGCCAAGATCTTGAGCCGCAGTGAAAACAAGCACGCCCTTCGCCTTCTCTCCTCCAGTTATGAACAGACTGGCAGGGAGGATGAGAAATTCGCCCTTTGGGAACGATTGGTGAAAGTCGACTACGAGGAAGTGGACATCGTCCGCTATCTGGCAGTCCATGCCAACCAAAAAGGTTCCAAGGACAAGGCGATCGGTTTTTACAAGAAGGCCGTGCATCGTTTGATCAAGCGAAAGGACGTATCGTCGGTGCGCAGCCTGTTTGCGGCAATGCTCGAGCTTGAAGGGGAGAATTTCGGATACTTCATGTCTGTAGCCGACCAAGTGTCGGTCATCAGCAAGAGTACCGCAATCGCCTTGCTGCGCGACCTTGAGCTTGCAAACAAGGATGACATCGACCGCCAGATTGAATGTCAGAAGAAAATGCTTTTTCTCGATCGCGAGGACACCTTTGCCCGCGAGAACCTGATCAGAAGCTACAAGACAAAGTACAAGACCCATTCACGATTGAAGAATTGCCTGGAAAGCAGTGCCTTGACCAGTAATTTCACCCGGGATGTACTTCACAGCATTGAAGATTTCGAGACCAACATCGCATTTGACAAGGGGACCTTCGTCTTTCAGAACAGTACCAACCGTATCGGCAGAATCCGATTCATCGATGAGAATGATGTAATCGTTGATTTTGCAGGCCAGAGTACCAAGGAAGGATCAAGACTCTCAACCTCCATGGCTTTCAAGAGCCTTCAGGCCCTTCCCAAGAGTCATATCTGGGTTCTCAAGAGTGCTCTGCCTCGTGAAAAGCTGAATAAGAAAATTCAGGAAGACATCACGTGGACGCTGAACACCTTGATGGCCAGCAACGGCGGGAAAATAAGCCTCAAGGAGATGAAAAACGAACTGGTTCCTTCCATTCTGGATGCCAAGGAGTGGACTCCCTGGCTTAATCAGGCAAAGAAGGTGTTGATGACCAATCCCCTCTTCGACCTTTCCAACAACGAAACGGATACCTATCTGTTGCGCTCCACACCCGTCAGTTACGAGGAGAAGCAGCTCTCTGTGTTCAGAGGAGAGAAGGACTTCTACGATAAAATAAAGAGCCTTAAGGATTTCATCGCGAGCAAGGGTGATGTTGAAAGTGACTTCTTCTTTGAGATGGTAAAGTATTTCAGTGATATGTTCCTTGAGGAGAATGGTGCGTTCAAACCTATTGTGATTGCAACCGATATGACCTTCAGCTCATTCCTCCTGCTTGAGGACTTGGTTAAGAAGCAGAACATGAATTTCATCAACAGGCCTGAGAACCTGACATTTGCCATGCTCTATGAGAGAGTTGAAAACATCGAGAGTTGTTTTGCAGCAATCAAGGACGCTGAGCTGAAAAAGAGCTTCATCGACCATGTCGTGGATGAAGTCGCCAATTGGCCGAAGGTGTTGGCACAGCTTTTCCCCTACTATCTGACTGGATATATCCCAGATATTTTCAGACAGAACAAGAAGACGAATGATTTTATCAGAATCTATAAGGATGCTGTCGAAAACTTCAAAGAGAAAGGCAATACCCTACTCTATCTACTGAAGAACGGAGAGGCCAAGTTGTGGGCCAAGGCCGGGATAAGTGAGGAGCAACTGCTCTTCACCAAACTGCAGTTGCTCGACTATACCAACCGTTGCATCGATAACAAGAAGGACGTCCAGGAGAATCGCAAGAATGCAAAGACCTTGATGGGTCTGCTCTTCGATGAGAAGGACATTTTCAAGTACATCGAGCAGGGCAAGGAAGAAAATGCCCAGAAGATATACAGCCTTGTAGCAAATGTATTCGACCTGCCCGGCGGCAAAAAGATTGAGATCAAGCATGCCATCAGCGAGAAGTATCCCTCCTTCAAGTTCTTTGACGAATTGATGCCCATCGACAAGGAATCGGTTGTTCCAACCGGGCTCTTCTGCACGGCGGCCTCCTTGGACGCCAAGAAGAAGGAGCTGGAGTACATCCAGCACGTAGAGCTGCCTGAAGTCGCCCGTGAAATCGGGATGGCGCGTGAAATGGGTGATCTCAGGGAGAACAGCGAGTACAAGTACGGTAAGGAAAAGCAAAGCCTTCTGAACAATACGTTGCGTCGGCTTGCCGAGGAGATTGACCGGGCAACGGTCATCACCAAGGATAAGGTCGATCCTGAAAAGATTGGCTTCGGCACCAAGGTTGTGCTCTTCGACCACACCAAGGATCAGGAGATAGCCTATACGATCATGGGACCGTGGGAGTCGAACCCCGATGAGAACATCATCAACCTTTCAGCCCCGTTTGGAAGAGCCTTGCTCAACCGGCAAAAGGGTGAACGGTTCTCGTTTGTCCTCAACGAGCAGAGTTACGATTTCACCGTAAAGGAACTTACCGTTCTGGACTTCTAGCCGATTCAAGGCCCCGGTTGAAAAAAAGACTGGGGCCTTTGTATTGTCCATGGTAGTATGATTGCATGCAAAACCGCTATCCCATTGATGCCGATCACCTATTGCCTGAATACCCCCGACCGCAAATGGTACGTGCTTCCTACGTTTCCCTCAATGGGATGTGGGAGTGTGCTATAACGGACGATCCGGGAATCCCAGACTTTTTCCCCTACTCAATATTGGTACCCTTCTCCCCTGAAACCAGGCTTTCCGGCATGGAAAGGAGCGTTGGCGTCAACCAGACGTTGACCTATCGAAGAACCTTCCGTTTGTCACTGGAAACAGACAAACGAACGCTGTTACATTTCGAGGCCGTAGACCACAGCTGTACTGTCCATCTCAATGGTGTTTGCGTCGGCAGCCATCGCGGGGGATACCTCCCCTTCCACTTTGACATCACCGATGCGGTGAAGCAGGACAATGAATTGATCGTGCAGGTCAACGATCCCTGTGACAGCCAAAGCATCATCCGTGGGAAACAGGCCCAGGAGGCCTCGGGAATCTTTTACAGCGGACAAAGCGGCATCCACCAAAGTGTTTGGCTTGAACAGGTGAGCCGGCACTACATCAAAGGGTTGGTCATCGCAAGCAATCTCGAACAACGATGTTGGCATGTAACCGTAGAAGCCGACCAATCCGGGCTTGAGGTTGTTGTCTCATACCTTGATGGATCAAGAAAGGTGAAGGGATTGAGCGGCCAGCGTCTCAACTGCCAGGTGGATGAAGTCCATCCTTGGAGCCCCGAGGATCCGTATTTATACACCTTCACCGTCACCATGGCCGATGATTGCGTTCATAGCTATGTAGGCCTTCGCAGTTTTTCGGTCACAGATGGTCGATTGTACCTGAACGGCAAACCGTACTATCATCATGGCATCCTCGACCAAGGGTATTGGCCTTACAGTCTCTATACGCCTCCTTCAGACCAAGCCATGATCGACGATCTGTTGTTGATCAAAAAGTTGGGTTTCAACATGGTACGCAAGCATGCCAAGGTCGAAAACCTTCGTTGGTATCACCACTGCGACAGACTGGGTTTGCTCGTATGGCAGGACATGGTAAGCGGAGGGCGAAAACCGTTCCAACCGATTATGAGCGGTCCCCTCTTCCTGAAAAGATTCTCAGTCCCCGATTCTCTCTATCCTTTATTGGGAAGTCAGGATGAGCAGTATCGAAAGGATTTTGAAGAACAATTGACACAGATGATTCAAACCCTCTCCAACTGCGTCAGTATAGCCATGTGGGTCATTTTCAATGAAGGATGGGGCCAGTTCGATACGCAACGAATGCTGGATTTGGTGCAGTCTCTGGACAGCTCTCGTACCATAGATCCTGCAAGCGGATGGTATGATCAAAAAATCGGCGGTTTCTGCTCACGCCACGTCTACTTCAAAGCCTATCGTCATACTCCCGACTCCAACGGCAGGGCTGTCATCCTTTCTGAATTCGGTGGATACGTATACCGTGAAATCGGACACGATGAGCAGACAAAAATCTTCGGCTACAAGAAATTCTCCGACCGCAAAGCCTTTGGAGAAGCGTTCTTCGACCTCTATGCCAATCAGATTGTTCCAGCCAAGCAACAAGGCCTTGCCGCTTCCGTATACACGCAATTTTCCGATGTACAGCAGGAACTGAACGGCTTGGTGACCTTCGACCGGCTCTCAGTCAAGGTGGATGAGGTTGTCGCCTTGCAGGTTGCCGCCATGCTTCTTGGAACGCAACAGTGACAGCAGGGGAATGCGTGCAATTTTGTAGGAGAGGAGCATTATCCCCAGGGCGGCCGATCCAATGAGCATCAGATATGCAAGGTTTGCAAAGCTTGAACCGCTTTCATGCCATTGCAATCCCAGATTTTTATAGAAGATACAAAATGCAAGAACCGGTAGATTTGCCAATACGATTCTGAGAAGCCCCTTGAAAAACCGGGCTTCCTTTGTAAGCGGGAACAAGTCACGCAAAAGAAAGAACAATATGAACAAGCCAAGGGTGTAGGCGATGCCGTTGGCAAGCGGCAGCGATACTATGTCCAAACCAAGCTTGAGGAAAACCCACATCAAGGCGATATCCAGCAGATTCTGCAAAAAAACAATTCGAGTCATAAGCGCGTGACGATTTGCACTATACCCAAGACGCAGCATCAAGGCATACCATGCGCTGAATACCATGAAAACCAGATAAGGCCTGAGCACCAAGGCTGTCAGCGTTGCATCGGCGAGTGTATAGTTGCCAGTCTGCAGGACTACACTGACACTTTCCCGGCTGAGAAAGAAGAGAATGATGGAGCTGGGCAGCAAAAGCGCCAACAGGCTGAGCAGTGAGTTTCGTGTATAGGTTCTCAATAAAGGAGCATTGTTGGAAGCGGCTGCCCGGCTCATCAAGGGAAGGCTTACCGCACTGATGGCATTGAAGAAAATCCCATACGGTGTTTGATAGAAAATCGTGGAATTTGTAAAGGCCGTAACGCTGCCTTCGCTCAAATGGGAAGCGAATAAGAAACTTACCATCTGGGTGATAATCTGCATCCCCATACCCAGGGAGACCAAAGCCCATGCAACCAAGACTTCCTTGAAAGGAGCGTTTTGCGGTCTCAGCATCGGTTTGAACCGATATCCGTAGCGCCTGACCATCAGGTATGAATAACTACCCTGTAAAAGCCCTCCGCCAAGTACGGAATAGGCCATGCTCATCGCACCGTACCGATCAGATAGAAACCATACCCCGAATATGACACAAATCGAAAAGAGCAACGGAGAGAGGTAGGCATGCAGGAAATTCTCGTGCGCCTGCAATACTCCGTTGAAGATGGAAGCAAGACTTATGGTGGCCAGGTATACCATGAAGAAGGGAAGCAACCTTCCTCCCAATCGAACCTGGTTCGCATCGAAGTCGCTGAGAAATGCTATCAAGCCATCACCATAGAAATAGGATACCAGCACCAGTGGGATGAGCAAAAGGCTCTGGAATGTACACAACAGTGCAAACAGTCGGACACAACGATGTTTCTCATTTCGACCCAATAGGGAGGAGAAAGCAGGGATCAAGGCGGCATTGACAGCCCCTTCGGCAAAAAGTTTGCGAAAATTGTTGGGAATATTGAAGGTGAAGTTTATTACATCTGCAATCGCAGTGGCCCCGAACACCGAGCCGAGCACCCGTGCTTTGATGATTCCCAATAGTCTGCTGAGCAAGGTGCAGACCATGATCAGCAGACTGTTTCTCGCCGTCCTTCTACTTTGCGTAGAATCGTGCAAGGTAGTCTCTCTTGAAGGATGCAAATCTGTTCTCCCTGATCGCCTGCCTGACTTGTTGCATGAGGCGGTAAAAGTAGGTAAGGTTGTGTTCGGTGGCAAGCATGCCGCCGAGCATCTCTCCTGTCTTGACCATGTGGTGCATATAGGCACGGCTGTACTGGGTGCATGCACGGCAATTACAATGCTCCTCGATGGGACGCTGGTCGAACTTATGCATCGCCTTTTTAAGCGTCACTACCCCGTCATCGGTGAATACGGCACCATTGCGGGCCATACGGGTAGCCAACACACAGTCGAACATGTCAATGCCGTTCTCCACAGCCTCCAGAATATAGTCGGGACTGCCGATGCCCATCACATATCTGGGTTTTTCACGGGTGACCAAATCGGCGGTGTACTGCAGATAATGAACGAATTGCTCGCTTGTCTCCCCTACACTTAATCCACCGATTGCGATGCCAGGAAAGTCCATCTCATTGAAAAATTCGGCACTTTGTTTTCTCAGATCTTCATAGAAGTTGCCTTGTACGATGCCGAACAGATTGCCTTTGAACGATTCTCCCAGCTCCTTCCGATGAGTCAATGCCCGTTTCGCCCAGGAATGGGTGATATGCATCGCCTCGGTCGCTGCACGATGATTGATCTCTGGTGGAGTACAGACATCGAGGCACATGGCAATGTCCGATCCGATGATTTTCTGCGTATCGACTACACTTTCAGGGGTGAATACATGTTTGGACCCATCGATATGGCTTTGGAAGGTTACTCCCTTCTCCCCGATTTTTCTAAGTCCTGAAAGACTGAACACCTGAAATCCGCCGCTGTCGGTCAAAAGATTGCCATCCCAGTTGGAAAAGGAGTGCAGTCCTCCGAATTGTGAGAGTACTTCGAGGCCGGGTCTCAAATACAGGTGGTAGGTATTTCCCAGGATCAAGGAGTACCCGATTTTCTTGACATCCTCATGAAACATGCCCTTTACCGTCCCATTTGTGCCTACCGGCATAAAAACAGGTGTTTCCACCTGGCCGTGTCCGAGTGTTAAAAGACCTAGACGGGCTTTGCTGGTGGTGTCCTGGTGCAACTGTTGAAATATCTTCATAGCTATCCTCTATCGTATTGCGGCTCGTTCTGCCAGCGCAATGCATACTATCACAATCATGGGGATTACCATACCCCACAAAGGGCCGATAACCGCCTGCTTGGCCATGATCAGCGTGACCATTTGCACTACATAGTAGATTACCGCCAAACCCAGGCTCGTGATGATGGAGAAGAGCAACACATTCTTCTTGTATTTATAACTGATTGCGCATGCAATGAACAACATGACCAGCGGAGTGAGCGAGTCCAAAATACGCTTGGCAAAGTCTGTGGCAAGCTCGGGATACCGATTGGGATCCAGGTCTGCGATTCTTGCAAGGTAGTGGTATGCCGTCCTCAGTTCCATGGTCTTGATGTCATTGGAGAGATTCCTGAAGTATGAAGGATGGAGGGTGAACGCATCGACATACAACGCAGGGTTATCGGTTTGGTTGACGAGCATGCTCGATTCATCAATCGCCTGTTCTCGAGCCTGCTCCAATCTCCACAGGCCCTTCTCCTCTTCCCAATAGGCCCATGGGGCATCGATGCGTGATTGCAGCGAGCCCTTCTCATCAATAAGCACCAGCATGACTTGAGCCAGACGCTTTTCCTTTTCGCTGTATTGACGGGCATGGACGACATACGTTCCTTCTGGATCACGCAAGGTGATATTGCGATTATCATAGGTGCTTCTTAGGCCGAAGAGTGCATCCTCCTGTGCTTCCCGTTCCTTGCTGAGTGGAATATGGACATATTCTGAGAAACCGAACTGGAGGGCGGAGAACATAATGCCGAGAAGCAGAATGGGAATGACGATTCTCTTGTAGGAGTGTCCGCTGCCGAGCAGGCAGATCATTTCGTTGTTGGCCTGCAATTGAGAGAGGAAAAAGGAGGCTGAAAACAAAAGAGACGGACCAAGTGCAAAAAGTACCGCCTCAGGCGCATAGAGGAGCGTCAATTTGGCAATAACCGGATAGGGAATGCTACGGGTAAGGTAAGAGTCCAGGTTTGCAAAAAGATCGACGCTGAGCAACATCAAGGTACAGAGCAGCAAGGTGATTGATGCAACCAAGGCAATGGTACGGATTATGTATCGATCGATGAGTTTCATAAACGCCTCGCATGCAGCAAAAGCAATAATCCGCTGATGAACATGATGAGATTGGGCGACCAAATCAGGAAGGCTGGAGTTACTGAGATGGAGAAAATCTGCATCTGTGCAAAAAACAAGAGATACCAGTAGAGCACTGCAACCAACATGGATAAACCGAAGCCGATAAGTCTGCCATGTTTGACACGAAAGAAGGAGAGAGAGAATGTAAGGAAGACGAGCATGAAACAAGCAGCGCTCAAGGCGAACTTCTTATGCAGTTCCGCACGATAGTACTGATAATAGAAGTTGATGGGTTTTTGGGCTTCCAATCGCTCCAATTCTAGTTGCAGCTCCGCGATCCGGGAGACAGGAACAAGGGAATCCATTTTTGATTGTTCGACCAATTCTGCAAGAGAGAGTTCGGCTTGTCTGATTTTTTCCTCATACCGCTTCTTCTCCTCATCAAGGGCAAGCTTGTGCGTCTGGATGTTCTGTCTCAGCTCATTGACGGAAAGCTGTGAAGGGAGAGCTGAAGCGATGCTGGCGATCTGACCGGAGAAGTTGAGAAAAAACTGGGCTGATTCAGCCTTGGAGAGGGCCCAGCCACTTTGTGACTCGCTCTTGAGAATCAAAGGGTCATCGAGCTTGAGCTGATAGATGAAGGACTGTAGATCGTACAGGGAGACTTCTGCCTTCGGTGCACTGAGAATCTGTCCTTGTCGTGCCGAGGATGTTTCAAAGAGAACGATGTCATGGACTGTATTCCCCTCCACTTCTTTGTTGACCATGACTGTATCGGCTATGGTATTGGTGCTGTTGGCCCTCAGCTCCAGCGTAGGAAGGTCGCGCATCAGCTCGGTGTACAACTCACGGTACTTCTTCGTACTCCAAGGCAGTGCTTTATCAGCGGTAAAGAAGGTTACAAGGGAGAAACCCAAGGAAATGACAATGATGGGGATGAATACATGCTTGAGGGAGATACCGCTGCTTCGAATGGCTAGAATCTCGTTGTTGCCTGAAAGGTCTCCTATGACCATGCTGCTCGCAGTCAGCGAGCTGAAGGGAAAGGTGTACAATAAAAATTGCGGGATGGAAAGCATGACAAGCTGTAGTACTGCAAGGTAATCCACCTGCTTGAGCAGGATGCGTTGGGCTATGAGCAGAATCTGGTTGATGAAAAAAATAAAAAAGAAGAAAAAGAACGCCACAAGAAAAGAGAGCAGATACTCCCTTCCTATGTGGCGGTATACTAGCGAAAAACGAGCGGATGAAGCCAAAGCTATACTCCCGTCGAACCAAAGCCTCCACTTCCCCGCTCTGTTGCATCCAAGCTGATCGATTCAGAGAAGGTTGCTTGTTCACATCGTGCAATAACCATCTGGGCGATACGGTCACCGTGATGGATACGCACCTCCTGCCTGCCGTGGTTTATGAGAAGAACACAGACCTCACCACGGTAATCAGCATCGATGGTGCCCGGGCTGTTCAACACAGTCAAACCATGCTTTGCAGCCAAGCCGCTTCGCGGTCTCACCTGCGCCTCGTACCCCTGCGGAAGTTGAATGCTCAAGCCGGTGGGTACTTTTGCATAGGAACCGCTGCCGAGCACCAAATCCTCATCAAGGCAGGCGGCGAGGTCGGCACCGGCACTCAGTTCAGTACCATAGACCGGAAGCAGTGCTTCCGGTCTTACCTTGACTACATGAACCTTGATTGAACCAGTATCCATCTTACTTCGATTTTGTCTCGATTGCATCGATGTAACTGAGGTTCAAGCGGTTCTGACGGTCAATCTCCATGAGTTTTACCGGAACAACCTGTCCTACCTTCAATACATCCTCTACATTCTGGACTCGAGTCTTTGCAAGTTTGGAAATATGGCAGAGGCCTTCCTTACCCGGCAGGATTTCAATAAAGGCACCAAAGTCCATGATTCGCTTCACTGTCCCTTCATAAATGCGGCCGACTTCCGGTTCCTCGACGATGGATTTCACCAGTTCCTTCGCCAACTGTGCAGAAGCATTATTTCTTCCATAGATGGTGACGGTTCCATCATCAGCAATATTCACCTCAGCCCCACTCTGGCTTGCAATGGCTTTGATCGTTTTTCCACCCGTTCCGATGACAGCTCCGATCTTCTCTTCATCCACCTTCATGGTGAGTATCTTGGGGGCATACTCGCTGATTTCCTCGCGTGAGCTGCTCAAGGCGCCTTCCATGATGGAAAGAATATGCATTCTGCCCTGTTTAGCCTGCTCAAGAGCCTTCTTCATGATCTCAGGAGTGACTCCTGCAATCTTGATATCCATCTGGAACGCGGTGATACCATCGCGACTGCCGGCAACCTTGAAGTCCATGTCGCCGAGGTGATCCTCCTCACCGAGGATATCACTGAGCACAACGTACTTCGAATAATCGGCGCCTTCGGTGATCAGTCCCATTGCAATGCCTGCAACAGGCTTCTTGATGGGAACGCCTGCATCCATGAGGGAGAGACAACCACCGCAAACCGATGCCATGGAAGAGGAACCATTCGATTCCATAATCTCACTGACGACGCGCACGGTATACGGGAAGGACTCCTTTGCAGGAACAATTGCCTCAAGAGCACGCTGGGCCAAGTGACCATGGCCGATTTCGCGGCGACCGGTACTGAGCCTTCCACACTCACCTACGCTGTACGGAGGGAAGTTGTAGTGGAGCATGAAGGAGCTGAAACTCTTCTCTCCATCAATGGTGTCGAACATCTGCTCGTCACTTGCTGTACCGAGGGTGGTTACAGCCAATGCCTGGGTCTCCCCACGAGTGAACAGTGCTGAACCATGGGTGCGATCAAGCAAGCCTACTTCACAGGTGATGGGGCGGATCTGGTCTACTGCGCGCCCGTCGGTTCTTTTGCCGTCGTTGAGAATTGATGCACGCAGGATCTCATACTCGAGGTCCTCGAACAACGATGAAAGCTGGCCGTCGCGCTTTGCATCCTCATTGATCAAATCCTCGAATTTTTCACGCACCTGAGCCTGGACCTTGGCAAGAGCTGCATAGCGCTCCATCTTTCCTTTGACAAAGGAAGCTTCCTTGATCAAGGGATGGGCATACTCGCGGACCGGACCAATCCAGGAAAGGTCGACGGTGGGAGTGAGGACAGGCAGCTTCTCCTTGCCCGCAATCTTTTTAAGCTCAAGCTGTGCATCACAAAGCTTGGTGATGAAGGGTTG
>Ga0265294_10007925_pt1 | contig 12501 bp, 12 predicted proteins | sample MunlanPumphouse3_FD_192504 | JGI IMG/M metagenome (GOLD analysis project Ga0265294, IMG submission 192504) | Groundwater microbial communities from a municipal landfill in Southern Ontario, Canada - Pumphouse #3 | ecosystem: Environmental > Aquatic > Deep subsurface > Groundwater | place... | reverse complement strand
CCATTATGGCTCAAAAGATTAAAACCTAAAGTGGTATCAGTCACTAACAAGTGCCCTTTTTCAATGAAATAGGCTTTGTGAAAGGGATTAAGAGAAACTTCCTGAATAACTTCATTTCCTTGGAAGAAGCCGATTTTGCCACTCTTTGCAAAAAGGGCGAGACAGTTTACTTCCTTAACAAAGGAGAGATAATCAAAAGCGGTATCCAAAACCATGGAAAAAGGTTTCTCATCGGAAAGAAGCTTCTTCCTGATAAGCAAGGTCTGAGAGCCTTTGTCAGTAACTACGTCCGCAAGAATAAATAAATATTGGCTGTCTAGAGAAAAGCAGGCATCTTTGATATCAAAAATTCCTGCTCCCTTATAGCAATAGGTATCAGCTATTCGAAGAGAGGGAACATAGTAGACAATCAGCGAATTAGAAAAAAGAGTAGAAAGGACAAAAGCAAATTTCCCATTGGGAGAAGTAAGGACTCTTTTCCCATATGAAAGAGAAACCACCTTATGGTAAGGCAGGAAATCAGCTTCCGAAAAGACGGTCAGAGAATCGACTGATTTCACTAAAAGATAGTTAGGGGTGTAGCCGATGGCCTCAGCCGATGAGAATCTTTTGCTCAGACTTATTTTAATCATAATAATAATTATAGTTTACTTCATCAGGACAGTAAAAGTAATATCCTTCTGATAAGAAGATTGGACTTTTACTTCATAGTCATACTTCTCAGATATTTCTTTGACAATCGCTAAACCTAATCCAGAACCTTTTCTTTCTTTTTCGGACCCGGATTTTCCCTGGTAGAACCTATTGAAGACTTTCTCTCTATCCTCATCCATGACTTCGCAGCCAGTGTTATAGGAAGTAAAGAGAATTCCTTTCTTGACCTTGGATAGACTTAGACGGATGATTTTCGGTCCACTGGCATACTTGAGGGCATTGTCGATAAGAAGGTTAAAGATTCTGGTTAAATCCTTTTTATCGGCTTTTTCAAGAGTCAGACCTTTCTGGATAGAGGACTTATAGTCGATACCTGATTCAAAAGCCAGGGCATCAAAGGACATAGCTAAATCATCAAGGAGATCAGAGACATTGACTTTTTCCAGTGGGCGCATAGTAGTCTCAAGCTTACTTAGTTCAATCATGTCAAGGATAGTCTCATTCATGTTCTGGCACTGAGAGGATATGTTATCCAGATAGACATTGTCTCCGTATTTTTCCCTCAGCAAAGTCTGATCAGCAGTGATAATAGCTAAAGGCGTCTTTAATTCATGGCTAGCATTAGCAATAAAGTCATTCTGGTCTTTTATGCCTTTAATCGTAGGCTGAATGACATAACTGGAAAGCCAGTAGACTAAAGGAATTAGAAGGACATAGATGCTCAGTATGGTATATATCAGATAGCAGGAAGAATTCTTGGTGTTGCTTATTTCAGCTGATTTATCAACAGCGGCTAAATAATAGGAAAAATCAGCTGTACCAGAGTTAGCTTCTTTGAATGAACTGAGTGATGATTCTGAAGGAGTAAGCTTATCGGCGAAATCCTCCCTCATAGCTAAATAGTAGTAGTCACCCATTTTATCAAAGTCTTCATTCCCGGTAAAAGTCCGGTTTTCAATATAAGAGGAGAAGAAAGAAATGTTCTGAGTATTCTCTCCTCTTTTCCAAGTAAAGGTCTGAGTATTTGAAGAATAGTAAATGACAAAGCTTCTTTCATTATCAAAGCCTAGATCATTGCCACTGCTGCTTCCGCTTTTATCCGCCCGGATCTGTGACCCAATCGTAGTTTTAAGGAAATCGTTTGATTCTCTTCGAATGAGATTAAAAGTCCAGACCGGAACAAGAATGGTGATGATAATAAAAATCAATAAAACTATTCCCATCACTAAAGAAGTGATGCGGACTTTGGCTTTTAGCTGAATCTTCTTAGTCTGTTCAATCCGTTTCGACATCGCTTTCACGTTCTTTGATCATAAGTTTGTAACCGACATTCCTGATAGATTTAATTTTGATATTGGCATCTAGGCTTTCTAATTTCTTTCTTAGGAAGGAGACATAGACTTCCACTGAATTGTAGAAAGAATCAGAATCATAGCCCCAAACACGGTCAAGAATATAGTTCTTTTCAACAATCTTATCGGTGTTAGTGATTAATAGCTCCATGATCAGATATTCCTTCAAAGAAAGGGAAATACTGCGATTATCTTTAACTAAAGTATGATTCAATTTATCAAGTGAGATATTTCCAAAGGCGACCTGATCAGGAATTATCTTACCTTTTCTTCTAGTCAAGACATAAAGTCTAGCTAAAAGCTCTTCTAGGACAAAAGGCTTAGTCAAATAATCATCAGCACCTGCTAATAAGCTCTGGACTTTATCATCAGTCGTAACCTTGGCAGTCAGGATTATGATTGGCGTCTGGACATTGTTTGCCCTTAGATCTTTAATAATAGAGAGGCCATCCTTTAAAGGAAGCATAAGGTCCAAAATGATAACATCATAAAGACCAGTCGCAGCTTCATCATAGCCTTCAAGTCCATCAAGCTTGACAGTTGAGTCAACCTTATGCATCTTCAGGTATTCCTGAATAGCATCAGCTAGCTGTTTCTTGTCCTCTACAATAAGTACTTTCATAGTTTCCTCCTATTACATTTATTGAAACTATTATAAATTATTTCAATGAATAATCCAAAATTTAATAATGTTTTCAATCTTCCTATAAGTTATGATAAGATAGCTTTCAAGGGTATTATCTAAAGGGGAGGTAGAATGACCGGATTTTCAAAAAACAGTTACCATCCTAAAAACTGTGGAAATTCTTTGTCGGCATGCGTTTGTGCAGATTTTATCTACTACGATAACTTGATTATGAAAGAAAGCCACCTCCACCGTGGTCACCATAAAGCAGTCAAGCAATAAGTTAAAAGCTTAAAAATAAGCCCTAGGCAAGAAACCTAGGGCTATTTTTATCGATGGAAACGTTCAATATTAGTCTTTATGAAATCAGATAACTCGTTAGAGAAGTCACTCTCCTTGCATCTCCAAGTCCAGTTCTTATCGGAAGTAGTAGAGGGCTCATTAATTCGGCTTTCATCCCCTAGGGCTAGATAATCCTGAAGCGGAATAACCGCGCCACAGGTAGGACCAGCTAAGCATAGCTCATCGGTAGTATAAGTTAAATCCTTCAAGCTGTTATCGTTGAAATCAACACCAAAGAGGAAGCATTCTTTCTTTAAATCAGAAACATATTTTTCAAGTTCCTGAGTAGTCAAGGTCTCCAGATAGCCAAGAATCGGCTTATTGTCATGAGTGCCAGTGTAGGCAAAGTAATTAAAGGTAGAGTTAGAAGGCTTATGACTATTAGTGGGGTCGCCATCAAAGGCAAACTCTAATACTTTCATGCCATTAAAAGCTGTCTCTTTAAGCAATCTTTTGACATCATCATCCATGAATCCCAAATCTTCAGCAATTAAAGGTAAATCAGTCAAGCCGCGGAAGAGTTCATAACCGGGACCTTTCTCCCATTTTCCGACCTTGGCGTTCTTCATGCCAAAAGGAATGGTGTAGTAGCCAGCACAGCCACGGAAATGATCAATACGAAGAATATCGAAGTTCACGAGATTCTTTTTGACTCTCTCTTTGAACCAATGATAATCGTCTTTTTTCATATTGGACCAGTTATAGATAGGATTCCCCCATAACTGTCCATCAGCAGTGAAGTCATCAGGAGGGCAGCCGGCAACCACAGTAGGGCGATGGTTTTCGTCAAAGAGGAACATAGTAGGATATTTATAAGCTTCTACAGAATCATAGGCCAAGTATAAAGGCATATCACCCAAGATTTTAATATTCTTGCTGTTAGCGTATTTCTTCAATGAATGATATTCCTGCAAGAATTCAAATTGAGTCCAAATATAGAAAAGATAAAGCTTCTGATTAGAAGAGATAATGAATTTTTCTAAATCCTCACTATAATTCTGGTAATCAGTCGGCCATTCATACCAAGGACGATAGCCGTTTAAAACTTTAAGGGTCATAAAGAAAGCAAAGTCACGGTATTCGCCAGATTGTTCAAAGCTGATGAATTCGGGATTAGAGGTATCGAAGCGATTAAAAGCCAGTTTTAAAACATTAACACGGTTCTCAAATAGTTTTCCGTAATCGACTTTTGAAGGGTTAGATCCGAAATCGACATTTTCGTATTCTTCTTTCTTCAGCAGCCCTTTTTGATTAAGAACATCAAAATCCAAAAAGTAATAATTCAAAGCATTGGATGAAGGAGACTGATAGGGGCTATCACCATAGGAAGTAACATTAAGCGGTAGCATTTGCCAAATCTTGACTTTACTGGCTGATAAGAAATCGATGAACTCGTAAGCACTTTTACCAAGTGTACCAATACCATATTTAGATGGTAAGGAAGATATTGGTAGCAGGATGCCAGAAACTTTTTCATTAGCAATCATTGTAATTGGGCCTTTCGAAAAAACGACTTACTTTTATTTTAGCTATTTTTGCGACAAATTCAATTGCTTTTGCATATTTGTTACATTGTTGGTACAATAATGGTGGAAGGCAAAATATGTTCAAATTATATAAAAATGAAACGGTCTATCAGGTCTTCATCAGGAACTATACTAAGGAGGGAAGTATAAGCGCTTTCATTAAAAAGCTCGATTATATACAAAGTTTAGGCGTTAGTTATATCCAGCTATTGCCTGTCCATCCTATCGGAAAAATTGGCCGTAAAGGCTCATATGGTTCTCCTTACAGTATTCAAGACTATCTAGCCATCTCAGCTGACTTAGGAAATTTTGATGATTTCGCTCTTTTGATAAAAGAAGCCCACCAAAGAAATCTTAAAATCATCATGGATATGGTGTTTAATCATACTTCTAAAGACTCCCTTCTTCTAAAAGAACACCCCGATTACTATCTTCATAACCAAAAGGGTGATTTCTTCTGCAAATGTGCAGATTGGAGTGATGTTTATGATCTTGACCATAATAATCCCGCCCTTGAAGAATACTTATGTAATGTACTTCTTAAATACGTAAATCTTGGTGTCGATGGCTTTAGGTTTGATGTAGCCTCTTTGATAAAACCTTCTTTCTTTAAAATGAGCAAAGAAAGAATAATGAAAATCAACCCTGATATTCTATATATTGCCGAAGCTGTCGATGCCGGCTTTATTAACTATATGAGATCTCAAGGCTTTGCTGCCTATTCAAATCAAGAATTAGCTGCATCGGGTATTGATGTTCTCTATCATTATTCAAGCTGGCATTGGCTTAAAAAATTCTTAGCTGATAAAACCAATAGTAACCTTGAAGAGTATAAAGCCGCTTTCACAGTAGAGACTTCATCGATAAACAATAACGCATTAATCATGAGAGCCATTGAAAACCATGATTATCCCCGCTTAGCGAGTTACAGTAAAAACGACAGCTTCACTAGGAACTTATTGGCTTTCTCTTTTTTTACCAAAGGCTTAGCTTTTATTTACGGCGGAGAGGAATGCAAAGATACAAAGACCTGTCCGCTTTTTGAAAAAGAACCCATCAATCTTACTATCCATGATCAGGATTATTTTTCCTTCGTAAAAGAACTGATATCCTTAAAGAAAAAGGAATTAAGTGTCGACCTAATGATTTCCAATATGGAAGATTCTTCTCCTTATTCCATGGTAGTAACTAACTATTTCAGCAATAAGGAACCGATTATTGGTATCTTCAACCTCAAGGAAGAAAACAATTTGATTTCCTCCTTTAGATTAACAGATGGAAACTATCTCGATCTTCTCACCCATAAAGAATATCTAATCAAGAACCATTCCGTTTTAGTGGATAGACCTCTATTCCTAGAAAAGAAAAACTAAGCCCGCCAAGGCTTAGTTTTTTCTTTAATCTAAAGAAAGATAATCCTTAGGTGCGTTTATCGAATTTGCCGCCTTTGATATGAAATATCGAGGCGTTATTAGAGAAGCTTTCACAGAAATCATTAATGCTGGCAGAATCAGATTTGTAGGCAAAGAAGACCGTTATATCGACTACATCGACTCCATCTTCGCCTTTAACGTTTTCGGAAACAATATTCTTAATAATCAGACGGTCTTTATCGGCTTCGTCATGTATCTCATTAAGTATAGGAACACTAGGAGCCACAATTAACCTAACCTGAGGCGAACGTTTATCCATGGCCTTCTCAATTCGGACTAAGCCTAAAAGGAAGAACATGGCTACAAAGGTAGTTACAATGGCTTCAAGAATGAAGCCCGCACCACAGGCAAGGCCAATACCGCCACAAAGCCACAACGTGGCAGCAGTGGTCAGTCCTCTTACTGAAACACCATTCTTAATAATGGTACCGGCGCAAAGGAAACCGATGCCGGAAACCACACCGGCAGCGATACGGGTAGCATCATATGTGCTTTTCCACATCGAAGGGTCGGTTGTATCCGTTCCCGTATAGGCTCCAATCGCCCAGTTAACAGCAAAGATAGATAAGGTCATCATTAATGAAGAGCCTACCGCTAAAAGAACATGGGTTCTTAAGCCAGCCGCTTGCCCTTTTAGCTCTCTTTCCATACCGATTATGCCAGACAAAAATCCGGCTATCAAAGTCGTCACCAAAACAAACAGGGCCATTCCATAGCCGTTGTACTTGTTTGTTAATCCTAAAATTGCTTGATCCATAACGATTACCTCATAGACTCGATAAAACGAAGTCCTTTTGTAAATATTTAATTTACATTATAAAGCAAAACTGAGTTCTTGACAACAAGAGCTCAGTTTTGTTAATAAAAAAATCTATTTTTTCCTATAAGCTACTCTTGGGCATAAGATAATGCACCATAGGAATAATAAGAGCAGATTCCTAAGACACTAATTCCTAAAAGCATTAAGGAAATAAAGCCTGTAAGCAAATAAATATCTGAGGTCTTCTGGAATTTCGTCATCCAGGAATTCTCGAATCTAATGCTAGGATCCTTTAAGGATTTAACAAACATAATAAGAGAGAAAACCAAAAGGCCTGCTGAGAAAGCTAAGGAGAAGTAACCCATCCAGTAAATCTTAATAGCAGGTATAGTGCTTAATACCGCTATTAAAAGAGTGCATCCTAAATAATAAGGAATCAAGGAAGTAAAAGAGAATTTGCTGAACTGATTGTTTTTTGCTTTTTCGTAATCGATGTTCTTAGGAGCTAAAGAAAGAAGCTGAGGAGTGGAAAGTAAATTGAAGATAGGCTTAGCAACTAAGGCAATAACAACAATACTTAAAGCAATTGAAGGAAGAATATAGCCACCATTATAAGTTATTGAATAGGTAATACCTGCGGCTGAAAAATCAGGAGCTAGGTTCTTGCCGGAAAAATCAGATATTTGTGACCAAACAACACAGCCAGAGAAGAAGGAGCAGACAAAGCGGAATAATCCCGAAACCAACATACCAAGGATAGGAGCAGAAACTTTCTTTTCATAAAAGCCTTTTCTAAAAATGCTGGCTAAAGCGACGCCACCAAAGGCAAAGACATAATCTAAGAGGATACAAACCCAATGATAACCAAAGGCACCGGGATCGAAAGCCATGTCAATTAGGGCAAAGCAGACACCGATGAATAATCCCCAAAACGGACCACAGATCAACGCACAGAAGACAAGCGGAACCATAGCAATAGAAATAGTGCCGCCATTAGGAAACTGAAACCCAGGAAGATACTTAACCATCACGCAAAGAATTACTGCTAAAGCTAGCATCATCGCCGAAATCGTAATCTGATTGATGGATTTTTGTGCCTGACCTCTCTTACTTATCGTTTCTTCCATACCCAAAGGTCCTTTCCGGCTATAAAAATAGCCTTGACCAGTGGGTCAAGGCTAAGGAGATTCGTTACTACCTGTTGAAACAGGCTTACAGAATCGTTACTCCCTACGCTGGTCTTGACCAACAGGTTCTAAGCGTCAGGTTATTAGCCTTCTCAACTGCCTAAGCAGTCCCGCTGTAAAATACGTCCCTATTCTAGCATGTAAAATCAAAAATAGAAGAGTGTAAGGAAAATTTTTATCAAGATAAAGATATTTTAATTTGATAATTAGAATAGCAATTGGAAATTGCTACCCTCTTTTTTCTTCTTACGTTTATACTATCTTTATCTAAACAGGAGCTTTATTTATGACAATTAACATTGATCCGAACAATTCAAATAAGACCGATATTGATTTTGACAACGATTTGGCAGAAAAGGCTAGAAAGGTCCGCTTGGAAAAAAGAATCGCCAATATTATTGATTCTTCTTCCTATGCTCTCTTTCTCTTAGCTTACGTTATCTTAGCTTTAGTGATTACTAAAGAAGCTCCAAGTGGAAATTCTGCTTGGGCGGTTTACTGGACTATTATTCTTTTAGGTGGTGTCCCCGGTGGCATCTATCGCTGCATCACGGAAAAGAAAATCTGTATCTTCCCTATTTGGGCTTTAGCATCATTTGCCTATCTCTTTATGGGCATGTATGCCAATATGTGGCATCCCTATTGGGTAATCCTCCTTCTCATCCCTGTTTTCTATTCTATTGGTGGTCCTATTGATTCTTTAAGATCAGATCATCAAAAAGGAAGAATATAACAACTATAGCCTTGCGAATCGCAAGGCTATTTTTATTTCCTTTATAAAGTACTAGAATTAAAGAAAGAGGATATTTTATGCAGCAGCAATTAAGTAAAGGGAAACTTCTGAATGAAAAAGGTGATCTTTTGGAGAAAGGGTATGCTTTTTCTTTAGTAAAGGACTACTCCAGGGATCAAATTAAAGCTCCTAAGTTCAGAATAAAAGAATGGGATTATTATTATTTCGGTAATTTCGAGTATGGTGTAGCTTTAACAATTGATGATAATGGCTACATGTCTTTAGCCTCCATTACTTTCCTGGATTTTAAAAGCAAGAAGCAAATCACTAAATCCCTGATGGGCTTTATGCCTTTAGGAAAACTAAAGATGCCTGTCTCTTCCGCAATTGGTGATTCACGTATTGACTTAAAAAATTGTTCTTTGCTTTTTTCTAACGATGGCAAAAACAGACGTTTATCGGCAAAAATGAATAGCTTTGATAATGACAATCCTTTTTCCTGCAATTTAGAAGTCAAAGAGCACAACCAAGATTCATTAGTAATAGCTACTCCTTTTGATAAGAAACGACATTTCTATTACAACCAAAAAATAAATAATCTTGAAGCAAATGGAACTATCACGATTGGGAAGAAAAAGATTGATGTTTCTTCCTGGTTTGGTGTCCTTGATTGGGGAAGAGGCGTTTGGACTTACACTAACACTTGGTATTGGTCTTCTTTATCAGGAATATCAAATGGTCATCTTGTAGGTTTTAACTTAGGTTATGGTTTTGGAAACACTAAAGCAGCCAGCGAGAATGTTGTCTTTTTCGATGGAAAAGGCTATAAGCTTGAAGATGTTGAATTCCAAATTCCAAATAAAGATGGCAAAGATGATTTTCTTTCTCCTTGGAAGCTAGTTTCAAAAGACGGCAATATTGATTTGACATTTACTCCTATCCTAAACCGCAAGGCTTATACTTCGGTTTTAATTATCGCCTCTGACCAGAACCAAGTCTTTGGTGTTTTTAAAGGAACCATTAAAGTAGATGGTCAACCTATTGAAATCAATAACGTTATGGGCTTTGCCGAAAAGGTTAAAAACCGTTGGTGATTCTTATTAAGCTTATCTATATTTACTAGACTCAAATTTTAATTTTTAACCACATCCAATTTTTTCTGATTTTTTATTATTAGCTTATCTTTTCTTTCTTGGTCACAAGATTTTAAAAAACCGATTAGGTAGAAAACCCTTTTTATACTAAAGGTTATAAAACTAACTTTTTTAACTCGAAAAATTTTATTTAAGTATAATGCCTTTTTAACAAAATGCTTTGTATCTGAACTGTCAGAAGGGTATTAATAAAGTAAAAGACTAATGAACTAGCTAAAATTACCAGAGATGGTATTTTGTGTCATTTTATAGGTCGAAAAAAGGATTTAATTACTATAATAGAAAAGGAAAAAATATGGAAAAACATATAGAAGGATGATGGGTACATTCTATGCCCAGTCTGTGGCGAATATACTTTCCCTGATTCCTCATCTTATGACATATGCCCAGTCGTTGGTTGGGAAGACGATTGGTTTGAGGAATGTCCAAATGAAAATGGCCGGGCAAATAAGTTAAGCCTATTCGACAGCAAGAAGCATTTCACTCAAGAACGTCTCAAAGACCCTAAGTATCGATGGTTCAAAGAGGAAAAGAAGAAATAAGAAATAGCCGCCCATTTCTGAGCGGCTATTTATCATTAGGAATTTTGATAGCTTTATTAGAGCTATCCATCCTGAATGTTACGCCGAACCCGTTATGATAAACATACAGTGTTCGTATTAGACGCGATTGGCGGAGCGACAGGGATTTGAACCCTGGCTGAGCTTGCGCCCACTGCTGGTTTTCGAAACCAGTCCCTTCAACCACTTGGGTATCGCTCCAAAGCCTATCTATTATATAAAATATTGAATACTTTGGGTATGTTTTTATTTTTTATGATAAAATAGCCATACTTGTAAAGAAAATGGCTGAAAGTAAACACGATAACAATAAAGAGAAAGTAAATATTCCTCAAAGCAACAATCCTCTTTGGTTAGAGATATTGCTTTCTTTTTCTTTATGTGTTTTTGTAGCTTTAATTGGTCCTTTGATGTCTGGTCTTAAGATGATTCCCGCTTCTACAAATGACATTCTAGAATTTACTTATTCTCAGAATCAAATATTTTCTTTTTCTAAATCCCTGATTTATACAGCGCTAATAGCTGGTGTTACCGACATCATCATTCTGACTTTCTTGCTTCTTTTAATTAAACCATCAGGAATTAAACCGTCAGTAGGAGAAAAAGGACGCTGGTTGATTCCATATATTCTTTTAGCCTTTTTCGGTGAATTAGCTTATTTAGTAATTACCATGCTAGCCTCAATTACTAAGCTGACTAATGAAGTCAGTATTGGTGCTGCCGGCTTTTTAACCAACATCTACATTGTTCTTATTTATAAGCTTTATTTAGAGAAAAGGACTTTCTCTAATTCTCTTTTTTGGGAGATCTTCCGCTTTGCAATTGTGGGCTTAGTAGCAGCCATTTTTGATTTTACTGTCGGCTATCTTATTCAGTTTGTGGCTTTCAGTGGGAATACTTCCGGATATGTTACTCCTTTATCAACAGCTGGCGGTTTTATAATTGGTGTAATCATCAATTATTTAATGTCTACCTATATGGTTTATAAAGCTAGTTCCACAAACTTTTCCAAGACTTTTAAAGGTATTGCCTTCTTTGTGATACTTTCCACTGTAGGAATGCTTTTAGGTATTGGCATACAATATCTCTGCTATGATTTCTTTAACTTGAAGCTTGGATTAACTGGTTTCTCCTATCCCTTAGTTTTCATCATTAGAACCTTGATTGTCATGGTCTACAATTACATCACTAGGAAGCTGTTTATTTTCAAGTAATCCTTGCAATAGCAAAAGAGTTTTTATATAATCTTAAAGCATTAAAAGTTGCAGGCGTAGTTCAGTGGTAGAACTTCAGCCTTCCAAGCTGATCATGCGGGTCCGATTCCCGTCGCCTGCTCCATATGTAAATTAGCCTGTGTTAATCACAGGCTTTTTTAAACCAATAAGCTTTGTGCTAGAATATCAAAAAGAGGTTTCCTAATTATGCCATTTATTAATGCTAGAGTGACCTGCAAGGTCTCTTCTAAATCCGAATTAAGAATTAAAGAAGCTTTAGGTAAAGCTATTTCTATTCTCCCTGGAAAGAGTGAAGAGTGGCTAATGGTAGGAATCCAAGAAAACTACCATCTCTACTTCCAAGGAAATCAGGATTCCGATTCTGCTTTCATAGAAGTTAAAGTCTATGGTAAAGCCAGCAAAGAAGATTACGATAATTTAACAAAGAGAATTACTGATATTTTTCATAGTGAACTGGCTATTCCCTGTGAGAGAATCTATGTTGAATATGAAGAGACCCCCTATTGGGGCTTTGATGGGGCAAATTTCTAATTTTCTTGTTGTCTAAGCTTAAAGTCTGTGATAGACTTTATAAGCTGGTTCCATAGCCAAGTTGGTAAGGCAGAGGACTGCAAATCCTCAACCCGCGGTTCGAGTCCGCGTGGAACCTCCATAATGCGCTCGTAGCTCAGCTGGATAGAGTATCTGACTACGAATCAGAGGGTCATGGGTTCGAATCCCCTCGAGCGCACCAGTAAATTAAATTCCCGGCTGTTTAGCCGGGATTTTTTGTTGTTTTATTTTCTTCGTTCTATTACAATTTATTTAAAGATGATCAAAAAGTATACGTCAATTCAGGACACTTCGATAGGACGCCATATCAATTTTGGGCTTGGTATATTCTCTGAATAGGAGGCATATGCCATGGCCAAAAGAATATCCGATCAGGAACGTCTGGAAT
>Ga0265294_10007924_pt1 | contig 12503 bp, 21 predicted proteins | sample MunlanPumphouse3_FD_192504 | JGI IMG/M metagenome (GOLD analysis project Ga0265294, IMG submission 192504) | Groundwater microbial communities from a municipal landfill in Southern Ontario, Canada - Pumphouse #3 | ecosystem: Environmental > Aquatic > Deep subsurface > Groundwater | place... | reverse complement strand
CCAACGTAAGGTGATTTAATTTTTTACATTACGGATTGATTCGTAATTAGCTCATCAGAGCTGTTCAAAAGAAACAGCTCCTTTATGGGCTAGTAGTCTCTTTTTAACAGTTGTGGTGAGCTAATTTTGGTGAGAATGTTTTCTCAACACAAATAGTGATTTTATACACAACTTAAAGGAGACACAATGTATAACAAAGTAGTAATGGTTGGAAACTTAACCAGAGATATTGAACTAAGATATTTACCAAGTGGTGCTGCTATTGCCAAAAGTGCAATTGCAACTTCTTATAAATATAAAACTTCAACGGGTGAACAAAAAGATGAAGTTTGCTTTTTAGATTTCAATATGTTTGGAAGAAGTGCAGAAATTGCAAACCAATATTTAAAAAAGGGTTCTAAAGTTTTGTTAGAGGGTCGGCTTGTATTAGAGCAATGGACAGCTCAAGACGGAAGTAATCGAAGCAAACACTCTTTACGAGTGGATACAATGAAAATGTTAGATGGACAGCAGCAACAAGGTGCGCAACAAAATGATTCTCAGTCATATGGAAATCAAAATACTGCAACACAACAAAGTGCTGCCAATTATCATCAGCAGGCAAATCAGTATCATCAAGGTAATACTACTAAATCATCTCAAGAACACAACTTGGGTAATGGAGCAAACCATGATATACCAGAAATTGATATTGAAGAAGACGAAATACCGTTTTAATAGCAACACTTTATAGTGTAAATAAATAGTATTTATTGTCTTTAAATCCTCGCCAAACGGGATTGTTTCTATTCCCGATGGCTTTGGGGAGTAGTGTTTTTATTTAGCACTATAGGAGATGCAAATGAATTCTATATTTTATTTATCAATTGTTATTTTTATAATTTGTATTGCCTTTATATCTTATGCTTTATTTTTAGAGTGCAAGAAACAAGGTTTTATGTATATAAAAAAAATAAAAGGTTTAACTATCAATTTTTTAGCAGAGTATGCTGATTTTGGTATGGGAGTTGGTGCAAGCGTATCTGGTTTCACACTTGTTGAACTTGCAAAAAACACCACTGAAGTTAGTAGCTATGAATTGGCTGTTATATTCTTTTTAGGTGTCTTTATTTTTAGGCTTTCAAAGAAAGCAAAAGAATTAGTGTCTTGACATTACTTCTTTAAAAATGATAAAATTCAAAAAAAAGGAAAACTATGGAAAATTTAAACCTTGGCTATATTATTATGGGTGTTATGATTTTAATACCTGCAATAGCTATGATGTTTATTTCCAAAAAAGATGTTCAGGCTCACAAGTCAAAACATCATAAACATGCGTAGCAACTAAAACCCCACAAAAACTAATCAACATTTAACTCACTGTTAAAATTTAGTTTCCGATTAATTTCGGAGGGTTTTTAGTGTCTAAAATTTACTGTTTTTCCTACAAGGGGATAAAAGAATACATTTATCCCTTTGTGGGGTGTACTCTTTTATCCTCTTGCAAGGATTAAAATTTTTAGGGTTTGCGCCCTTATATCTTAAGGAGATAAAATGAGTAATGATGTACAAACAACAAATAATAGAAGAACAAATCTTCAAATATTGGATGATAGACGAGAAGAGCTTAAAAATGGTCTTGTTACCTATAAGCAATTTTTAGATGTTATTCCTGTTATCAAACAAGAACAATTTAAAAGGAACTTTCTTGAGTTAGCAACTCAGGACTACCTTTTGAGTATCGTAAATATAAAAGAACTAATTCGATTTGCAACAAATATCTCAAAGATGGGGCTTGACATCAGTCCTTCTTCCAAGGAGGTGTATATCATACCCTTTGAGACAAAAGTTAATAGTGAAAAGGTAATGTTACCACAAGCCGTTATACCCCTTAATGGTATGCAGCAATTAGCATACCAAAAGGGATTTTTCCTGCAGCTAGATGCTGTCTGGAAATTTGATGATAACTCTTGTGAAGCTGAAAGTAAACTTTCAAGACTTCAACAAAGTCAATTGAAAACAGCTGACTCAAAATGGGTGGAAGCGCATTTCATTGGTTTTGATGTTATTTTGCCAGATTTGAAAAATGAGTTACCCTCTCAAGTGAAATTCGTTGATTTGAATTATGTGAAAGAAGCAACAAAAACCATCAAGGACGAAAGATGGAAACTCCAAACATGGAGACATAAAGCCGTGCGTAGAGCATATGGAGACTTTATGATACCACGAGATCGTAAAATCGAAGCATTTGAGGAGATTGAAAACCTCAATGATTCAGTTTTGAAAAACGCTGATTCTACAAGTGGTAAATTACTTACCATTGAAAACGAAAAGGCATTGATTCAGCTAGGAATTGGTTTACAAAAAGTTAATGGCGTAGCTATTGCTTCTAATTTCCATGGTAAAGAAAAGACTCTACAAGAGTTTGGATTTACAAAAAATGGAGGAAATTGGAGCATAGAATATGCTGAAGATGTAGATGTAATTCCAAGTCCTACACCTGAAAAAAAACCTAGTCCTACGCCTGCAAAACAACTTTTTGCTCACTTATTAAAAAAATTAAACAAAGAGCAAATGGGAGATTTTGTAAGTAGTGTATTAGGTTTAACAAAAACCGATACAAAAGGAATCAATGAGGTTCTTGAAGACTTATCATTACTTGATAAAATGGTTGAAAAGTATCTGTCAGAACTTCCACAAAATGAAAATGATGCAGAAGCTGATCATCATCTATTTAATCAAAAATAAAATAAACTAAAACCCCACAAAAACTAATCAACATTTAACTCACTGTTAAAATTTAGTTTCCGATTAATTTCGGAGGGTTTTTAGTGTCTAAAAAGTTGCCATAAAAGGCTAACCCATAGGGATATACAATCGTCATATCCCTACAAGGGATTAGTATATCTCTTTATTCTCATAAGGAGTAAATTATGACAACAGAAGAATTAATTAGAAATCAAATCATGGACAATATTTTTAATGAAAGACCAGGAGAAGAAAACGACTGGGATGTTTTCATGGAAACAACACCTGTGGATGAAGAAATTGATGGATTTATAGCTTGTGAAGAGTTTGAATGGAACTCAATCCATAGCTTAAGAGAAAAAATGAAAACAGATTTATTAAATTTGTGTGCATTACAAGAAGATATTAAATCTAGTCAATCCCTCTTTATTGTTGAGCAATATGATATTCATTTCAGTAAATCAAGCAGAGTATTTTTTGGAGTCTTTGATTCTAAAGAAAAAGCTATTGAAGAAATGGAAAAAGGGTTTGAAACTCTTTATCTTGGATTTAATGATTTTATCCAAGAAAATGGAAAGAATCAATGGGTTGTTGAACTTCTTGATATGGGTGTTGAAATTAGAGAAATACAACTTAACCAATTTGGGGAGGTGTGATATGACTCTATTATCTAAAATGAGGATAATTGTTGGAATGTTTTTATTAGCAGCAACGATTTTCACAACCACTCAATTAGTTGCGGAAAATGTTACCAAACAAGTTCTTGCTCAAGAACTTAAACCTTTTATTGAGGGTTAGGAGTTTGTAATGAAACAACTATTAATAAATTTTGATTCTTTTTGCAAAGATGTTAAAGCACCAATTATTGTTGGTAACTATGAATTCAAATTGACTGAAAAGTCTTTTAAGGATTTTGTAGGAAATATCTACAAAGAGGTCAAGAAATTTCTTTTGATATTAAGAGAAATTAAAGATAACGATGAAGTTGTTTATTATTTTGAAAAAGAAGAGGAGCGAGAAAAACAAGTCGAATACTTTAAAAAACTTGCTTCTAAAAATAAACTATAAATAAATAATTGTTGCTCATAAGAGCCAATCCACAAGGATACACGAAAGTCACTATCCTTGCGGATAGGTGTGTCCTTTTTTTACATATCAAAGGAGATATTATGACAAAAGAAAATTTAACCAAAGAACAATTACTAAAAATGCTTCAACATTTTGAGCATTATCCTACAGTTACATATGCTGATGATAGAGCTTATATCTTAGCTTATTTGGAAGATGAATCATGCTCAATTAGCAGAAATGAAATCGAAAAGTACATTGATGAAAATTTTAGAACCATTGATGAACTTTGCCCTCATTGTAAAAAAGAGGTAAAACTTCAATCAAAATTTGAAGCTCAAGTTTGTCTATTGTGTAACACGATTATCTTACCTTGCTCTATATGTGAGGCAAAAGACTGTCTGAATTGTCCTCTAAAAAATCATAGTGTAGAAGATGTTTACAACAAGCATTTTAACAAAATGCTTGAGGGAACTGGTTACACGGCTTGCTTTGTTGAAACATCGGAGCTTTACGGTGAAGATGATGAGGAAGTGGATGAGAATAATCCTTATTATATGATGCCTATGTATGAGGCCCATATTGAAGATGGGGGAGAGGAAGAAGTGGAAAACACGTGGACGGGTCGATATTGCGATGCTTCAAGCGTTGCTACCGAACTTGATTTTTTTGTTCGTGAAATAGTTAAAGGTGAAACAACTAACTCAAGAATAATTCAAGAGTTAGAGACTTTAACTGGCGAAAAATATGAGTCATTAGATGTTGAATCTTTTGAAAGTTTCTTGGATAGTAATCGCCATTTGGTTAAAGAGATTTCATATACTCTTGGTTTTATCCAAAGTGCTATTGAAATCCACGAAATCGAAGTAGATCAAAAATTAGAAACATTTGTGGAGATGATGCACGAATGTTTTGATAAATTCTAAAAATTACACATTGTTGCCTAAGAGGGTATTTAATTGCCCTCTGGGCGATATTACTCTCTTGGTTAATACTAGCCTTTGGGCTTATTAATTAGGAGATTACATGAGTGCTAACCAAATTCCTGATAAAACACCTTTTGACATGTTTATCGAAAAGAACTTACCAAAAGTTTTAAAAGAACAAACAAAAAGTGATTTAGGGGATAGAAGTACATATATAGGAGCTTCTGATATAGGAAGCTGCTTAAGAAAAAGTTACCTTGGTAAAAAACTAAATGTTGAACATGATATTGCGCAACACATTGTTTTTGAAAGAGGGCATATTGCTGAGGGAATCGTTGAGAAAATGATCAAAGGAACCCCATATAAAACACAAGTTGAAGCTATCGGGAAAGCCGATAATAATTTTCCCATCAAGGCACATATCGATTTCGTAGTTGATTTCGGTAAAGAAATAGTTGTCCTTGAGGCTAAATCAACTTCAATGCCAGTAGATGAACCGTATGAAAGTTGGGTTTTACAAACTCAATTGCAAATGGGTTTACTTAAGGAAAAATACAAACAAAAAAACATCCGTGGCTATATCATTGCTATCGATGTTAATACAGGTTGGTATAAAAGTTTTAAGGTTGAGCCAAATGTAACTTTGTTTAATATTGCAATCAAAAAAGCAAATGAATTAGCTAATGCGCTTTATAAAAATGTAGAGCCAGCAGCAGAAATTCAACTGTATTGTGCAAAATGCCCTTTTAAAGGGAATTGCCCTGCAATCACAAAAGGTTGCGAAAAAGAGTTGCCTATAAACATTAAGGCATCTATGCGAAAACTTAAACAATTACAAGGAACCGAAAAAGAAATCAAAAGAATCAAAAAAGAGATTATTGATTTTATGAGTACGGTAAACCTTGATATTGCAAAAGCAGGAGATACTACAATCCAATTACTTTATTCTAAGAAGGATGAGTATGGGGTTGATATGGCCAGATTAAAAATCGAAGAACCTGTAATATATGCTAAGTATAGAACGGTTTCAACAGATGGCTTCTCTTGGTTAAAAGTAATTTAGGAGGAGGCTGTTATGCACAATAGAAAACTATGTATTTCAGAAGATGAGGAACTATTCCAAACTAATTTTGGTTATGTAATATATAAAATTGATGAAATGTATTGCGATCTTTGTTTGATAGAAATTGATAATGGGGAAAAGAATCAAGGGTTAGGAACTGTTTTAATGAAAAAATTTATTAATAAAATCAAAACACATGGAATTAAAGAGGTTTATCTTGATGCTTGGGTTACTACCGAAGGAATTTATGATATTGAAACCCTTGTTAAATTCTATAAGAAATTTGGTTTTAAAGAAACGGAAAGAATGGATGATGATGGACAAATAAGAGTATTTATGTGTCTTGAGTTATAAAAAACAATAAGGAAAATGTGATGGACTTTTATATTACAAGCAAGAAAGTTGAAAAATTAGAAAAAATAGCTAAAAAGGATGAATTGTATATGCATATGTATGCGAGTTCCCTAGAGAGGCTATTGGAAAATAAAGATAAATTGTTTGATTTAAAACATGCAATTTATGAAAAGCAAATAGATAATAGGGTTTTCCCTGTTATCTTTATTGATAATCGTCAGGTTGTTCTCTCAAAACCGATGTATCGAGTCTTTTTTGAAGAGCCAAAACAGAATGAAATAACTTATAAAGAAGATAAATATACATCTTCTTTATTTTAAGGAGACTATTATGGAAACAGTCTATGGAGCAGAAGCAAATAAAGTATTTATTTACTTCTTAAAAGCCATGGGAATCACTGAGCCAAAGTTTAGAAAAATAAACAATGGTTACAGAACATATAAAGGTGAGTGGTTATTTGATACTACAAAGAAAGTAATCACTCGAACTAACAAATTCAAAGATTTTAATGGTTACGATTATGATGTAAAAACAGAAGAATCTGTTTATCAAGTCGTTAAAGAGAATGGAAAAATTCTCATTAAATTCTTAACAAAAAAAATATTTTAAAAAACTAACCAAAACTAATCATCTAACAAATTTCATATAAATCTTTAATCTGACTGCATTTGCAGAGGATAAAGTATTGTCTATTTGATTTGATTCTTTTTTGGTTTATTAGGAGAAAAACAATGAAAACAGTAATTAACTTAAATAAAAACTACTTTGGTGAAGGACATCACCATGTTGGATATTCAATTGGTGAAAATGGTTATTCTGGAAGTGGCTGGAAAGAGAATCAGGTAAATGCTTTAATTGAAAAATTAAACTTACCAAAAGAATTTCTTGATGGTGAAAAAATTGAAATTTCAGAAGAACAAAGAGCAGAAATGTTTAAGTTAAAAAGCTCATTTGTTGTCTATAAACTTATAGATAATGGTAATGATAAAAAAATCGCTTATCCAGAGGATATGCCAGATGATTTAATTAGTGCTCTTGAAACAGCTCGAAAAAATAAATCATTTGTAACTCTATCTAATGGTGATATGCAAACAGGTGAAGCTTGGGGCGATTTGTTTGATACCAAAGGACGAATTGGCCTTTCAAGAGGTAGAGATTATATGTTCCCTTTGTTAATAAGTTTTAAAAGAGCCGATTATGACGAAGAAACAGACACTGAATCTGGTGAAAGTTATGATTTTCTATCTGAAATGCATACTTCTGATATTGCAAAATATCTTAAAGAAAATGACTTTGAAGTTAGCGATGTGCTCAGTTGCGGTGGAGATATTATTGGCTCAGTTGTTGCGGTTCAGGTAGGACTTACAAAAACTAAAGTTGCTTATAAGCACCCAACTTTTAAGGGCAAAGATTTCTCACCAAAAAATATCAAAGTAGAAGTTGAAACGCTTACAATTGAATGTAAAACGACATCAGATAAAAATGATGAAGTAAAAACTTGTGTTAAAGAAGAGAAAAAATTCACATTGTTAGTTGGTGGAGAAGTTTATTCCAGACACAATACAAAAGATGAATTTGACTCTTTTTTGAGAGCCAATAGACAAATAAACCTTTGCGGTAAGGAGTAAGTCATGAAACTTGAACAAAGAGATATAAAAGACATCTATGCAGTAATAGAATCTATAAATGGACTCAAAAAGCCATTAGAAGCAAGAATATTTGAAAACAATATTGAGGTCTATAAAGAACCTTTGGTTTTTAAAACAAATTCAAGTTTTATTAAAGCTTTAAAAAAGCTTGATGTTTTTGAGTTTGAATATGCTTTAAATAAAATAATAGGTTTTAGAAAAAGCGCTGATGAAAACAATCATTATCATATCCAACTCTCAGTCTCTGAAGGTGTTGAATATGCTACAGAAATAGAACTTTAGGATAAAACATGAGAACAGAAGAATTTAAATTAGGTGGAATCGCAAATGACTTTAGACATTCTTTTCTTGATTTATTATCAAGTAAAGCTAGAAAGAACAGTTGGCATTCTTCAAATGTAAATGTTTCTACAAACAAAGAGCAAAAGGCGCTTTATTTTTCTCATTCAATTCAGCATGACACTGAAATAGTAATTGAGCGTGTTGATAGGGATATTCAAGAATCTTTACAATCTATGAGGAATTTAGGATTTCAATTTGATGTAAAGACTATAAAAAAGGGTTACGAAATACAAGTAACTAATATTAAATAAAACAGTTTTATCCTTTATGGGGTGCTTTTAATCCCATAAAGGGGATAGGTATGCACTTCATTTTGGATTTCAATTTACAAACTAGCCTTTTTGGCTTAATTTATAGGGAAATACAATGAGTGCGAACTTAATAAAAGAATTGAAAAACAAGGGTGAAGATTTTGAATTCTACCCAACAACAAGAGAAATACTGGAAGCAATGTATTGGGATTTGGTAGGTAAAAAATATGATGAATCGAATTACCGTGCAAATGGTAAAAGTTTCAATATTTTAGATGTTGGAGCAGGTCAATGTAAGTTGCTTTCTGTATTTGAAGAGATAGCAAATGAACAACCTTTGCTTGGCGAATATCATTATCCAGAAATTAATGGTGCTGAATACTATGAAAGTTGCAAACTTAAAAAAGTAATCAGTTTAGAAGAGTATGGGCGAAGATACAAGATTGAATTGGATAAAGATGGCTCAGTGCTTGAAGAAAATATTCATCTTAATCAATTAATGATTATGTTAAAAAATGCAAAGATTGAGGATGTTGATTTAACTTCTCTTGATGAATTGTATTCTACGCATAGTGCTACGACAAATAGAGAAATTCTATTAAGTCAGATTGAAAAATATGAAATTCCAAAAAATTGTAGAAGCGAACGAGAAAGATATGCAAATCGTATTTTTATAAAAAAGTATATGGCAATTGAAAAAAGCCAAATCTTAATTGATCAAATGCCAAAGAATGTTTTTGTTGTTGGAACTGATTTTCAAGAAAATCAGCTAATTGATAAAAATGCCGACATTGTTTTTTCAAATCCACCATACAGTGAATATTCACTGTGGGCTGAAAGAATCATTAAAGAAGCCAATGCCAAACTTATCTATTTGGTTATACCTAAAAGATGGGGAAAGCAAGGAAATATTGCAGCTGCTATAAAAGCAAGAAGAGCAACCGTTTCAATTGTTGGTGATTTTGACTTTCTTCAAAGTGAAGACAGAAAAGCCCGTGCAAAAGTGTCATTAGTCAAAATTGATTTAACAGGTAAAGCTGTTGAAAATAGACGAGGATATAAAGTTAAGTCTGATGAAATAAGAGTTGACCCGTTTGATTTATGGTTCAATGAAACTTTTAAAATCAATGCGAAAAAAGAAGAGGAGTATGACTATCAAATCCGTGAGCAAAAAGCTAAAAACCATAAAGAAAAAGTGGAAAATGCTTTAGTAAACGGTAATGATTTAGTTTCTTCTTTGGTTGAAGTCTATAATCAAGAGTTAAACGCTCTTGTTTCTAATTATCAAAAGTTAGGAGAACTCGATGCAGATTTACTTAAAGAACTTAATGTGAACATTGAAAGTTTGTTAAAAGCTTTTAAGGAGAAGATTTCGGGTCTTAAAAATCTGTATTGGCAAGAGATATTTAACAATCTTGATGCAATTACATCAAGACTTACAAGCCGAACCCGTGAAAGCTTACTTAATACCCTTACATCAAATACAAATATTGACTTTACAACAGGAAATATTAGAAGTGTAGTAATCTGGGTTATTAAGAATGCAGAATCATACTTTAACAGTCAAATGTTAGAGGTTTACGATGATTTCACTACGGGTGATGGTATCAACTTATATAAATCTAATGCTAATTTTAACAATGACACATGGAGATATTGTCGAAGCGACAAAAAAACCATGGGCAAATATGCTCTTGACTATCGAATTGTTTGTCATGGATATAGAAGTGAGTATGAATGGAGAAATGAAAACTCTCTATCTGATTCTCAACAACAATATGTAAGAGACATTGTAATTATCGCCAAAAATCTTGGCTTTACTATTGATGGTTATTATCATGAAATGGCTCTTAAAGAAAAACATCATCTGACATTTAATCCTAAGAGAGAAACCCCATACAAAGTTGGAACAAAAACTTTAAATGGAAAAATTGAAGAGGTTTATTGTCAATCACATTTACCAAATGAAAATGGTGAAGATACAATGGAAAAAGATGGTGTAATTTATGTTTATAGAGATGATCAAGATAGCAGTTGGTTTCAGTATAAAATTGACGGAAGGTATATTAACCATGAGAATATCAGAATCGAAGGTACTGATACTTTTACTACTGTAAGAGGGCATGGCAATGGAAATGTGCATTTTCAATTCAATCAAGAGTTTATTAAAAAATTTAATTTGGAAGTTGGGCGTATTAGAGGTTGGATTAAAACACCACAAGAAGCTGCCAATGAATTTGATATTAGCATTGAAGAGGCTAATGCTTATTGGAATACATCTTTTAAAGTGTTACCTTCAGCTTTGTCAAATTTACTTCCATATAAAAAAGAAGAAGTCAAAGAAGCAACAACTATTGTTATTGCGAACGAATTGGCTCAAGAAGAGGTTTCTTTGAATATTAAAGATGCTGCTAATGTAGCTCTTTATGACGAAGATGTAAAAGAGTGTTTTTTAAATGGAACACTATTCTAAAAAGGAAATATTATGGCTTTCGATTTTGAAAAATTGAAAATTAAACCAAAAGAGCACTTTTGGGTATCTGGGCTAAAAAGAGCATTTGAATTAACGGGGCTATTGCCTTTGTATATTCATGTGTTTAAAAACCTTGAGCACCTTGAAAGTGGAAAAGATTATGAGTGGAATAATGGGAACGCAACCATTGTTTACGCTTTAAACAAAGAAAAAGATTCAATTTTGTTAATAACAGGTTGGATTGGAAATAGACAACATAAATAAGGAGAAGCATTATGCTAACAAAAGCAATTATTACGGTTATAACTACTGCAATACTTGGTTACGGTGGTATTAATAAATCAGAAAAGGTAGATTTAGGATCAAAGATTACAATTGGTCTTTACTCTATGAATAAATAAAAAACATTGTTGCCTAAGAGGGTATTTAATTGCCCTCTGGGCGATATTACTCTCTTGGTTAATCAAACTAGCCTTTGGGCTTATTAATTTAGGAGATTGTAATGTTATTAAAAATTAAAAACATAATCACAACTGCTACAAAAAATATTAAAGAAAAAATCAAAACAACCCCTGCTTTTATTGCTACTGAACATTTTCAAGAAAGATTACTTCAGCGTTTTCAAGATGAAGAGCTTAATTTGCTTGAAAAGACTATAGAAAAAGCTTTTGAAAAAGCTCAACCTGGTAGCAAAGTAAGATATACACATCCTGCTTATGGTATTACGGTTGTTGGTAAAAAAATGGGATTAAATGGTTTTGAATTAATAACTTGTTGGCAAAAAGAAGAGGATGCAGAATGATAGAGGTATTTTTATTAACCTATATGGCAATCGCTTTTTTAATGGCACTTGTAAGCGTAGTAGTTATAAGAAATAGACTGGTAAAGCTTGGTTTTTGGAGATTGTTGTTGTTTTTTGTAACACAACCAATACTTGCTTTAAAAGAAATAATAAAAATGGAGAAAAAATGAAAACTAAAAATAAGAAAGCCTCTTTTATTCAATTTGAGGGAAGCAGTGAAGAAAATAACCCATTGAGAGTAAGATTCATGATGAATGGATTTGTTGATGATAACAATAATTTTACTGGGATCATACATGGATATGAAGGAGGAGGAGAATACAGTGAAGGGCTTGTTTATAAAAACAAGTTCTTGCCTAATATAAACGAAGATGGTGAATGTATTGAATGGGATACCATGGCTACTACTTTTAAAAAGCTATCAGGACTTGATGCAGAAAAATTACTGTATCAATTTAAAGATGTTATCCCTTTTGACGATTCAGGAACTTATTTTATTCCAAAAGAAGAGTTCATTAAAGAAAACTCTTTATGTGACGGGAGTAAATTATGCAATCTTGAGTTCAATATAACACCTATTGATTATGCCAATACGACTTTTGAGAATCCTATTAAAACATGGGATTTTGATGAAATCAAAAGCTTAATTAAACAAAAGGATCGATTATGTCATTAGAGGAACGTTCTCAAAATTTATTACTATTAGACTTAAGCAAATTTCCTTTTATCAGTAAAGGTGATATTCGTAAATGTATTAGATACAACGAAGGGGAAGAGGTTGCTTTTGCAGAGAATGGATTGTACTATGATGTTCCAGAAAGGCTTTTATTTTTGATAAAACCTTTTAT
>Ga0265294_10007922_pt1 | contig 12504 bp, 8 predicted proteins | sample MunlanPumphouse3_FD_192504 | JGI IMG/M metagenome (GOLD analysis project Ga0265294, IMG submission 192504) | Groundwater microbial communities from a municipal landfill in Southern Ontario, Canada - Pumphouse #3 | ecosystem: Environmental > Aquatic > Deep subsurface > Groundwater | place... | reverse complement strand
TCATGGCTTGCCATAAAAAAAGCTGATAGGGTTATTTTTGCCGGAGATCATTGTCAATTAGCTCCTGTTGTAAAATCTCCTAAGGCATTGTATTATGGTCTTGAGACTACATTAATGGAATATATTGTTAACACTAAACCAAATTTTGTTAGTCTCTTGCTTACCCAATATAGGATGAATGAAGCTATAATGGAGTTCCCTTCCCATTGGTTTTATGGAGGTAAGCTTATTGCAGATGAAAGTGTTAAGGATAGAAATATACTAAGTTTAGATTCTCCCCTTGATTGGATAGATACCGCTGAAGAAAATACTGAAGATTCTTTTGAGGAAGAATTTATAGGAGCTAGTTTTGGAAGGATTAATAGAGGAGAAGCCAAATTGTTATTGAAATGTTTGCTACAGTATGTAGATAAGATAGGAGTAAATCGTATTTTATATGAAAATATTGACTTTGGAGTTATTTCACCCTATATGAATCAAGTTCAACTTTTATCTAAGATGATAAATAAATCTCAGAGTTTAAGTGCTATACGAAAAAGAATTAGGGTCTATACCGTGGATGGTTTTCAAGGGCAAGAGAGAGATGTTATATTTATAAGTTTGGTTAGAGCTAATGATCAGGGTAATATTGGCTTTCTAAAAAACCTTCGTAGGATGAATGTAGCGATGACAAGAGCTCGTATGAAACTTGTAATCATAGGTAATTCCAAGACTTTGGCTAAGAATGAATTTTATAAGGAACTCATTAGAGTTTGTAAGAGTCGAAAGTAAATCCTTGTCTTTACATAAATTATATTAAAAATAAATTTAATGTAGTTAAACTTATAAACACGAGATTATTTTATCTCTACAATTCTTTTAGGAGCTAGAAAATATTATATTTGTATTGTGATTTTAGTATATATTCTATATGATAAATAAAGTCATGTATAAAAATCATATATAAAAACCATGTATAAAAACATCTACTTATGAATACTCAATTTATATACGAAGATTTAAGAAAAATACGAGAGCAAAAACCCCTAGTTCACAATATTACGAATTTTGTTGGAATGAATAATACAGCTAATGCTTTGCTAGCAATTGGAGCTTCCCCAGTTATGTCTCATGCTAAAGAGGAGGTTGAGGATATGGCTAGTATTGCTAGTGCTTTAGTTCTTAATATTGGTACTCTTTCTCCTGAATGGGTGCATTCTATGAAATTAGCAGGAGAGGTTTGTAAAGGTAGAACTCCCATAGTTTTGGATCCTGTTGGAGTGGGAGCTACTGCTTATAGAACAAGGGTTGCTAAAGAAATAATTGAAGCATGTAGACCAAGTGTTATTCGAGGAAATGCATCCGAAATTAATGCATTATATGATAATACAAATCAAACTAAGGGAGTTGATTCTACTATAGAAACTTCGAATGTGGTTGATGCTGCAAAGCAACTATCTAAATTAACTGGTGCTGTTATTGTTATAAGTGGTCCTGTGGATTATATTGTTGACAATGGGAGAGTAGCTTCTATTTTTAATGGTAATAAAATGATGCCTTTTGTTACAGCTATGGGATGTACTGCAACTGCTCTTATGGGAGCCTTTTTGGCTGTAGATGAAGATGTGTTTAATGCTGCAATAAGTTGTATGGCGGTAATGGGTATTACTGGAGAACGAGCAGTAGCTAAAAGTGTAGGACCAGGTAGTCTTCAGGTGAATTTCTTAGATGAATTGTATAATTTAGATGAAGAGAAAATAAATTCTCATTTGAAATATGAGTATAAAACTTATTAATAGTTAAACTAACACATAGCTGAATTTACTCATAGTTAAACTAACTTCTAATTAAGCTAACAAATGGCTAAATTAACTCGTAGTTATAATTATTAAATAATTTATTGGTCATAGTAATAATTGCTTAAATAAGATTTTCTTATATAAGTTTTGTGCATATATATTTATAGATAAAATTATTGATATAGAAAAGAAATAATGAATAATAGTGATTTAAAATTATATTTGGTGACTGATAGGTGTCTTTCCAAAGGTCGCTCACTCATGGAAGTCGTAGAAAAAGCTGTTGAGGGTGGAGTGACTATGGTTCAACTTAGAGAAAAAACATTGGATAGCAGGAGGTTTTATGAAGAGGCTTTAATCCTTAAAAAATATTTATCAGAAAAAAACATTCCTTTGATAATTAATGATAGGTTAGATATAGCTTTAGCTGTTAATGCAGATGGACTTCACATAGGACAGTCTGATTTGCCTTATAATGTGGTTCGTAATATATTAGGACCAGATAAAATTATTGGGCTTTCTGTAGAAAATGTTGAGGATGCAATAGAAGCAAACAAACTAGATGTAGATTATATAGGTTTGTCCCCAGTTTTTGATACTAATAGTAAAAGTGACATAAGTAAACCTCTTTTACTTGAAGGCGTGAAAAAAATAGCAAATATTAGTAAACATCCAATGGTAGGTATTGGAGGAATTAATATCAATAATGCTGCTAAAGTCATAAATGCAGGAGCTCAAGGTATTTCTGTGATTTCTGCAATAGTTTCACAAGCAGATATTTGTTTCGCTTCTTCAGAGTTACTAAGTGTTGTTAATAGGGTAAGTATATAAAAAAATACTATTTTTGTACACTTTAATAGATTAGAGAGAACGACTATGAACAATAAAGGAAAAGTTATAAATAGAGCAGCAGAAATAAAAAGGACTTCATTAGTTGGTATATTAGGCAATGGATTTTTGGCTATACTAAAATTAATTGTGGGTGTTATGACACATTCGGCTGCTGTAATTGCTGATGGAATAGATTCTGCTTCTGATATTGTTGGTTCTATTATTACTTACTATGCTGGTACTGTTTCGGACTTACCTCCAGATAAAGAACATCCCTGGGGACATAGGCGTATTGAAACAATTTCTTCTAAGGTTATATCCATGTTGATTTTATTTGCAGGAATTGAGTTAGTGATAAGTACTGTTGGAAATTTAATAAATAATATAATTTATGAGTTACCAGGAAAGGCTACTATTGTAGTAACAGTAATATCTATTATAGCAAAGGCTCTTATTTCTTCGTATAAATTTAAAGTAGCTAAACGAATTAATAGTGAAATGATTAGGGCTAATGCTATTAATATGAAAAATGATATCTATCTTTCAGCTACTGTTTTGCTAGGTTTGGTAATAATGTATTTAACAGGTCTTTATATTGTGGATACAATATTTGGTGTATTGTTGGGAATTTGGATTATTAAAACAGGAATAGAACTTTCTTTGGAATCTAATATAGAATTAATGGATAGTTTTGATAAACCTGACATTATGTATAAAAAATTATTTACTATAATTGAAAAGATACCAGGAGCCTTAAATCCCCATAAAGCTAGGATAAGGAAAATAAACAATATGTATGATATAAATGTTGATATAGAAGTAAATCCTAAGTTAAGCGTTGAAGAAGCTCATAAAATAGCCGAAGCTATACAAAAAGAAGTAAATAAGAATTTTTTTACTGTTTATGATGTATTAATTCACATAGAACCAGAAGGTAATGTTGAAAAAGAACAATTTGGTCTTAGTCCTAAAGATCTTGATGATAAATAGCAAATTACTTTGAACTATATAAGGTAGCGTAAATTAAATTGTCTCATTCGAACAAAGAAAATAATTTTTTTTGGGGGTCTCAAATGACAAATGTTTATGGAAGATTTAAATTTTGAAGAACTTAAAGCTAAAATATTTAAATACTAAACAATAATGTATTTAATTCAAATAACTAGTAATCGTTAAATAAATAAATGAGTATTATTGAAACTATACAATAATACTCATTTATATATGATAATTTTAGTAATATTTTTAGTATTCTTCCCAACTTTTAATACCGATGTCGTCCATACTTAAGGTGCAAAAGGCATTTATAAATGCGCTTGCAAGACGAGCATTTGTGACTAATGGAATATTTAAATCAATTGCCGCACGACGTATCTTATATCCATTATCAAGTTCTCTGACACTAAGGTTCTTGGGTATATTAACAACCATATCTATCTCTTTGTTGTGTAACATATCAAGAGCTTGAGGTTGAATATTATCACTTGGCCAATGAACAAGAGTACTTTCTATGCCATTTTCTTTAAGGGCATTATAAGTTCCACCAGTAGCAAATAATTTATAATCTTTACTTATTAATAGACGAGCGGCATCCATCATATCAGCTTTTTGTTTTAAAGTTCCTGTAGATAATAATATATTTTTCTTAGGAATACGATAACCTACTGATAGCATGGCTTTTAATATTGCACATGGAGTGTCCATTCCAATACACCCTACTTCGCCAGTAGATGTCATATCAACTCCAAGTACGGGATCTGCTTTTTGAAGACGACTAAATGAGAATTGACTAGCTTTAATTCCTACGTAATCCAACTCAAATAGATTTTTTTGCAGTTTTTCTACGTGCTTTCCTAACATTATTTTTGTAGCTATTTCTATAAAGTTAATTTTAAGAACCTTACTTACAAATGGGAAAGAACGACTAGCTCTAAGATTACATTCAATGACTTTTATATCATTTTCTTTGGCTAAATATTGTATATTAAAGGGACCAGAAATCTTAAGGGCTTTTGCTATTTTTCTACTAATACGTTTTATTCTGCGTACCGTTTCTACATATAATTTTTGAGGTGGAAATTGAATTGTAGCATCTCCAGAATGAACTCCTGCAAATTCAATGTGTTCACCAATAGCATAAGCTATGATTTCTCCATCCTGAGCTACAGCATCCATTTCAACTTCTTTTGCATGTTCTATAAATTGACTTACCACAACAGGATGTTTTTTCGAAACATTTGCAGCTAATGTTAAGAATTTTTCAAGTTCCTCTGAATTGGAACAAACATTCATGGCTGCTCCCGAAAGGACATATGATGGTCTAACTAATACTGGAAAACCTACTTCTTTTATAAATTCATTAATATCTTCGAAAGAAGTTAGTTCACGCCATCTAGGTTGATCTACGCCAATACGATCGAGCATGGCAGAAAATTGTTCTCTATCTTCTGCATTATCTATACTTTGGGCAGATGTTCCTAATATGTTTACCTTTTGTTCATCTAAGCGCATAGCTAGATTATTTGGAATTTGACCACCTGTAGAAACTATTACTCCATGAGGATTCTCAAAGTCTAATATGTCCATAACCCGTTCAAAAGTTAGTTCATCGAAGTATAGACGATCACACATATCATAGTCTGTGGATACTGTTTCTGGATTATAATTGATCATGACACTTCTCCAACCTTCTTCTCGTATGGTATTAAGAGCTTGAACTCCACACCAATCAAATTCTACAGATGAGCCTATACGATAAGCCCCTGAACCAAGGACAACTATAGATTTGTCGTCATTTTCATAATTAATATCATTTGCAATGTCCTTACAATAAGTGAGATATAAATAGTTCGTTTGAGCTGGATATTCTGCAGCCAATGTATCTATTTGTTTTACATTTGGTATAATTCCTAGTTTTTTACGGTAACTACGTATTTTTAGGATGGAGTCTTCCATTTCTCCCTTAAGATCTATTGCTCTGGCTATTTGAAAATCACTAAAACCTTGAATTTTTGCTTTTAAAAGTAGTTCTCCACTAAGACTAGATATTTGTTTTTGATTATTTTTACAATTATGAAGTTCTTTAGATGTCCTAATTATATTCATTAATTTTTGAAGGAACCAATTATCTATCTTTGTAAGTTCGTGTATTTTTTCAATACTATATCCAGCTTTTAATGCTTTAGATATTACAAAAATACGCTTATCTGTAGGTTTTTGAAGTTCGTGATCTATGTCTTCAATTTTTAATTCTCTATTTTCCACAAAACCATGCATTCCTTGTCCTATCATTCTGAGACCTTTTTGTATGGCTTCTTCAAATGTACGCCCAATGGACATCACTTCACCTACGGATTTCATGGAAGATCCTATCTCTTTATTTACACCTTGGAATTTACCTAAATCCCAGCGAGGTATTTTACAAACAACATAATCGAGTGCAGGTTCAAAAAATGCAGGAGTTGTTTTGGTAACAGAGTTTTTTAAATCAAATAATCCATGACCTAAACCTAATTTAGCAGCTACAGATGCTAGTGGATATCCAGTAGCCTTAGATGCTAGGGCAGAAGAACGAGATAATCTGGCATTCACTTCTATAACTCTATAATCTTCTGATTCAGGATCAAAAGCATATTGTACATTACATTCTCCAATTATACCTATGTGGCGTATTATACGAATTGCTAATTCTCTAAGTTTATGATATTCTTTGTTGGTAAGTGTTTGAGATGGGGCTATTACAATTGATTCCCCAGTATGTATTCCTAATGGATCTAAATTTTCCATATTACAAACTGTGATACAGTTGTCGAATTTATCTCTGACTACCTCATATTCTATTTCTTTCCATCCCCTTAAAGATTTTTCCACAAGTACTTGTGGAGAAAATGAAAATGCTTTTTCTACTAATATATTAAGTTCGTCTTCATTGTCACAAAACCCGGAACCCAAACCTCCAAGTGCATAAGCTGCTCTTACAATTACGGGATACCCTAGTGTACTAGCTGCTTTTTGAGCATCTTTTTTGTTTTCAACTGCTTCACTTTTTATTGTCTTAATGTTTATTTGATTAAGTTTTTCAATAAAAAGTTCTCTGTCTTCAGTATCCATTATAGATTGAACAGGAGTTCCCAAAACTCTTACATTATTAGCTTCAAATGTTCCTTTATGGAAAAGTTCAACTCCGCAATTAAGTGCTGTTTGACCTCCGAAGGCCAACATTATTCCATCAGGTTTTTCTTTCTTAATTACCTTCTCCACAAAATAGGGCGTCATAGGTAAGAAATATATATGGTCGGCTACTCCTTCAGATGTTTGTACCGTTGCTATATTGGGATTTATTAATACTGTTTCTATACCTTCCTCTTTTAAGGCTTTTAAGGCTTGTGAACCAGAATAATCGAATTCTCCGGCTTCCCCAATTTTAAGTGCACCAGAACCTAGCACTAAAACTTTTTTTATATTTTCTTGCATATGTATCAGTTTATTTAAGAAGGTTTATAAAGTCATCAAACAAAAATTGAGTATCAGTAGGTCCACCAGTAGCCTCGGGATGGAATTGAGCAGAAAACCAAGGATTCTTTTTATGTTTGATACCCTCATTTGAGCCATCATTCATATTAATAAAAAGAGCTTCCCAATCATTATCTAAGGTGTTATTATCTACTGCATATCCATGATTTTGAGAAGTAATAAAACAACGATTAGTTCCTACCATTCTTACTGGTTGATTATGGCTTCTGTGTCCATATTTTAATTTATAAATCTTAGCTCCTCCAGCTTTGGATAATAATTGATTTCCCATACAAATACCAAAAATAGGAAGTTGTTTATTTTTCATGGCTTTTCTTAAATTATTAACAGCTTTTTCACATGTGTTTGGATCTCCTGGTCCATTTGAAACGAATAATCCATCATATTTAAGTTCTGTAAAATCATAGTCCCAAGGCACTCTAATAACCTCAACATTCCTTTCTAGAAGACAACGAATTATATTAGCTTTGACCCCGCAGTCTACTAGTAATACCTTTTTAAATGATTTGTTTGTGCTTAATTGTTCATTAATAGTTTCTGTACTTACATCTCTGAGTATTTCTTTTGTGTCTCCATTTGGTAAATATGAGATTATGTTTTTACAGGAAACTTTATCGACGTAGTTTATAGTTCCGTAATCTTCATAATCTTGTGAACTTATGTCATTAGAGCTTTCTTCAAACACAATTCTTCCCATCATCACACCATGTTCTCTTAATACTTTGGTTAGTTCACGAGTGTCAATTCCAGTTATACCAGGAATGTGTTCTCGTTTTAGCCAACTTGCTAAGCTCTCGACAGCATTCCAATGACTATATTCTTCACTATAATCGCTTACAATAAGGGCTTGAGCATGAATTTTATTACTTTCCATAAATTTTGGTAGGTAATTAGATTCAAAAGTAAATGGAGGCACTCCATAGTTTCCGACAAGAGGAAAAGTAAGTGTTATTATTTGACCAGCATAAGATGGATCTGTTAAACTTTCAGTATAGCCTGTCATTGCTGTATTAAAAACAACTTCACCTGATACTGCTTTTTCATAACCAAATGACTCCCCACTAAATTTGCTTCCGTCGTCAAGGATTAATGTTACATGTTTCATTTATATATAATGATATTATTGTATATTAAATTTTTATCAAAATTAATTAACGTGTTTTTTATATTTCTGGGCGCAAATATAAAAAAATCAACCCTATTTTAATAGTTTTTTGCGATAAATTTACATAAATATGTGTATTGTTTACATATTTATGGCAATATGGAGCTAAATTAATAAACCTTACAATATATTGCATCAAAATCATATACAAATGATGTTAATATTTGCTTAACTCAAAATAAACATACTATTATAAATAGTAATTATCAATTAAACTTTAATTAATTATGTGACGGTTAGATACTATAAAATTGGTCAGTGTACTCCTAAGTTCTTGTTATTCTTATAAATAATATATAATTTTACAAATTAGTTTAGTGTTGTATAGTATGAACGTAAAAAAATATAATTTACATTATGGCAGATAATTATTTAGAAAGAAAATACGAGTTATATTTAGAAAGAAAAAAAGCCATTGAAAAATATCGTAGGATAGGCAAGCCAATAAGAAGAAAAATTTCACTAAAAAAAGGAATTATTTCAGAGAAACAATTATCTAAAGAGGAACTATTAGCAGAAATAAAAAAAACTAAGAATATAGAAGAAAACACATCTTCTAATAGTATTGTTAATTCGTAAGATAAATTTATTGTTAACAAAAAAATAATAGATTTTAAAGATAGATTTTCTAAAATATAAGCAAATAAAATAGTTTTTTAGAGACAATAGGATAAAACTTTAAAAATAGATATTCAAATATATAAGTAATAACCATCTTTTCGAAAAATTTTAAATGACATTTCAATGTCAAGATAATAGGATATAGGGTATTTTAATTCTGATGATTTGTAGAATATATCTAGGAATCTATAAATGTTTTTTTTAACTTTGAGTAGCAAGGTACCTAGAATTGCATGTTTTGTAGGCGATTGTGAAATAATATGCTAAAAATTACATATATGAGTTATACTGAAGATTATAAAAATTTAAAAGATGTTTTTTCCTCTATAAAAGATAAAGTATCTTATGGTTCTATAGATATTTATAGAAAAAAGTTTGATTCATTAGCTTACGAAATTTTGCCAGGAGTTAAAAAATATCACTGTATAGAACACGGTATTTCATTTTCAATTGGAGAATCTTATGAAAATAAAATTGTTGAAAGTCTAGATGTAGATGCACGTCCAGAAGATATACATATCGAAGAAAATAAGCACTTTAATTATTTTATTATAATGCCTTCTAGACAACATAAAGCGAGTAAACTTACTTTTTTATTTCATGGGTTTAATGAAAAGGATTGGAATAAGTACCTTCCATGGGCAAAGAGTATATGTGATAAATGTGGAAATGCTGTAATACTTTTTCCCTTAGCTTTTCATATGGATAGAGCTCCAAAACGATGGAGTGACAAAAGAGCTATGTTTAAAGAAAGTTTGGAGAGGAAGAAAAGTTATCCTAATGTAGTAAATTCTACACTTTCTAATGTAGCTATAAGTAAGCGTTTGCAAGAAAAACCTCAACGTTTTATGTGGTCAGGTTTGCAAAGTTATTATGATATGCTATCACTAATTGAATTGTTTAAAAAAGGAAGTGTAGATTTAATCGCTCCTGATTTTAAATTTAATTTATTTGCATATTCTATTGGAGGATTCTTGGCTCAAATTCTAAAATATTCAAATTATAAGAATTACTTTTCAGATTCTAAACTCTGCTTAATATGTAGTGGAGCTGTTTTTAATAGACTTTCTCCAGTTACAAGGTTTATATTGGATAGTGAAACCAATGTTGCTCTTTATTATTATATGGTTGAACATATAAATGTTTTTATGAAGAAGGATAATATGTTAAAGCATTTTATAAATGAACATATAGAAGCTAAATTATTGTATGAGATGATGGATTTTAATAGACTTCGTGAGGATAGAGAGAGTTACAATTTAAAATATGCTAAACAAATTTATGCAGTAACATTTAAGAAAGATCATGTAATTCCTTCGTATGAGATAATGAACGCATTACAAGGAGCTTATAGGAATATTCCTGTAAATGTAGAAGAATTTGATTTCCCTTACGAATATGGACATGAAGTTCCTTTCCCTTATGATTCTAAAGATAGTGATCTTATAGATAAAGCCTATACTCTTGTTTTTGATAAAATATGTGACTTTTTAAAGATATAGTAATATAAAATAATAATTGCTTACTGTGTTTAAGGAAATTATATCAGATGTTTTACTTTGGTAGTCTCAGTTTTTTTAGCAATATTAATAATGTAAATTTTATTGTTTTATTTATTTGAAAATATTAAAAGGGCGATTCAAAATCGCCCTTTGGTAAGTTTTAAATTATTTAAAACTAATAGTAAGTGTGTGTATTTTTAAGACTAGATATTACTAGACATTATTTAATTTCTTAGTAGCCTCTACGTCTAAAGCTTCAGCAAGAACTTCTATGGGGTTCTTTACCTTTTTGCTTGTAGACATCTCAATTTGCCATTTACAAGTTTCACAATCAGTTGTAACATAGTCAAGTTTTGAATCTTCAATTTGTTTAAACAAAGGATTACCAATTTCTTGAGAGTATTTATAATTCTCTTTTTTAAAACCGTAGGTTCCTGCAATACCACAGCACTGTGATTTTAGTAGTAATAAGTCAAGTCCTGGTATCATTTGTAACATGGATATAGAATAGATAGACCATCCCAATTTTTCCATATGACAGGCTGTATGATATCCCATACGAGATTTATAATCTTTATTAAATGCAAGTTTTATTTTACCTTCTTCAACTAAATTATACAAAAATCTAGTAGCTAAGGAAATCTCATTACGAACATCATTATTTTCTACTTTAAGAATATGAGAATATTCATCTCTTACGGTAAATGTACATGTTGAAGAAGTAGTAAGTATTGGCATTTTTTTGTCAATAATAGATTTACGGAAACTAGTGACATTGGATTTAGCTTGTTTTGTAGCTTGTTTTGTCATACCATTGGCGATTAAAGCAACTCCACAACATTTTTCTTTTTCCAATAAATGTACTCCATATCCAACAGCATTCATTATTTTAACTAAATCTTGTCCTAGTTTAGGATAATTATAATTAACATAGCATCCGTGGAAATAACTTACATGATTTTTAAAATTATCTTGTGTACTAGCAGCCTTCTTTTTGTACCATGTTTCAAATTTTAATCCTGAATATTTAGGAAATATTCTATGATGGTCTATTTTTAGTACAGCGTCCATTACAGATCTAACAGGTTTAAGAGCCACTGCTGTATTTACTATAGGTGCAAAAGCACTAGCCATAGTACCAACAACATCTGTATTAGCTAAAATAGTATCCCTTAAAGATGCTCTTTTAGGTCCATATTCCATACGTGCTGATTGAATAATATCTGCAATCCTAACACCGTGTGGACATGCAACTTCACAACGTTTACAATTCAAACATAACTTAAGAGCTTTGTCAAAATAAGCAGGGTCTGTAAGTCTTAATCTCTCCCCATCTGGACCTGCTTGTTTGGGTCCAGGATATTTGGGATTTACTGCAAGAACAGGGCAATAAACGGTACAAATGGTACATTTGACGCATTGCTCAAAATTATTATCGCTTATATTAAATGGTTTGAAATCTTCTCTTTTCATGATATCTTTTATTTTATTTTGTCTGCTACAAATAAGGAAGTTAAAATTGTTACACCAGCACCGCTCGCTTCTTTTAATGAATTAGCTCCGCTTATGGAAGATCCTGCAACATATAAGTTTTTAATACTTTTTCCTCCTTTGGTTGCGTGAAAATCAGCATCTATAGAAACCCCATAATGCATAAATGCTTGATCATTAAACACCTGTTCGTCGCACCAGTCTTTACGATCAGAATCAGCATCTACATCTAAATTAAATATTGGTTCCACAACTTTATCTTGATTAGCAACAAGTCCTTTACTAAAGAAACTTCCTGTGGCAAGAACAAAGTTATCTGCTCTCATTGTAATATCTTGATGATTAACAGTTTTGACAGCTGTAAGCTTATTGTCCTCAAATATACCTTCAGTTACTTCATCACCTAAGAAATACATACCTCCTTGTTTTATAAAGTAATCTTTAAGCATCATTTGTATTCTAATGCCTGGAACTGAAGGAGGTACAGCTGGAAGTAAATAAAGAGGTTTTTTTATTTTAGATTTAAATTTCTTAACAGTTTCTGGACTATATAATCCGAATACATCTGGGAATATAATACATT
>Ga0265294_10007921_pt1 | contig 12504 bp, 14 predicted proteins | sample MunlanPumphouse3_FD_192504 | JGI IMG/M metagenome (GOLD analysis project Ga0265294, IMG submission 192504) | Groundwater microbial communities from a municipal landfill in Southern Ontario, Canada - Pumphouse #3 | ecosystem: Environmental > Aquatic > Deep subsurface > Groundwater | place... | reverse complement strand
GCCGTGCGCGCATCTGTTCGGCTGACATGACCGAGAAGGCGTCAAGCGGGTCGACCCTGCCGAGCGACTCAACATACTGCGCCTCTTTGAGGTTGTCGGACGGGTCGGGGTCGTTGAACACTATCCAGATTTTACCGGGCTGCCCGACCGCCGGGTCGATGATTGCCGTGTTGATAGCCTGCGCGAGGGTCATCTGGAACGTCTGAATTTTCTTGAAAAACGCATTGATACGTGATACCGCGGTGGCGTCGCTCGATCCTTTCCGCATACCAACAAGCTCTTCGGGAATACCGAGCGCCGCGCAGACCCGCTCAAGGGTCACGGCGGAGTATTCCTGCACGCCGGTAACGCCGGCGACGTCTAGCATTGACGTTTCAATATCACCCTCGACGACGAAAGAGTCTTTGGCGTTGATATCTTCAAACTCTTTTTTGAGTGTGTCAAATTCCGCGTCGGAGAGTGGCGGTGCGTCGGGAGAGTTGGCGTTTATGCGGGTGAGATATTTGGGCGTGCCGTGGATTTTAATGCCTTTTGCGATGGACTCAATACAGTCGATATCCCTATTGATATCGTCCTCAGCCCGGCGCATGAGCGACAAACCATATGATGCGTCAGAGCGCGGGATAAGTTTGAGGTGGATTGTGTTTTTTGGCTCTAGGGTGATGGGCGCGATTGAGTTGCCGTCGGTGTCGTAATGCTGGATGTATGCGATGATGTTGCCGTACGCGTCCTCTGCAAAGTCGAAGCACTCCGCCGGGCGGTTGTAGACGGCTACCGGCACTTTTGACAGGGAACCTTTTCCGAACACGATCTCTGCGAGACCGTCCATGACGACGAGGCTGTCAACCGTGAGCATCCATGATATTTTGTTTATATCAATACTGTCAAGCAGTTTCTGTACGTTTTTGCGGGCTTCGTCGCTTACGCCGTCCTCAGTGTGCAGCGCGTAGCCGTTTGAGAGCATGTATAAGGGGTACAGGTCAATGGCTTCGGAGATGTACCCGCCGTTCTCATATGCGGCGCGGAATTTCCTCAGCTTGCCTATCTCCCGCTTTTTGTTTTCCCAGATGACGCGTTTGTTGATGGACAGATACGATTTAGCCCGGGTGATGGTCTCGACCGGAGCCTGTAAAAAGCGGGGGAGTTTCATGTGTTCGCCTTCATGTATGCGCGCTCTTCTGCCTCAGAAAGTACGCGAATCTCGACGAGTTTTCCTTCAAGGGTGCGGGGGACCCACACGACGGCAGAACCGGACCCAGCCCGGCACTTGACCGGTTTGATGATTTTTTCAGTCATACTATACTATAAGTGCACTCATTATATATAATAGTATGTTTAAAAAAAAGCCAATTACTAATTTGACACATCTTAGTAGTTCGTTAGTAGTTGGGAAAATAGGGTTTTGGTGGTGTGCCAGCACCGTCCAAATATGGTATAAATTGTGAATCCTACATTGGGAGAGGTGTTTCCATGGGCGTTTGTTTTGTTTCGCGTGGGACTGATACGCCATCAACCCACAATGTCCCCGGCAGGAATCGAACCTGCGATACACCATTTTGAGTAGTGCGTCTTGCCGTTAGACGACGAGGGCGAATACTTTGATTTTTAGGAGGGAGGTCTCAGGCATACCCGGTGCATTAACTTTCTTTGAGAGGGGGTGTGTGAACATCTGGAGGAATTATACGGAGGTGTATGCCCTTGCATGATCATCTCGTGCGCCTGAGTCCTCTAATCAATACATACGCGGAGGAAGTATATTAATCAATCTCTTCCACGATGATAACGTCAGCCTGTGGTCTCTGTGCGATCCTGTTTCGTGCTGCCTGTTCGGCGTCGGCGTCGATGATTGGGGTTGGGTGTTTGGGTGTCATGCTTCGAGTGCCTCGATTTGTTTCAGAATTTCGTTTACTTTTTCGAACGTGAGATTTCCCGCATCTGATATTGGTGTGCTGTCATCTAAGCGCCATCGCCCGAGAATGTCAACAAACTTTATTACACTCAGTTCAAACAATCCGTTATCGCTCCCGCGAGACCATTTGTTCCGTACAACAGATGCGCCATATCCATTTTTAAATCTGTGGATAAACTGCACATTAGCTTCTCCATATTTGTCAACTGGATTTTGTTTTAATTCGACGAGTGTCATGTTTTTCACCACGCCTACCGGACGCATCCGGGTAGGCTCTGCGGGAAAAAGTGAGGTGTTAGTTTTTGAGGTGCTTCGGTATGAAGTAACTCGGGCATGCAATAACAAGCCTGTCGTCAGTTGTACCCGTGTCTCCAATCTCTATATACTGACCGTATCTCAGAGAGATTGATATGAGATTTTCTACATTCTCATCGGTCATATAATGATCCGTAAGCGTCATTTTTAACGAGTGTAACGTCTGGTTTCGCTTGTTAATCCATGCACATGAGAATGTGTTGTCTGCCACATATCTCTCAAACATTGGCTTCCAGAACCGGGTTGTCATCTCGTGCCAGGTCTTGCGGTACATTATCCAGTCAATACTATCAATCACGTTTGCTTTGTGTATATTCCACTTCTCTTCTGCCGTGTCGATGTCGTCGTCTTTACTCCATTCATTCCCAACATTCCGTGGGGTATTCCTTACCTTGTCTAAGTAGATTTTGTAAAGGACTGCTTCGCACTCCCTCATACACCAGGCTTCAAAATCCCCAACGAGCTTGGCGCGGATCTCGGTTGCCCACTTGTTTTGCTTTTCGGTTCCGGTTAATGTTGGTAATTCCATGATTTTACTTCCTCCAGTTTTACTACATAGTATAATTAGAGCACTAAGTATATAATACTTGTTGTTCTGACCTATCAACGGGAAAATCAAAGTCTACAACGCGCCAGTATTTAGGGTTCTTTGGGTCTTTTTCCACTAGGATAGATGTGGGGTTGTACCAATCTAAGCATTCGCGCAGGGCTTCGGCGACGGTTTCCGCTTTGCCGCCGCACATCCGGGCGTATGCCCGAGCTTTCTTTGCCGCGAATCCGCCATGGTCAAACGCGAGCCACATGCTATACGGGTATTTGCGGCTGGTGTCGAATACGTGGAAGTCCGCCCGGATCGTGTCCGGTTTTCCTTCCTTGCCTTTCCAGCGGGAATACTCAGGCGGGTCGCTCAGCTCGCACCATTTGCCCTTTTCCTGAGAGCTTAGGACGGCTCCGTCGTAGCCTATGCCGGTATGCTGGGGCGCGGGCGGCGGGAACTCATGACCGCACATGGGACATACCCGGAGCGATGCGTGTATGATTTCCTGACACTGCGGGCACTCTTTGGCGGGGGCTTCGCCTTCGCCTTTGCCCTTCTTTGCTGTGCTCGGCGTGACTTCATCCAGAACTCCGTGACGTTCGACGTTGCCGCCGTAGTCAAGGAGCAAACAGTTTAATTTGTTGTCACAAATCCGCGTTCCTCTCCCGACGGCTTGGACGTACTTAGACGTGCTTTTCGTTGCCATCATCAAGGCGATAAGGTCCACACATGGCGCGTTAAATCCGGCGACGAGTATCTCGACGTTGACAAGGCACTGGATTTTATGCGCCTTGTAGTCCTCGAGGATGCGGGTGCGCTCGTCTTTTGGCGTCTGCCCGGTGACGATGTCGCACGTTATGCCGTGCTTCTCTATCTCCGCTTTGATGTGTTTTCCGTGCTTGACGCCGGCAGCAAAGACGAGCCATGCCCGCCGGTCAGCGCCGTATGTTACTATCTCGTTCACGGCGTCCCGGATAAGGCTCTCTTGGTCGGCTGCGTGCTCCAAATCCTTTTTGTTGTAGTCGCCGGCGGTAAGCTTGACCGCTTCCAAATCAATCTTATGGACGCCGCCCTTTGAGATGACGGGAGATAGATATCCATCCTCGATAAGACGCCGGAGCGAGATGTCATAGATAAGCGCGGAAAACAGTCTATCCTCGCCTTCATACAATAGACCGTTGTCGAGGCGGTATGGGGTCGCGGAGAGTCCGAGTATCAGGATATGAGGGTTCGCCAGTTTCAGGTCGGCTATGAACTGCGCGTATTGTGTGCCGTCTTTCGTGTTGACAAGGTGCGCCTCGTCGATTATGAGGAGGTCGGTCTTTTCGAGTTTTTCGATCTTGTCGTAAATTGTCTGGATGCCTGCAAAAATGACGCGCTTATCGGTGTCGCGCCTGCCAAATCCAGCGGAAAATATACCGGTGTCGGCTTCGGGGTAGTATGCTTTCAGCTCTGCCTCGTTCTGCCGGATAAGCTCGTATTTGTGGGTGCATACGATAACGCGGGTTGTTTTCCATCGCGTGCACATCGTGCGGCAGATGTCAGCAATGATCATGCTCTTGCCGCTCCCGGTCGGGGCACTGATGACGCCCGAGCGACCGCCGGAGGATACGAACGCCCAGAAGGCGTCTATGGCGTCTTGCTGATAGGGGCGGAGTTCTAAAACCATGATTCTAACCTATCTTGCCTATCTTGATTTTTTGCTTTGTTAATCCGGTCTTGAGCAATCTTAAAATAATCCGGGTCTTTCTCTATGCCGATGTATTGCCGTCCGGTGTTAATACATGCGTGGGCGGTTGTCCCTGAACCTAAGAAAGGGTCAAATACTATCATACCTTCCCGGCTGGAAGTGTTAATTATCCGCTCGATTAACTTTATCGGTTTCTGCGTGGGATGTCCTAACCTCTCTTTCCTTGATGTGATGGGTATTTCCCAAACGTCTGTATAATTTTCTTTTGGTGCAAACGGTCGCCTCAACTCTTCATATTCGCGCCTCAACTCTTCATATTCGCGCCTCAACTCTTCATATTCGCGCTGAAAAAAACCGGTTGTCTGGAGCTTTTTGTATATGTCTCGAGTTGGAAAAACCCATTGAGAGTCCGCGAAATAATGCCGGCTAACAACACTTGAAGTCTCAGAAACGGCGTTAATGTAATCGTTGAACGCTTCAAGAGTTTTAAACCCGCGCGCTTCTATTATTTTGTCACGCTCTGCCCGCATATACTGTTTAATATCAGCAAAGCACGATTTATCTTCATAGATTTCCTGTAACCCTGTCTTTTCAACTTCGCACGAATAAAATAATATGCGTTCGGTCGCCGGAGCGTATGATCTAAAATCAGACCATCCTTTAATAGGCATGTTGTTAGGTTTGAACCATACGATATTATTTTCAAGATGGAAATATTTATCTCCGATAACCTGAATATATGCCGCGATCTTGTCGTCCGCGAAACAATAGAGAGACCCATTATTTTTAAGAATGCGTTTAAATTCAATGAAACATTCATCTATGAATGTTAGATATTCTTCGAACGATTCCCATGAGTTGTCCCATTCGTATTTGTTGCCGGCATAATCCTGCGTCATTACCTTATAATACGGCGGGTCAGTCAATACCAAATCAACGCACTTGTCCGGCATGCCCCGCATGATATCGAGGCAGTCACCACAATATATCTGATTTGCGTCCAGCATTTGTATTACGGCCACCGTATCCGCTGGATGAGCCACCAATAATACACCCACTGCGCGGCGTCGATACTGAACCGGTTCAGGAACCCGGCGACCCGTGCGAGAAATAACCCGGAGTGCTCGATCCAGAAGTCCATATCATCGGCGGGCTGCTGGTAGTGGTGAAGCATCTCATGGACGATGCGAAGGCGGAGCGTCATGAGGCTTTGCGGCATGGCTGCCATTTCTCCGTCAGTGATGAACACAGCGACACCGCACGCCTGATTAGGACAACACCAACCCCGATACCCTGATGCTTCCTGCTCTTTTGTAGCTCGGAATATCGCCCCGACGTTTGCACTTTGCGGGATGGGGAACTTGACGCCATCTACCTCATGATATGTCACACCGCCTAGTCCGGTGATGCGGATATATCCGTCGTCGTCTGTGTGTATCACATCGCGTTTGCGCAGCTCGCGAAAGAGCTGCCCGCCGGTCAGTGTTTTTGTGGGAATAGCAGTAAAATTGATGAGGTGGAAGGTCATATCCTCAACCTCATAGGCAGGCGGTGTAAGTGGTGTACATACAACTCTTTCCGCGGTTTGTTTTTGATGCCATATATTCTGTCGATTTCTGCCATATACTCATCATGGCTATCAAACCCCTCATCATACCACACAACGCTCAGAGGATTTTCAAGAAACCGTGCGGATACTCTATACAGATGGGTCACAACATAGATATGCCCACCTATTACAGTCAAATCACCTTCATACCCTTTGGGTTCGTCGCGCGTTGTTACGGTTTCCTCAGGGTTAAAAATCATATGCCGCTCGAGGTTCTGCTCCGTGAATTTCAGTTCAAATTGTTTCATTTCACGACCTCCCAGTCTACGGCGAGGATGTCCGATACGGACGGCGTATAGTCTACGGTGCGGAGCGTTGACGTGTTTATCATCACGAGTGGGTTGTTTGTCACTGTCGGGATCATGACAACACACACCTCAGGCCAAATACTACGGCGGATAGTATACGACTTCCAACCTACTTGGGACGGTTGACCCTGCACCGTGTATATAGCTTCGCGCAGGTTCATTACGTGTATGTCTGTCATTTGTTCACCATCTCCCTCAGCTTTTCACTTGACACGTACCCTGGACCGTTGGTGATCTCTTCGCACGTGTCGGTGATGTACGTGATAGTCCCGTTGTCCGGGTCAGCGCCCACGATCTCCAGCGGCACGAGCTGCGGAATGAAGATATGTTTACTGCAGCCAGATGCATCATGAATGTATGAATTTGCAGACTCGCATACGAAATGTCTGCCATGTTCAAACGTTGAGTTCGCGCACGTCCGGCAGTTGACTTCGGGGCATTGTGTGCCGTAGCATATGCCGCGGAACTCACACCACAGGCACGGCGGGCGGTCGGGGTTAGTGTTTTTCTTTGTGGGCGGTTCGTCGGCGGTAATGATGCGGTGGGCGCGTTCGGTGAGCGTCTCTGCGACGTCCTGACGGTATGTAACGATTTCCTCGTATATCCGCTCGTCGTCCTTACAGACGACTAAATACCGGGCTTGATGGATACCGCTCCAGTGCATATACATCTGCATCTGTGCGTAATGTTCGGGTTTGTGCCGTGCAACGCCGATTATTTCGAGCGTGTCGAATTGCTTTTTTGAGGATGTCTTGATTTCCACGACATACTCAGTGCTCGGGTCGTCGGGGAATCCTTTGGCGATTGCATCAAGGGACCCGGAGAAAAAGGAGCAGGACGGGTCATGAAAACTATACTGCTTCCCGGTGGTCGGGTCCATGCTGCGAGCGTCTATTCCTGCAGCGCGCATGTTTTTGAGTAGTCTTGATTCTCCCTGATGCCCGGACTCGAAGAGCCGGAGCATACGACCGTCGAACGTTGGAGACGCGCACCAGCGGAACTCATACCAAAGCGCACGTTCGCACGGTATGCCGATGCGAGACGCCCCCAGATGGGGGCGGGGTCTCTGCGGGTCGCGTTCGTATGTCGCGTATATCGCACGTGTTGTGGGCGTGTCACACGGTGTCATTATGTCCACTGTGCCGTGATGTCGTCGGTGTCAGCAGGCGTGGTGCTCGTTGTAGTTTCCGGTGCGGATGTTACGACCGGCTCACCAACTTTCTTGTATGCCCAAATGCTGTTAGAATCTCCGAAGTCGCCTTCACCCTTTTTGATGCCGACCTTGACGACAACCACTTTGCCGTGCAGTTCTGCGGTGTCGTTGATTTTCTCTTTGCCGGCTGCGCGGGTGATGGCAGAGAGGCGCGCCATTGATTTCTTGACGGTCTCGGGGTTTCCATTGATGATGTTGAGCCGATCGGTTAGCGCGCACTCTGCATACTCCCCTCCAAGTACTTCCATGTCAAACTGGATGTACTGGTTGTTCGGGTTTGCTCGTGTTGGTTTCTGCACCGTGTTGACGATCTTGACTTTGTATTCTCCTACTGGCAGAACCTGATATTTGCTCTTTTCGGGTTCGACGGTCATTGCGTTAAAGTTCATTTTTACCATTTTAGTTTTCCTCTTTTTTGGTTGTTGGTCTGTAGCAATCAAGGATTGCTTTCGCGTTCATCGGCAGTACATCGGGCATGCTTGCCCGCCGGGTCTTGGCGTCATACGCCGGGTTGTGGTGTGTTCTGATTTGGTGTTCTCCTGCGGTGGTTGCGATGTTTCGCTTGCCGTCGTTTGATGTGTATGCCTCTATCATGCAGTACCCTACAAGGTCAGCCTCGCGCTTCACAAACGCGCTTTCCTTTTTGTAGAGCTGTATGGCGTGGCAGTCATAGGTTGGCAGGATAGGGTCTTCGACTTTGACGACCTGCGAGTGTGCGATAAGTACAACGATCATGTTCTTACGCTCGTTGAGGTCCTTGATAAGTGCCCAGAAGCGTTGGAACTCGTTTGTACGCGCCTCGTACCCCTTGCCATATGAGGGTTCTCCGATAGCGTCCCAACCGTTATTTGCGCACACATACGCGCCCATCATAATCTCCAGCTTATCGAGCGTGTCGATAATAATAGTGCGATATTCGTGCTCTTGGTCTCTCAGCGCGGTCAGTAAGTCGATTACTTCCTCGTATGTCTTCGGGACCTGCACCATACAGGGCGCAAAATCATAGGTCGAGTTTTCCAGATTGAGCCAAAAAGCTTTGGGGAACTGGTTAGCGGTCGTGCTTTTGCCTGTGCCTTCCTGACCATGCAGGACGATAATAGGCGGGTGTTGTCTGCTGTTTTGCAGTTGTTTTAAGTCTGTTGCCATTATTTCAACTCTGATAATACAATGGGGTTTTTCCTTGGCTGTTCGCGTTTGTCCTCGGCGTGCATTAACCAATCGGTGCAAGATTCGTCATAATCAACAACGAGGAACAAACCATGTTCGTCCTCGTGCGATATTGACATGTTGTGCTTTTTGCACACGGATATAATTTCGGCTAAGAACTCGTCTTTTGTTGCCATGTTCGTGTTTTCCTTTACATCGTAGTTTAAAAAAATCCTACACTAGATAATAGAGCACCTTTGTATATATAATTTGTGTTGTAATACCTAACATAGATTTTATATATATTGATAGCACACTATACTATTATGATGGATTTAGAGGATGTTAAACGTCTCTTGCAGGATCGCGTTTTGGCTACCGTAGCGGCAGAGACCGGGCTGTCGTATATGACGGTCTGGCGCATTAAAATCGGGAAAGCCAACAATGTGACCCTTGACACGCTCAGGAAGTTATCTGATTATCTCGAAAGGAGATAAGCATGAGCATATACACAGACGCGCGGGAATACGTACGCGATCTCGGATGGGCGCTTGTCCCGATACCGCCGAACACGAAAGGACCGAACCAGCCGGGATGGAACGCGCCTGAGAACCTCATAACGACCGAAGAAGCCTGCTCGTTCTGGGAGTCACATCCGACATGGAATATGGGCGCACAGCTGCAGGAGTCCGGTATCGTTGTTCTGGATATAGATAATGTGGAATATACAAAGCTACTTTTCTCCGCGTTCGGGCTTGACTATGATACTGTGCTAGCAGGCGCGCCGCGTATCAAAGGTAAGGACGGGCACGACAAAGCAATATTCTCCGCGCCGGATATTGAGCTTTCCCGCAAGGCGTTATCGTGGCCTTACAAGGACGACCCGAAGAAACAGATAACTGTCATAGAGTTCCGCGCGGGTCCTATACAGGATGTGCTCCCGCCGTCGATGCACCCGGATACAAAGCGCCCTTACGAATGGGTACATAAACCGTATGATGCTATACCGGATTTGCCCAAAAAGATTTTGACTATCTGGAAAGAGTGGGATAGGTTCAAGCCGCAGCTCAGAAGCGTGTGTCCGTGGGCGGTTAAGGATACAATACCCCAGCCACAGCGCCGTAAGACGTCTGCGGGCGGGGACAGCATCATCAAAGAGTTCAACGCGCACAATGATGTTGAGTCGTTGCTTCGGCAGTATGGATATACGCGGGTGTCCGAGAATCGGTATTTGTCGCCGTTTTCGTCGTCGGGTCTTGCAGGTGTGATAGTGTTTCCGGCGGAGCAAAGAATATTTTCACATCATGCGTCAGAGCCGTTCGATACGGAGCACAGCCTCGACGCCTTCGATCTTTACTGCCAGTTTGAGCACAATGGAAACGTGACGGCAGCATGCCGGGCTTTACGGCAGGACGCGGGGATTGTTATGGACGTTACCCCGGAGGAGGTTGAACATGGTAAAGAGCTTGTTGCTGCCATTACACGGGACAAAGACGCTATCCCGGAGGAGCTTTTGACGGTCCCGGGATGCCTGTCTAACATCGTGGACTATTACAACGACACAGCCCCGAAGCGGCAACCTCAGTTTGCCGTGCAGACGGCTCTCGCGATTGGATCGGTGGCAATGGGTCGCCGGTGGAGGACGGATCAGCAGAACTTCACGAGCCTCTACTTTATCAACATCGCGAAGTCGTCCGCCGGAAAGGAGCACGCGAAGACCGTTATCGAGAATATCCTGACAGCGGCACAGCTTGAGACGCTGATAGGACCGCCGGGTTATACGTCGTCGGGCGGTGTGATATCGGCACTGATTGACCAACCAGCGCACATCGGTATAATCGACGAGTTCGGGCGGCTGATCGAGTCAACGAACCGCGCGAACAATTCCAACAAGTTGGACGCACAGACTATTATGATGGAAGCATTTGGGCGGCTCTCGTCCACGCTGCGCCCGCAGGGGTACAGCACCATGACGATGACCGATAAGCAGAAGCAACAGATGACCGATAAGGAGGTCCAGCATCCCGCCCTTACGTTGATGTGTATGACGACCCCTGACACGTTTTACGGGGCGTTGTCGTCGTCTGCGATATCCTCGGGGTTCTTGCCGCGGTTCCTCGTTGTTGAGTCTGACACAGGGCGGCAGCCGTCACGCCGGGTAGAGTCGCGGGAAGTGCCCGAGAAGCTCGTTAAGTGGGTTCAGCGGTGCGCGACGGCTCATACTCCGTCGGGGAATTTGTCGGATGATTTCGGACCGCTGTCACCGCCGGACCCGGTCGTTATACCATTTGAAGATGCGGCATGGCAGGAGTTTGAGCGGTTCGAGGCTGATATTATCAAGCGGCAGAACTTACTGGACGCGTTCGGTATTGCGTCAATGCTCGGGCGGACTAAGGAGATAGCCATGAGGCTCAGTCTTATCGTGGCGGTGTCATGTGGGCACGCGCAGATATTGGAAGAGGACGCGGAATGGGCTATCAGGTATGTAAAATTTTACGCCAATCAGACGATTAACAAGATACGCGCACGCATCAGTAACACGGACTTCGAGGCAATCGTTAAGGAGGTTGTGGAGGTCATCCGGGACGGTGGGGCGATGGGTAAGACGGAGCGGGAGATATCGAAACTATCGCCGCTCTTTCGGGGTAGTGACGATAAGCGGCGTGACAGCGTGATGGCGATCATGGTCATAGATTACCCGGTCCGGCTGGCGACTATCACGCATGAAGGCGGGGGGAGACCCCGCACGGCGTATGTGTGGACGGGTGAAGGGGAATAATTTTTTTACTTTTTTTTTAGGTATGTAAAGTTTTTAAAAAAGAGAGATTGTTACATACCTAAAAAAGGGTTATCCGTTATATTCATCAAACGGAATTGACCAATACAACCAACGCCTATTTGCCCACCTGGCTAGACGTTTGGACTGTTTGTTTGGCTTGAACTGCATGACGAAAGATGATACTCCTAAATCTTTAAGAGTGTTGCACCTGTATAAATCCTCCTCGTGTGTGGTGTTAAACGTGGTCAAGACATAAAAACCGACCTTAGAGCGCAGGTTAACGCCGGCTTCTCTTAACATCTCAATCCCCGCCTTAACTTTAAACTCGTCTTTCATGTTATCCCATGCGAAATTAATCGTTCCATCCCATTTCACGCGGTTGATCTGCTCTGCTATTTCTGGGGTCATGAGCCTAATATCCATTCCAGGAAGGACACGAAGCTTTAGATTGTTTTTTATACAGAAATCAGTCTGCTTGAAAAAATCATCATGCGATGCGGTTAAGTTGTTGTCTAAAAGATGAACTACCTTATGTGATGGATCATGAAACTCTTCAATATCCATCCAGTGATGTAATCTGCCTTCTTTTTCTGGTACAACACAGAAAGGACATTTCCTAATACATCCGCGCGTCGTGAACCCTAAATCATAGTCCATGGGGTATAAGTCATAGTCTGGATATATCTTCTGTGCTCCGTCGGGGATGGCTGATTTTAAGTCAACCCCTGACCCGCCAATAATGATTTTTGAGTCTGGGAAATATGAAGCCACGCCGCGCGCTGTTGATGCATTCTTTTTGAATATGCAACTAATATACACAAGGTCAGGCTCCGGGGTATCAAATCCTACATCGTCGCCTAACTGTGTGTGATATGCGGACAACTGCATAAGTGCGAGATTTGGGATAGTCGAGTCGATATCAATTAGTTTTACGTTCATTCTTCACCCCTCAGCGGGCAGTCCTGCGGGAACCCATCCGGGGCGAGTGCTGAGCGGG
>Ga0265294_10007918_pt1 | contig 12508 bp, 9 predicted proteins | sample MunlanPumphouse3_FD_192504 | JGI IMG/M metagenome (GOLD analysis project Ga0265294, IMG submission 192504) | Groundwater microbial communities from a municipal landfill in Southern Ontario, Canada - Pumphouse #3 | ecosystem: Environmental > Aquatic > Deep subsurface > Groundwater | place... | reverse complement strand
GAAAATAAACAACTGCTAAATTTTTTGATAAAATGAAAGTGGCTTTCGTTCAAAAAACACATAAGCCCTTAGATGACAGGGTGTATTATCATCAAAAGCCTGCTCTCGAAAAAGCCGGCTGCGAGGTTGTTATCTTGTCCGCCGCAACTGATAACTGCAATTTGGATAATGCTTTTTGCTTCGATAGCACGGATATGCGAAAACAGGCTGTCATAAACAAAATGTCCGACATTTTAAAAACATTGTCTCCCGATGTGATGATTTGTGATTGTCCTATCGCTGTTATTGCTGCCCATAAGTATAAAAAAATCAATAAGAAATCAAGAATTGTTTATGATGTTACGGAGTTTTATCCGTCAAAGAAGAATTTATATAAACTGAATTTTATTAAAAGGCTCGTTAAATCCTTGGTTTTGAAAACTCTCGACTTTTATGCAGCTGTAGTTTCCGATGGATTGATTTTTGGCGAATATTATAAATCGTTGAAATACAAAGTACTACGTAAAAAACCCTTCGTTTTCCTTCCATATTATCCCGATAATAAATATTTTTTACCTTCTAAATATAAAGACGATTTTGAAAAATGGACGTTCTCGTATAATGGTAATCTTACTGTAGAAAAAGGCTTTCCTGTTGTTTTAGAAGTCACGAAAGCAATTGCGGAAAAATATCCTGTTTTGAACGTAATATGTGGTAATTATTCAGATGATAAATTTCGTAAAATGGAGCAATTTCCTAAAAATTTAGATATTATTTTTTCTGATTATCAACCGTTTGAAACTTTTTGCCATAGTATTTCGGATTATGATATTTTCTTTGATTTGCGGACAAATGATAAAGAGAATACGCGTTGTTTACCGATAAAATTGTTTTATTATATTGCTGTCGGGCGACCGGCAGTTTTTACCGATTTAAAGGCTATCAGAAAGGAAGTTGCCGACTTTGAGAATTTCGGCTTTCTGTCAAATCCGGAAGATATTAATAATATTGTTGCTCAGGTGTCAAGATATATATCTGATAATGAGTTATATAAGCGACATTGTAAAAATGCTTTAAATATGTCTGCCGTATATAGCTGGAACTCGATTGAACAGCGTTTTATAGATTTTATTACCAATGAGTAGAGTTTTAAAAGATAGTAAAATGATGATTTTGACGACCTTAGTGAAGGTTATCACGATGATATTGTCATTTGTCATTGTTGCTTTTTCAACTCGGCTTTGGGGAGCGGAGGGCAAAGGTTATATTGCTTTGTTTACAACCGATTTAGGGCTGATAGCTATTTTTTGCAACGTATTTTCGAGTAGTAGCGTATCGTATTATATATCAAGAGTTTGTGTTTCAAAGCTTGCAACGCAGGCGTATCTGTGGGTGTCCGGCGTGTCCGGCGTTTTGGCGGTAATTTTGTCGCTGTTAGGTGATTTTACACTTACACTCCCGCTTTTTATGGCTTCTGTGCTCCTCGGCTTTATTACGTTCCAATCTTCGTTGTTTGTCGGTGGACAGAAAATCAAATATTATAATTTAATAGCTTTGTTGCAACCGCTTCTTTTACTGATGTTTATGCTTGGCATATATTATGTAAATAAAGATTTCGGCTATTATTCTTATTTTTATGGACAAATAATTTCATTGACAATAGTATTTTTTATTGCGCGAAGATTATCAATAAAAGTATATGGTAAAGCTAAATTCGACCTTGATAAAACAGCTGTAAAACAGTCGTTTATGTTTGGCTGGCAAACCGAATTGAGTAATTTGTTACAGTTTTTAAATTACAGGCTCAGCTATTATTTTCTAAAATTATTTGTCGACATTAATTCGGTAGGGGTTTTTTCTATCGGAGTTGCAATATCTGAAGCTATCTGGGTGTTTAGCAAAAGCATATCATTAGTACAATATTCCAATGTTTTGAAGCAAGGTAATACAAAAGCAGCAAAGAAAGACACAGTTACGGCTTCGATATACAGTCTTTTTGCCTCTGTTTTGTGTATAGTTTTCGTGTTTTTATTGCCGGAGAGCGTATATGTTTTCATTTTCGGATCTGAAGAATTTGCCTCCGTGAAATATATATTGCTATTGTTGTCGCCCGGAATATTGGCAATAGCAGTTACCAACGTTTACGGTAATTATTTTTCGGCTATAGGGAAACTCAAAATACTTATCATAAAGTCGGCTGTTGGTGTCGTTTTTACGGTTATATTATCCGTAATTCTTATTCCGCGTTTGCAAATTACGGGAGCATGTATTGTCAATGCAGTTTCATATATTGTTTCTTCAACAATATTGGTGATAGCTTTTTGTCGTCATAAGGCTATATCTTAAAAAACAGGCAACTGTCGCCATAGCTCAGAAATCTATAATCGTTATTCAGAGCATGCTCGTATATTTTGTGCCAATTTTCGCCCACAAAAGCTGAAATAAGCAATAGCAGTGTGCTTTTAGGCTGATGGAAATTCGTGATGATGGCATCAGGTATTCTCAATTTATAAAAAGGTGTAATCATGAGAGAGGTAAAACCTTCAAAAGAAGTCAGATTATTATCTGACAACCACTTAAGTATTGTATTAATACTTTCTTTTGCGTTAATATTTTGTGGAGTAGTTTCTTGATAAGGATACCATTGGTCAAGGGATAGGACACCGTTGAGGTTTGGATTTTTGGAGAGCATAATGCCAAACCAATATAAAGACTCTAAGGTACGACAGGTTGTTGTGCCTACGGGAATTATAAATTTATTGCCAATATCATCATGTAATTTTTCCAAGGTGTCAACAGTTACAGAAATTCTTTCGGCGTGCATGTTGTGGTCGTTGATGAATACCGAGGACACAGGTTTAAAGGTGCCGGCTCCTACATGTAGCGTAAGAGGCGTTGTTTCAATACCTTTTGCATTAAGTTCGCTGATAAGTTTAGGAGTGAAGTGTAGTCCGGCGGTAGGTGCGGCTACAGAGCCTTCGGCTTCGGCAAAGACCGTTTGATAGCGGGTAGAGTCGTTATTGTCGGACTCTCTGTGTATATAAGGTGGCAATGGAACCTTTCCTAAATGTTCCAGTACCTCGGCGAAAGAAATGTCGGCATTCCATGAAAATGAGATTATGGAGCAGTCGCTTAGAATGCTTATGCGTTCGGCAGTAACTGTAACATCTTCGCCGTTGATATTAGTTGTTTTCGTAAGTTGTCCTGATGTCCACCGGCGGGAATTGCCGATTAAACACTTCCATTTTACGTGTCGTGTTTTTGCTAATTCTATGGCAATATTGTCACTTTCTGCCGGTTCGAGACAAAATAATTCTATTCTTGCACTCGTTTCTTTATAAAAAATCAGACGAGCGTGTACTACTTTGGTATCATTATAGAATAAAGCAGTATTATCGGGCAGAAAATCGGATATTTTATTAAAATAAGAATCAGAGATGCAATTGTTTTTATATACTAATAATTTAGACGCATCTCTCTGATTAGCAGGGTATAAGGCTATCTTGCCGTCAGGTAAGGGATAATTGAAATCCTCTATTTTAACTTTTTTTATCATAAAAACATTAGAAATTCTGCAAAAGTAGTCAATAATAAAAAAATAGCGAGAAAAAAATCGAGTTTATTGCAAAAAAAACAGTAATTTAGCCGCGCCAAAAAAGTGGTGATTTTATGAATAAAAAAATGAAGAAATATATTGTAGTTTTCAGTATTTTATGTGCGTTGTTTATAGATGCTAATGCGCAGCAACAGATACAGTTAACTCAAAACATTTTTAATATTTTGTCATATAATCCGGGTTATGCAGGTTCACAAAATTCTATAAATGCCATTGGCACATTTCGTAATCAATGGACAGGATTTGGGCGTACAGAGACAGTAGGAGAAGATGGAAGTACGACAAAGAGCAAGGCACTGTCGCCGAGATTGTACATGATAAGTTTAGATGCTCCTGTAAGGGCTTTGCGTGGAGGACTTGGCTTAACAATAACGAGTGATAAAATCGGCGCTTTTGAGAATATAGCTGTTAATTTAGGTTATGCGTATCAAAGAGAGCTTGCTAATGGCGGTAATTTGGGCATAGGTGCACAGGTCAGATTTGATAATGTCGTATTAAATGCAGGAGATTTAATATGGGGTGACGAAGGCGACCCGATAGAAAGCGAGATGCTTTCTTCGGGTAATGACTTTATTGTTGATTGCAATTTTGGAGTTTTTTACTCTAAACCGAATTCTTTTTTTGGAGGTGTTTCCGCTTACAATCTTGTTGGTACACAAGGCAAGAATACATTATATAAAGAGAAGCGTTCTTTTAATGTACATGGTGGCTATCAATATAGAATTCCTTCTAACCCGAAAATAAAAATAATTCCTTCTGCGTTAATAAAAACGGATTTATCCTCCTTCCAAGTAGATTTGAACGCTTTGTTGATGTACAAAGATAAATTTTGGGGCGGACTTAATTATAGAATCAATGATGGCTTAGGTATATTGTTAGGGTTAGTGTGGAAAGATTTTATGTTAGGCTATTCTTACGACATCACAATGTCGAGTATGGCATTAGGCGGTAGTTGGGGTAGTCATGAAGTAGTGTTGAGTTATAGTTTTAAATTTGAGAGAGAAAAAGGTAGGACCACACAACGAAATACCCGATATTTGTAGTTGTCTTATTTTTTTTTGTTAAAAACAATAAAATTTATATTATAGCGTTTTCTTAGTTACATAGAAACGAAAAAAATGTTGAGATGAGAAATAAGTTTTTAGTATTTGCGATAATTGGAGTTTTGATGCTGACGGCATGTAAGAATACCGGAAATGGAGAGTTAGTAGGTGTGTCTAACGGGAAGACTTTCTTTCAGGCAGACCCATTTGGTATGTCATATATTCCTATGGGAAGTTTTACCATGGGTGTTGGCGACCAAGACCCTACAGGTGCCAATTATATTCAGCCGAAAACAATATCTGTGGCTGCCTTTTTTATGGACCAGACAGAAATCACAAATTCGGAGTACCGCCAATTTGTCAATTGGGTTCGCGATTCTATAGCATTGGCGATACTTAGTACTAATCCTAATTTTGAGGATGTGTATTATTATACTACCAACCCCAAGACAGGAGAGGATTATGACTATCCGAGACTTAATTGGAATGCAAAAATCGATTGGAATGATCCTGAAGTGCAGGAGGCTCTTGAAGGACTTTATGTTCCTGAACAGGAGAGATTTTTCCGCAGAAAAGAAGTTGATGCAAGAAAGTTGTATTATAGTTATGAATGGTTTGATTTGAATGCAGCAGCTAAGAAAGATATGTTTGTAGAAGACCTTGGCAATGTTGACCCATCAAATCCTTTTGATACCGATAGAGGTTGGGATAGTTTGAACAATGCAAAGCCTAATCACGGTGCTTTTGCAAGTCGCTCGCAAGGGCGTAGAGACCGTTCCGTCTTCATCAAAAAAGAGCGTATTAACATTTATCCGGATACTTTGTGCTGGATAAGCGATTTTGCTTATTCGTATAATGAGCCGTTGGCAAAGTTCTATTTTTCTCATCCGGCTTACGAACATTATCCGGTTGTCGGCGTTAACTATCAGCAAGCTAAGGCTTTCTGCGCTTGGAGAACAAGCTTGAGAAATAATTATACCGGTGGCGGTACTACTTCATATAACGACTTCAGGCTGCCTACCGAAGCAGAATGGGAATGGGCAGCACGTGGCGGCTACGAAGGAAATCCTTATCCTTGGGGCGGTCCTTATACTATCAACGACAAAGGTTGCTATCTCGCAAATTTTAAACCGAATAGAGGTAATTATGCTGCAGATGGCGGTCTGACTACGGTGATTGTTGCTCATTATCCGCCTAATGACTTCAATTTGTTCGATATGTCGGGTAATGTTGCAGAATGGACCATAGACGCATTTGATGAATCGAGCTATAATTTTTCGTGGGATTTGAATATGTCTTATACGTATAATGCAAAAGATAATGATTTGCCGGCAATGAAAAGAAAAGTCGTCCGCGGCGGCTCTTGGAAAGATGTTTATTATAATATCCAAGTGACAGACCGCTCTTATGAATACCAAGATACAGCAACATGTTATATCGGCTTCAGATGCGTTCAAAGCTACTTGGGTCGCCAAAAATATGACGGGAACAAATCATCGGCTATTTATTAATAAGGTAACAGATAATTAAATAATTAAAAATAAAAGTGTATTATGTCTAAAGAGAAAACTAGTTTTGTTGATGGTAAAGTATTTAAAAACTTTATGTCGAAATTGTATGGCTTTGGAGCAGCCGTTGTTATTTTAGGAGCCTTGTTTAAAATTAATCACTATCCGGGTGCAAATTTCATGCTTATTGCGGGTATGGGTACAGAAGCAATAATATTTTTCTTTTCTGCTTTTGAAAGACCTCACGTGGAACCTGATTGGAGTTTGGTATATCCCGAATTAATAGGACAATATCATGGTGCCGGTTATGTGCCTGATGAAGTAACAATTCCAACATCAAGAGGTTCACGCGGAACACAAGTAGCCTCACCTTCAGCATCGGCAGAATTAGATAAACTGTTGCAAAACGCCAATATAGATACCGGCGTTCTCAAAAATCTTGGCGAAGGTTTCAAAAATCTGAATAATACAGTTTCTTCCCTTTCAGATATTACTTCTATCGGGACAGCCGGCAAAGGATTGTCGGAGTCTTTGAAAACCGCCGGACAAAAAACCGATGGTCTTAGCGAAAATATTGCTATGCTGAATGCAGCTTATGAAAATCAAATAAATAAAACTAATTCCCAGTTTGAAACTTTGGCAAACAGAATGTCCCAAGTCTTCGAATTACAAATGAAGAAAAGCCAAGAACAAAATTCAGCTAATGAAGCAATACAAAAATCTATGGATAAATTTGTAGAAAGTATGCAGGCTGCAGCTAAATATAATGAACAATATCAAAAAGAATCAGCACAACTCGCAAAAAATATAGCCGAACTAAATCAAGTTTACGCTAATATGCTTTCTGCTTTTAATTATAATAAAAAATAGTTGAGAAATGGCAGGAGTAAAAGAAACACCGAGGCAGAAAATGATCGGAATGATGTATTTGGTGCTGACCGCTATGTTGGCATTGAATGTGTCTGTAGAAGTTTTACAAGCCTTTGTTATTGTGAATGAAAGTGTTGAACAAACTAACACTACTATTGAAACGCGTATTAATGAAGCATACACCCAATTTCATAATCAAAGTGTCATTAATCCGCAAAAAGTTGGTCCTCATCTCGAAAAAGCTATGTTGGTGAAAAAATATAGCGATGACCTGATTAATTATATAGATTCTATAAAGTATACCGTTATTGCTCTTTCAGAGAGAAAAACAATTGACGAAATAAAAAATATTCCGTTGGGTGAAATAGGCTCACGTGACGGCTATGATGTCCCGACCAATTTCTTCATCGGACAAGAAGGCGAAAGACGTGAAGCCGCTATCTTGAAAGATAAAATTAACGCTTATAAAGATAATCTGCTGCAATTCCTTCCGGAAGAAAGAAGAAGTACTTTTGAACTTGGACTGACAACCGATAATGGCTATAAAGATGCTGACGGCAACGCTCAATCATGGGAAATACACCACTTTTTCCATACTATCCTCGCCGCTGATGTCACCTTCCTGAATAAATTGAAAATGGACGTGCATAACGCAGAATATGATATGGTGCATTATCTGTATATGGGCATAGATGAGGAAACTTTTAAATTCGATAAAATTGATGTGAAGTTAATTCCTAAATCTAATTATGTAAACGTTGATGACGTATATGAAGCAGAAGTTTTAGTGGTGGCTTATGATACTACTCAAACACCTGTCGTTAAATATGTTATGGGCGTTGACGACATTAATGGCTCCAATATTAAAAATGCTACTGTCGTAGAAGCTAAGGACGAAGCAGGCAGCGTAAAGTTACGTATACCGGCACGAAGCGAAGGTATCAACAGATTCGCAGGTTTGATAGAAGTTAAATCACCAAATGGCGATCTTAATACTTATAAGTTTAGCGACCAATTTATTGTCGATAGACCTTCTATGACAGTGTCTGCAACTAAAATGAACGTCTTGTATAGAAATACTCATAACCCTATCTCTATTTCTGTTCCCAGATATAGTAACCAACAACTTATCCCGGAAGTCTCTGCCGGCAATCTGACAAAAAGTGCTGACGGCTCATGGGATTTCTATATCGAAGATACAAAAGTCGATAAGGTGACTATTACAGTGTCCGCAAAAACTGATGCCGGTGTCGCTAAAATAGGTGTTACGGATTATCGTATCAAAAATACGCCTAAACCAATAGCTATTATTGGCGAATTTGTAGGTAACAGCACAGATAACAAAATTAGCAAAAACTTTTTAAAACAATTCGGACAAGTAGATATCACAAGACCTGATTTTGAATTTGAAGTAATTACTAATGTTACAGGATTTACTATGACTATCTCCGGCAAAGGAAGAGGTAATGACAGATATGAAAATACCTATTCGTCAAATAGCAAATATTTTACAGATGATATGAAAAAGGCTATTGACGGTTCTGAAACCGGCTATTCGGTTGAAATTACCAATGTTAGAGCTAAAACCGGTAATAAAGAGGAAAAAATTGACCAAGGTGTCAAGGTTTATATAAAATAAAATTAATGAATATGAGAAAATTGGTGTTCATAGCAGTTGTTTCTTTTATCTGTTGTATGTCTTTTGATTTGTCGGCACAGGACGTTGTTGCTCCACGCGATGGCTTTTATGACCATAAGACTTATACAGAAAAAGAACCGGTGGCATACCCTTACGTTAGAGAATCCGACTTGATGTGGTCGAAACGTATTTGGCGTACCATAGACCTGAGAGAGAAATCTAACCAGATTTTTTACTATCCCGCACAACCACAAGAACATTGGAAGAATTTTGTTACAGTGATTTTTGACGCATTGAAAGAAGATAAAATCACAGTATATGATTCTCGTTATGACGATTTTCGCCTGCCACTAACCCGCGAAGAAGCTCTTAGCGTGTTTATGACAGTGGAAACAGAAACAATGACTAAGGACGGCAGAGAAATAGAAATTACAGATACTTCCTATTTTGACTTGCAGAAAGTAATCAAACTCAGACTTAAAGAAGATTGGTTCTTTGATGAAAGACGCTCCGTCCTCGAATGTCGTATAATAGGAATATGCCCCGTGTTTGAAGAAACTGAAATGGTAGACGCTAATACAAACGAAATGGAAACCTCAGATAGACCTATGTTCTGGGTGTATTTCCCCGAAGCAAGAAAAGTATTGGTTAACGCCGAAGTGTTTAATCCTCAAAACGATGCAAGAAGACTTACTTATGATGACGTCTTCTGGAAAAGATTGTTTGTCAGCACTATCTATAAGGAATCTAATGTGTACGACAGATGGATTTCCGATTATTCTACAGGCTTGGACGCTTTGCTCGAATCTGATAGAATACATAACTCTATCCGCCAGTACGAAAGCGATATGTGGCAATATTAATATTGATATATCAATAATGTCTTGAATACATTAGATACATCAATTGAATACATCAAAGGTGTAGGTCCTGTAAAAGCCGGTATCCTAAAATCGGAATTGCAGATTTACACCTTTGCTGATTTAATGAGCTATTACCCTTTCAGATATGTGGATAAAAGAGTCATTAATAAAATATCTGAAATAGATAATGCAACACAGGAAATTCAATTAAAAGGCTATATTACTTCTTTGCAACTTCTTGGCGAAGGTAAATCTATGCGACTTGAAGCCGGCTTCTCCGATGAAACAGGGCATATCTCCCTCGTCTGGTTTAAAGGTATTAAGTGGATTAAAGATAAACTGAAACCCAATACTCTCTATATTGTATATGGTAAACCTTCTAATTTTCTCGGAAATTATAATATCTCACACCCCGAACTCGAAACTATCGATGAGTATAACGAGGCTGTAAAACTTAGATTCCATCCGGTCTATAGAACTTCAGAAAAAATGAAAGCCTCCGGACTGAATTCTAAAAATATGTCGAAAATAATCGATAATCTTTTTAGAAAGATTTATAACGAAATAGATGAAAATTTGTCGGAGGCATTGCTTTTAAAATACAATCTTATGCCCCGAAAAAATGCGTATTATAAAATACATTTTCCCGTTTCCGAGCAAGATATATCCGAAAGTCAACGGCGACTGAAATTCGAAGAGCTATTCTTCCTTCAACTTTCCGTTGTTATGTCGAAGTTGAAAAAATCAAGTAGCACTAAGGGTTTTGTCTTTTCTAAAGTAGGAGAACTCTTTAATACTTTTTATAGCAACAACATATCTTTTGAACTTACAAATGCTCAGAAACGCGTTGTCAAGGAAATTCGTAACGATTTTAGAACCGGTAAACAGATGAACCGCCTACTGCAAGGTGATGTGGGCAGCGGTAAAACGCTCGTGGCTTTGATGAGCATGATAATCGCTGTTGAAAACGGCTATCAGGCTTGTATGATGGCTCCGACTGAAATTCTTGCTAATCAGCATTTTAAGACTATTACGAAGATGATGAGCGGCTTGCCGGTGAAAATAGAATTGCTTACAGGGACAACTAAAAAGAAAGAGAAAAACCGTATTTTGGAAGCGCTGAAAAGCGGAGAAGTGAACCTGATAATAGGTACTCACATATTAATCGAAGATTACGTCCAATTTGCAAATCTCGGCTTTGTAGTTATTGATGAACAGCACCGTTTTGGCGTTGCACAACGTGCTAAGATGTGGAAGAAAAATACTATACCTCCGCATATTCTTGTCATGACCGCAACACCAATACCGCGCACTTTAGCTATGACGGTGTACGGAGATCTGGATTATTCGGTAATAGATGAGTTGCCGCCCGGTCGCCGCCCGATTAAAACTATCTATTTAAGCCATAATGATAGACTTAAGTTGGTGTTTTTTATCAAAAGACAGATAGCTGAAGGCAGACAAATATATATGGTGTTTCCTTTGATTAACGAATCTCCGAAACTTGAACTTAAAGATTTGATGGACGGCTATGATAGAATTTCTCGGGAATTTCCTTTGCCCGACTACCAGATTTCTATAGTGCATGGGCAGCAAAAACCTGATGTTCAGGAGTTTGAGATGAATAGGTTCGTAAAACATGAAACTCAGATTCTTATTGCTACCACTGTTATAGAGGTTGGCGTTGATGTTCCTAATGCAACTGTGATGGTCATTGAAAATGCAGAACGTTTTGGCTTATCACAACTGCATCAGCTTAGAGGTAGAGTAGGGCGCGGCGGAAATCAGTCGTATTGCATTTTGATGAGTGGCGACAAAGTTTCCAATGAAGGCAAAAAACGTATTGCGACTATGGTGTCGAGCAACGATGGTTTTGCCATAGCCGAAGCTGATTTAAAGTTACGTGGTCCCGGAGATATGAACGGCATCCGTCAAAGTGGTGTGTTAGACTTGAAAATTGCGGATATAGCTCAAGATGAGCAAATACTCAAAGCGGCTCGTGACGAGGCTTTTGCCCTCATTGATGCCGACCCCAAACTTGCAGCACCGGAAAATCGATGTATCAAAACTTATCTTGATGCCAAGGTTTATGCCCAAAATATCTGGAGTATGATTTCGTAAATTGTTGCATACCTGCGGCATGCTGTTAATGTGTTGCTAAGTTGTTGTCTGCCAAGTTGTTGTATCTAACAGGACAAATGTACATTGCTGCCAAGTTTATGTTTTTAATAGGGCAAATATCAATTATTACCGAGCTATTTGTTCTGTTAAGTACAAATAGCTCGGTAGAGTTGTGTGATATGTTTATGCAGAATTTATTATGCTTGCAGTAAACTATCTTGCCATCAAATAGCTGAGATCTTCGTCAGCGGTTTTTTCCTGAGTTTCTTCGCCGTATTTGAAGACACGTAAGCTATGAGGACCTACGAGGTTGAGTTTGTTGTCTTCATAAAGGAACAGACATCTTTCGCGTAAACCGACTACATAAATATCTCTATTCACGGTTAAAAATTCCAATATACGTTGTTCGCGGGTTTCGCCGCCGTGACCTTCGGGATTTTTGTCAAGATAATGCGGGTTGATTTGGAAAGGGACAAGGTTCATGCAGTCGAAACTTTCGGGTTGGATGATAGGCATGTCGTTGGTAGTCATCATAGTAGGGCAGGCTACGTTAGAGCCGGCGCTCCAGCCCATATACGGCATGCCATTTAAGGCACGCTCGCGGATGGCATCCATAAATCCTAAGCGGTGCATCTCGTTGACGAGATAAAAAGTATTACCGCCGCCGACAGCAATACACTCTGCGTTGATAATGGCTTCAATAGGTTTTGCCTCTTTGTGAATAGAGTAGATCTCTACGCCGAAAGATGCGTATACGGCTTTAACTTTGGCTTCGTAAACATCATAAGATTTTTCCACGCTTTCAGGTGATAAATTTACGCCTGCGTATGGAATGAAAAGCACTTTCTTGACATTGTGCTTGTTGCAGA
>Ga0265294_10007917_pt1 | contig 12509 bp, 10 predicted proteins | sample MunlanPumphouse3_FD_192504 | JGI IMG/M metagenome (GOLD analysis project Ga0265294, IMG submission 192504) | Groundwater microbial communities from a municipal landfill in Southern Ontario, Canada - Pumphouse #3 | ecosystem: Environmental > Aquatic > Deep subsurface > Groundwater | place... | reverse complement strand
TGAAGAAATAGACAGGTTCCAGAAAGAAATCACTGAGTGTATAGAAGAACGTGCACTGGGATATGAATCCAGAGAAGTTCTTGAGATAAAATCCAAGACAATAGAGACCTGTGCGAACATATCGCTATTGAAAAAGAATGAAAAACTTGAAGATATAGACAAACAGAACAGGCTGGCACTTATAGAAGTACGGCAGCTGGAAGACAGGATACTTACAGCTCTCAGCCCTTTTTTTGAAAATAGCATTTATGGCGCCGAACACACCTGTTATGCTTCAAGCGAAGACAGGAAGCTTAAAGGGTGGCAGGTAAGCTCTATCGACGGCATGAGGTACGAATTTGAACTGAGTTTTATACAGGATACACTGAAAGTTGAAGACCTCCTGAAACTTACTCTGCCCGTGCGGTCAAAAAGCGGATTCCTCTCAAAAGAAGAAAAGGTAAAAAAGCTGGACGTGTCAGGTTTCTACGTTACCAATATCGAGCACGGAAAAAATACTACGAGAACTGTTATAGAAGATAAGGATGCGGAAAACCGGTTCATAATTACTTCAGATGGCGGGACATTTCTGATAATGTATGGAGACAACGAAATAACAGGCGATGAAAAGCTGGCTCCCGCTCTGGATAAAGATTCCATTTCCATATTTGTGGAAAAAATTAAAGATTTCGTAACAGACTCAGTGGTTTTCAGAAAGCTCAGGCTGATCCTTATAGACGGCAAAAATGCTGTTGAAGAGAATGTTATTTTTGACTGCCTTAAGATTATAGCCGGCATATACGGAAAGCTCGCAAAGGAATGCATTGAGAGAGGATACACGGAAGGGGAAATAACGATTAAAATAGAGGAGCCGGGAAGTATCCGGACAGAAAAATACATTTCAAAGTCCGAAGCTTCGAGCGAACTATCATCCATAGGACCTGAAGGAAACGAGCTTGCCCGCATCCTCAGAGTCAGCGAAGCTTAAAAGATTTTCCAGATATTAGTTTGAAAAGTTTTGAAAATCATCAGATAGGATAAGACCTGAGTAATCAGGATTTAAATAACTTTAATATGGACTCCCTGTTTGCAGGGACAACTTATTTTTTCAATTTATTCTTCCCTGTAGCCTTCAAGGTTTTCAATTTCTTTGTAACCTGTTCCTTCAGGTAAATCTGTTCCTTCCGGAAGAAAGGGCGTGAAAAAAATAACCGAACAGAGGAGCAGGAATGTCACGAACAGTCTGGACTGCTCTTCAAAAGTAGCATAAAGAATTAAAATTCCAAGCATGACCCACAAAATAAAACTCAACTGAAGAGCAATCTTCACTCTATGTAAATTTTCTGTGCTATCGCTCAAGCAAATCCCCCAAAAATATCCCATTTAGAATGATTTGGGATTGAATAAATAGCTATTTATTAGAAAAATTCCGAAATTCGAGTTCCAAAATTTAAGAATGTTGTGTATAAGAGAAGGAATTGTCTGAAAAAACCTCGATTTAAAAAATAGAAAAAAGACTGCAGTTATACAAAAGTTATACAAAATCAGAATAACTATATTCGGAAAAAAGAGTATACAAAGCCAGAATAACTATATTCGGAAAAAAGAATATACAAAACCAGAATAACTATATTTGGAAAAAAGAGAAAAAAAATAGCAAAATTGAAAAAAAGATTAACTCAGGTTTTGGGTATGATTATCCAGAGCAAAAATTAAAGGCATCAGCCTGAAGAACCGAAACATCAGCCAGAAGAGCCATACAGTCCAGAGTACCATACCTTCTTTCGGGCATTAAATTTCAATAAAGTCGATGACCTTTTCTCCCTCGCTTACTCTTTTAAGAAAATCATCCCTGTTTGAATAGGGAACTCCGGCAGCTATGGAAGCAGCCGCTTTTTTACCGATCCCGGGAAGACATCGAATAAGAGTCAGGGAAGCAGAGTTAATGTGCAGTGGATAAGGAATTCCGGTAATCGAACGCATACCGTGCCCTGTGACAGTGATATCCGTGAATTTCCGCAAAGGAAGGAGGGAAGGGATTCCCACGAGCAGAGGATAAGAACCGATCTGCCTTCCAAAAGTGATTTCCCTGTCGTGAACCTCACACATCACATCTCTCAGTACAGTACCTTCAGGAACTACTTTCCTGAGCATTGGAAGGTCGATATTCTTCCTGACCCGTTCTTTATAATCAAGAAAGAGTTTCTTGTGCTTCTTTGCAGCTTCGTCCCTGCCGTACATTGGAGTTCCGGGAAATGCCATGACCTGCCTGATATTGATCCTCCGGAGAAGAAGCCCCGAATCAAGAACTTTTTGCAGGAAAGCATAGTTGAGCTGGAAAGTCTTTTTAGTCTCGCCCATAAGGCCATGAACAAAATTGATGCCCGGAAGAATTTCCGGAAGCCCGTTTGCCCCGCGCACAGCTCCAAACCTGTTGACCAGCCTGATCGCTTCAAAGACTTCTTCTGAGGTCGCCTTGAGGGAATTTGCTGCAACCACTGCGGGATCGGCAGTCTCCATACCAAAAGCTGCCACATCTCCCGGCGTATGGAATTTGACAATTGTCTTCAGAATCTGCTCTGATTCTTCCGGATATGTTGCAAGAGTAATGGGGTTTGCGTTGTCCATGTGGAGTACGGAAAGTCCGGGTGCGGAATTCCTTATTCCTTTATAGAGCCTTTCAAGGACCTCAGGCACAGGCTTCGGCACTGGTCCACCTGCGTCTGTCCCATGATAGGAAAAGAGGTCAGGCTGCCTTCCGATTCTGAAATAGCGTGCTCCGTAAGAATAAAGTGCGGAAACTTCAGAAACAACATCCTCCACGGGCCTGTAGTCCGAAGACCCATAAAAAGGCTCAGTGCAGAAAGAACAGTGAACCTTCCTTCCGCAGCCCCTGTATGTTTCAAGCTCACACATGCAGTGAGGGTAATCCGGGTGCTGCCTGATCAGAAAAGCCCCTCTGACACCCCAGCATCCGATCTCGGATGTTGTCCTGAAACGGTGCTCAATAGACTCCTGATCTTTCAGCCTGACAGGAAAGCTTCCAGTACTTCTTTCCCCTTCGATCCCGTCCTCAAAAAGGTCGTAAATAAAAGCCTCAATGTCCATTTTTGCAAGTACGGCATCTCCGAGGCTTATGCCGCTTTCCGTGCCCTTTGCAGCCCTCCCGCCTTCGCTGCTGAAGCCGAGCCTTATAGGGCCGCCCATAACTTTTATTCCCTTTGCAGCCCCGAAAATTGCTTCAATTTCTCCGGGAGAGATGGGAGATGCACGCAGATATTTGCCGGGCACGGTCATGCCGGCAATAATAACCACAAGGTCTGCCTTCCCAATAAGCTCGCCAGCTCCGGGAATATTTTCCCTCAGGGTGTCAATAGTCAGGTAATGAATGTCATTTTCAGAAAGCCCGCGTTCTCTCAGAGCTCCTGCTATATACCTTGGATAAGGGGAAAGATAGGGAGGGACTCCCAGGCAGGCGGGTTCGTCTACGTAGCCGTCTATAATAAGTGCTTTCATATAAGTTCCTGTTTCCTTTGTTTGATAACCGGAGATTGAAGTATAGAGCGCAGCTGGATATTAAATTAAGGGTAATTAAAACAACACAGAAGCAGAAATAAAGAGAGGAAACCAGAAAAGAGAAATCAATAATAGACAATTAAAAAATAGTTAAGGGCCGGGACCGAGAATCGAACTCGGGTCGTAGCCTCCACAGGGCCACAGGATGGACCTCTACCCTACCCCGGCCACAGGGTCTGGTACTTCAGGTTTGAAGCAACCTATAGAAGGAGTTTTTTTATATAAAGTTTTTGCCGGGAAAAGCAGCTGACCTTTTTAAGAGAAGGAAATCTTACCGTTTTCCGGCATAAAAAAGTACCGGAATAATAGAAAAAATCCGGTTTCTCTCAGGGGTTTCGGCCAGATCAGATCTTTTTAAGCCTGTCAAGGGCAAGTTTTGCAGCCTTTTCTCCGGAAAGGAGCATCCCTCCAAAGACTGGACCCATTCTTGGGGCACGGGTTGCGGCATTTGCAGCCATGCCTGCCACAATAAGTCCTGGATAGATCTCCTGGGTTGCATCCACAGCCAGGCGCTCTCCTACCTCGGACCACATAGGCTTTTCTCCCAGGATGCCGAATTCCCCTATTTTTGCGTTTGGGATTTTCCGGAGAATGGTATTGCAGACGACTGCATCATGCCCTGTACCGTCAATCACGAGTTTCGTGCGGATCATGAGAGGATCCACATGCAGGCGCTGTGTTGTGACAGGTCCCCAGTTAATTACTATGCCCGTAACCCTGTCATTCTCCCGGATCATGATGTCTTCAAAGCTCACAAGGTTAAAGACCTCAGCCCCTGCAGACGTTGCCCCTGCGATCAGTTTTCCCACGGATTCCACGGAGTTTGCCACAAAATACCCGGGCTCGTACTCCTTATACCTGATCCCGAAGTCGTCCAGGACGCGGCAGGCTTCTTCCTGTACAACTATGCGCGGAAACATCATGCCTCCAGCCCACATCCCTCCCCCGAGGGACAGTTTCTGCTCATAAATAGCGACCTTTGCCCCGGCTTCAGCCAGGTACTTTGCAGCCACAAGGTTTGCAGGTCCGCCTCCTACGAGTGCCACATCAATGTCCGTGTATTCAAGGAAGGTTTTAGAATACTCTTCAAAAATTGCCCGTGTAATTATGACTTCGTCGAGTTCCATTTTAATCTCTCATAAAGCTTATGCGGTTGAAAGACCGGAAAAAAATCCGGGATTTTTCAGAAATAAATCAGGAATTGTTAACCCTGATCCGTAACATTAAATTCACATTTTGATACAGGGCATTGTTTTTAAAGTTGTTGGAATCGGTGGGAAAAAGCAAAAAGAAATAGTAGTGTCGCAAAAGAATCGGCAGTGTGCTAGTGTCATGAACATTTAGTTTTTGGTCATTTTATAAGTTAAGAATCGTTATGTATTGACATAGAAATACTATAAATTATGCTCAATAATTAAATTGTCATGACACTAGTTTTTCTGAAAAATTACAAATTTTAAGAGTTTTTGAGCCAGGAATTCAGGATCATTAGCATGGTTTCACATGCAGTATCCTGAAATGCCCAGAAAATTGATTTTGAATTTACAGAAAATTCGCGGCACTGACCAAAAAACAAAAATAAGAAAGAAGCTCAAAAATATTGGGGCTTGATTAACCAGATCTAAGCCTCAATTAACCAGGTCTGAACCTCAATTAACCAGGTCTATTTTTAATCAAGCATTTACCGTTCAGCCTTCCCCCCATTAATAAAGAACATTTTGTCACCTTCATTTCCGGGGTAAAGGACAAGCTGACCGTCCTCAATGGCTGCTGCCTCTACAGTGGGTAAAAGAGACATATATTCGCCATTCATGGACTCAGGACCGCAGTCAACAAGAGTTGTTACCGGCAGGTCAAGGAAAAGCCTATTTCCTTCCAGGGAATATGTCCCGCTGCCGGTGTTGCAGTCGGCTTTAATATAGTATGTGCCGTCAGCGAAAAAGGAAAGCGTATAATCTTCAGGGCTGGGCACTTTTATCTGGCTATCAGGGCTGTCAGAGTCCTGGAAACCGGTCCACTGCCATTCGGTATCCTGGATATTGCCAGCAGAAATTGGTTCCAGGTCCTCTATATCGACTCCTGAGCTTTCCGGGCTTCCCGAAGACTCTTCAGGGACGACTCCTGCGGATTCGACAGGAGTGTTCTCTACAGGTTCAGCAGAAGTTTCCTCTTCGGTTTCTGCAGGAGCATCAACAGAATCATTATCTGCAGGTTCAGCTGGAGCGCTTTCTACAGGTTCAACGGGAGTATTATCTGAAGGCTCAGCAGGAGTTTCTTCCTGCTCAGTACAGCCGAGTGAGAAAGAGACTGCGGTTATAACCCCTATGGTAAGGAGTAAAACAAGAGTTATAGATGCACTTCTGGTTTTCATCGTACGCCTCATAACTTAATTTCATGAAAGTATTAATTACATGGATTAATTACACGGAAAGATGTGCCTTTTCAATAAAGCTTTTGTTTTAACTGCAATTTGACCTGCAGTCATCCAGATGTTTCTTTCAGTCCGTTGCCGGGAGTTCTGAGCAGATACTGCCCACAAACAGCACTTATCAAACAAAAACCATAATCAGTGATCTTTTATTCAGTAAAATCAGCGATTTTTTATTCAGTAAACAGGGCTGGCAGTTAAACCATACAGGAAAACCAGCATGGAGAAATTTTTAAAACAGGCAAATTCAAGCTGCCAGCAAATCGCTACCTGACAGATCAGCTACCAGGTAAATCAACTGCCGGATACAGGCAGAATATATAGTGTTATTCTCCATGAGGACCTCTTATTCAGGAATAATAAAAATTTTCTGAATAGTGTTATCTGAATATTGCTATCTGAATAGCGTTCTAAACAGTGTCATCTATATTTCACCTGTTATAAAAACACCTGCTAACAGATTATTTGCCTTCGGAGACGGCTTTTATTTGAGAGATTAACAAAGATTAAAATTCAGTAATTAAGTTTCGAAAACCAGATTCCTATGCATCTATAATTCACAAGACTAACCTTATTGATAAGAGAATAAAAATCAATAAATAAAAACCGAAATATGGGGAATAAGATGAAAATAAGCGCGCGCAATATCCTTAAAGGCAAAATCAAGAGCATAACACACGGATCGGTTAATTCGGAAATCGTGGTCGAACTTCCGGGAGGTACCGAGATTACTTCGATCATAACAAAAAACTCGGCTGAAAAGCTGGGTTTAAAAGAAGGGCATGATGTCTATGCAGTAATTAAAGCCTCAAGCGTCATGTTAGCCTCAGACTGAGATGCATGACTCCTGGACTGCAAATAATGTTATTCAACTAATGTGTCATAATAAACCATAACTTCAGGAACCCATACCTGTCAGAATGAAATTAAACAGGAACTCATAGCCACACGAATTATACACGAATTGATAAGAGGGCAATACCTCAAGGAAATCAAAAACACTGACAGGAAATTGTCCTTAGAAGATTGTCCTTAAGAGAGCATTTTAAGTTATATTAGAGGGGGGAATCATTTTGCCAAAAGAAGAAAAAGTACCATCTTTTCAACCTGAACCTATGCCTGAACCCGAACCACAGCCGGTTCCTTCACCCGAACCGATACCCGAGCCTGAACCGGAAACCGAACCAGAACATAAGTCCGGAAAACAAGAATTGTGAACCAAGTCAGCAGGCATGATAACAAAAATTTACATATCTCATTGCGAGCAAGATGAATTGCTTGCCCGGGAACTGGCAAGGACTCTCTGGGCAGTTGAAATAGAGAGCTATTCATCCCTGTACAGGAAAGCTCGTATTCTTTCTCTTGCCGAAAGGATACGTTTTGGAGTCCGCCAGTCAGACTGCGTTATTCCTCTAATCACACAGGATGGAGTAAGCTCTCCGGAAGTGAACCAGGAGATCGGGCTGGCTGCAGGACTCGACCAGCTGATAATACCGCTTGTAGAATCGGGAATCGAACTGCCTGTACTTATCCGCCATCTCCAGCCGGTTATCTTTTACCCTGATACCTATGAGGATGCCCTGGGAAAACTCATACAGGGCATAAGACAGCTTACTAAACTTGACTGGCTGAAAATAAAATGCCCTTACTGCGGGGAGGAAATGACGCAGTATATCTCTCCGGAAGAAGAGGTTGATAAGGCTCTTCTTGCAGGAAAACATCTCGAGACCATCTGCAGTTACTGCCAGAGGAATATCTACCTTGACCCGAGAACCTTCCGGCCCGTACCCTGACCAGAAGAGAGGCGAATTCATGGAAGAGGAAGGAGAATTCATAAAACAAGCCGGAGAAGATCCCGGAGAACCAGCAGCAAAATCAAAACTGGGAGAAGCTGCTGTCCGTGAGGCTGAAGTAAGGGGCATAGAAGAACTTACCCCTGCAGAAAAGAAACACCTGCTGTTACAGCTTTCCAGGGACAGAGTAAAAGACAGTTCTGCCGGTCCCTGGGAAATTATCGACATCCGCAGGGAACAATGGAGAGCGGTTAAAGATACACTGGTCGAACCTGTAGAAATAGACGTAAGGGACAATGGAAGGAATGAACTGTTCAGGGTATTGTTTGATATAACAAAACTGGAAAGGGAACTTGAATCAATAAGCTGAAAGAAAAACTTGAAAGAAGAATAAAGGGAGATAGATATACGTCAAAAAGCAAATAAAGCAAGATCAAAAATTAAACGATATAGATTAAAAATTAAGTGATATAGATTAAAAAATTAAGTGATACAGATAAGATTTCGAAGCAGCTTAGAAATCGCCTGTACGAAGCGTATCTGTTTTATCTGTCAAAATTAAACTATCAGATAACCCATTCGGTTTAGAAGTTTCTACTTTTTCTCTTTGCATAGCACTGCCTGCAGTAGACCGGTCTGTCAGGGTCCGGTTTGAAGGGCACCTCGGTTTCTATATCACAGTCAGAACATTTTGCTGTGTACATCTTTTGCGGTTCTCTGCCGAAGCCGCCTTCTTTTCCGGAATCGCTTTCTCTGCTCTGGTCCCGATCTTTATTCTGGAAACTTTTTCGTTCCATTTATTTCCCCCTCGGTTAATCCTGGTTTTATATCAAGTAATTCAAGAGCCCGCACTCACCCATGGGTTATTCCGCAGTGTGTCTCAATGAACTAATTGAATAATAAATATCCGGCATGTTAGTATTTATTGTTGTTGCAGCTGTTTGAACTATTATGAAGTCTCCCGAAGTTTATTTCAGGACTTTAAAAGGCATTTTTTGCGATCCTCTATGCAGTAAATAAGACAGTTATTTTCAAAACAGTTATTATGACCCGGGATAAAGTTCAATATAAAAGCCTGTGACATGAAAAGTCCAGAAAAGTTAATCTCACAGCCAGAAACGGTCAGATCGCATAATAATTGAGGGTAAAAGTCTGAAAATATTAAGAGCCTGAAAGGATAGGGTCTGAAAAGTTAGCCTCTGACAGTTTTATATTTTCTCAGCCTGATTCAGGGGTCAGTGAAGTGAAAATGAGAAGAAAGAGGAAAAAATGACGAGAATAAAGCTATAAACCAAAATATTTTTGAAAATGGGAGGCATTTAACCTCCGGAATATTTTCCTGCTCTAGATGGGAGGCTATAGACATTTCAGAGGTTGTCTTGATGCCACAAACTCCAGAATCTGGACCTTCTCCTGTTCTGTATGTCTACCAGTTCATCATGTTTCAGATAACCAGACAGCCTGAAATCCCTCAACTTCGACCAGCATTAAAGCTTATAACTCGCCTCCCATCTGAGTACTGTTTATTCAGAAGTTATTTGCCTGCGAACTCCCTGCTAACATCGGCAGCATTGGAGTATTCATGGTCAGGAAGGTCCTCGAGGACTGACATTACATCCTTACCTGCTTTATGCTTCTTGGCATGTTCAATAAGATCTTTCTTCTTTGCAGGATAATCCATACCCTTCAAAGCCTTCTGAACTTCAATCGGACTTGTCTTCATATTTTTCCCCCATAATAGATTATTTATCGTAAACCTTCGAACGCTTTTGGACCCTTACCAGATTTGCTGTTGCAAATTTCCTTTAGATTCGGTACTTATTTCGGTTATCTTCGTTCAAAAAGTTCGAGTTTCTGGTAATCAGCAGGAGGCATCTATATCCCTGAAGGCAGGGCCTGACACCGAAGCTGAATCTTTCCTCTGGCACATTTCAGGGCATCTTTAGCCAGATAAACTGTGCCTGTAATGGACTTCTCAATCTGGTAAGGACTCCTTTTTTACAGGTTTTCCTTGCAGGATTAAGGATAGCCATTACCTAATTTCCCTTATTTGCCCACCCTCCATTCAGTATTATGCAATAAATAATATAAAAAATAATTCAACTAAAACGTTTGTTAGAAGATGAATATTTTGCTTTAGAAGCCCTTTATTTTTTATTAATATGAGATCTGGCATTAATGAAAAATAGAAAAGATATAAAATAATCCCGATTTTTGTTTAAACCCCTGATATAGCCCTGTTATAAGCTTTATAGACAAAAGAAAATCCTCTCCAAAAGGGCTATCGAATCGGAAAAATTACTTTATCAGGAAATAAACATACGACTTATGAAGAAAAACTTCCCTGAAAATGGCCATGCCTTGCAGGTTATTAAGAAAAAAAATCTATATGTGACCGAATTTTAATTGCGAGGCATATATTTTGAGTTCATATACCTGAGTTTAACCTGCCCGAAACTCTGTTCATTTTCTCTGCTATCGGTCTTAAAAGTAACTTTTCAGACCGGAATGGCTGTCAGCAGGAACATTTAATCCGTAGCCGGAAAAGTTTTAGCTTCCTGAATAAGCAAAATCTTTAATTTCTTTTTTAACTGAAAACCTTTAATAAGAGTTCTGCAGATTAAGGTCCAGATCAAGAACTAGAGTAAACAGAAAAAATCGATCCGACGTTATTTTATGGTCATAACAAATTTTCTCATTCTTTTGCTTGGCCTGGTTTTTCTGGTCAAGGGGTCAGACTATTTCGTTAAGTCTGCATCATCGATTGCAAAGAAGCTTGGAATTTCGGAATTTATTATAGGGCTGACCCTTGTGGCAGTCGGTACATCGATTCCCGAACTTGCTTCTTCGATGGCTGCTTCTATCCAGCAGGCAAGTGGTATAGTAATAGGAAACGTTGTAGGTTCAAACATTGCAAACATAGGTTTGATTGTTGGAATTGCTGCATTTCTTTCTCCAATGAAAACCGAAGTTGAGATGCTAAGGAGAGACGGCTATATAATGCTCTTTGCAGCTTTACTTTTCTTTGCCTTTGCACTCAACGGGGAATTATCGAAAATCGAAGCCAGCCTGTTCTTACTGCTGTATATAGCTTACACATTTTTCCTGTTTGAAGAAACAGACAAACATGAAGGTAAGCTCTATTTCAAAGAATTCATAAAATATTTCGTTAAGTTCCAGTATATAAACAGTGCAAGACAGAAAATCAATGGCATAAATAACGGTGTTAGCCGCACTAACGGAGATTCAGGCAACAAAAACTGCCAGCCAAAAAATAGCTTTTCAAAAGATATCCTTGCCCTGATATTGAGCTGTGCAGCCATTATAATAGGAGCAAAGTATTTCGTCAGTGAGTCAATATTTTTTGCAGAGATCCTCGGAATTCCGGACACCATCATAGGCACTACTCTGGTTGCAATAGGGACCTCCCTTCCCGAACTTGCGGTAACGGTATCCGCAGCAAGGCAGGGTTACGGAAATATTGCACTTGGGAATATAATAGGCTCGAATATCACAAATATACTTATGATCCTTGGAGTTTCCGGTTTTCTCTTCCCGATCGCCGTTACAGAGATAAGCCTCGTCTTTACAGCTCCTGTAATGATATTCATAAGCGTGGTCCTGCTTATATTCATCAGCACAGGCTGGGAAATAAAAAGATGGGAAGGAGCGGCATTGCTGTCTCTATATGCAGCTTTCCTGTTTGTACTCTTCAGAGTCAGTTAAAGTACCTGAAAAATTGACAGGACATTCGGAAAAAAGGACATTCGGAAAAAAATATTTGCAGGAAAGGCCGGATAACAGGCGGCAAGCTTAAAAAATGCATTTATCAGGAAAAACCATAGAGGTGCTTTATGACTAAAAGCAGAGCAACTGGAGCATGTCTGTGATACGTTTATCCTGCTAATTTTCCTTTCCCTTTAAGCCTGTTATCGGGATTTATATTTTCATTCGGATTTCCATTTTATCCGAGTGGAATATTATTTATGATTTCTACTTGTGCAGTATAAGCTGTTTTTAATATGTGCCCATAGAAGAGAAGTTTCAGGTTTATTATTTTCAATTTATTTCCAGTTACATAGAAAATATCAGCTATCCGGCATGCTGCCGTCTATCCGTCCTCCAACATTCTCCTGTAACCACGACCGATAAAAAACTGAAGCTCTCTTTTCCTGCCGATTAAAGCAAGCTGAGAAGTAGCTGAATAAGGATGATCAGAATAATCAATCCTATAATCAACCTTATGATCCCTGTCACTTGTTTACCCCCCATTTAAGATATATAAGATCTAAATATATTTTTTAGTTAAATAAAATATATACTTCATGCAATTTAAAGCTTGGGCATGGAGGAGTGTCAATTAAAAAAGTCCGACAATAAACATAAGCAGGCCTGAAAATACAGGGATTAAAAAATTATCATTTAAGAAAAATTTGTAAGCTGCCTGAGAATTAAGTTCTTTTATTGTCTGCAAATCCACAACGCTTTCCAGCAGCATTCCGCCCGCAGACCCGACAAACGCCTGTACAGGAGTTACAAAAAACATGGATGTGAAGAAGGCTGCCAGAATTCCTGCAAGAGTTCCTTCGATACTCTTATTTTCCGAATAAGGAAGTTTATGCCTTCCAAGAGTGACGCCTGCAATGGTTGCTACCGAATCTCCAAACCCGACCACTGCTATGGAGGCATATACGATCTCTTCAGGGAACAATATAAGAGAGACTACTATCCCG
>Ga0265294_10007916_pt1 | contig 12509 bp, 14 predicted proteins | sample MunlanPumphouse3_FD_192504 | JGI IMG/M metagenome (GOLD analysis project Ga0265294, IMG submission 192504) | Groundwater microbial communities from a municipal landfill in Southern Ontario, Canada - Pumphouse #3 | ecosystem: Environmental > Aquatic > Deep subsurface > Groundwater | place... | reverse complement strand
TGATGTAATGGGTCAACACTTAGAGGGCGGAAAAACAATTGAGTTTTTAGAAATTATTACCAGAAATACTGAAGTTGATTTTGGAGAAATGGAGCCTGAGGAGGTGCAAAAGCTTGTATCAAATTTTTTTACAGCTATCAAAGGATGCTTGCCGGAATCCTTACAAACAAAACTTCAAAACACGGTAGTACCAAAGGGAATGTCTTCTTAGACTATGTTTATTGTCTGAAGAGATTAGGATTATGGGACGATGAGATTGAGCTTGATGAGGCAGTATATTTGCTGTCAAAATACCGGGAAGAGAATAAGGATTAGGAAAATGCTGTACGAGCATCTTGCTTGAACTTAAGCCTGACTTGACTTGTAGCGAACAAAGTTAGTGTGAGTCGAGAATGGCAGTATTGTTGTGCGAGCATCTTGCTTGCACTTTTTTTGCTATAAGCCGGGAGCTTGTAGGACTCTTCTGTATTTTGAGACAGCCTAAAACTTGTGGCTATGATTTTTATTTCATGTAGAAAAAAAAGTTCTTGACAAGTTTAGCTATTTCGTTAATTAGGAAAATAGTAAATAAGATAGAGGTGATTATGACGAAATCTATGAATGATATAGCAAAAATATTCAGTGCTTTAGGACATCAATCAAGACTGCTAATTATAAAAGCATTGGCTGAGAAAGAACATTGTGTATGCGAACTAAAAGAAATTGTTGGTTCAGAGATGCCAACTATTTCAAAGCATTTATCAGTGTTAAAAAATGCAAATCTGGTTGAGAGTAGAAAACAAAATAATCAAGTTTTTTATAGAATTGCATATCCATGTGTTTTAGGATTTATAAATTGTCTGGAAGAAAAATAAAAGGAGAGAATATGGGAGAAAAACTCAAAGAACTAAAGACCCTACTGATTATGGTAGGGGTGTTTTTAGTGGCTTATTTTGTTCCATTTGAAAGTCAATATTTTAAAAATGGTATCAATGAAGCCTTTTATATGTTGCAAGATTATGCTCGATTGCATGTGTTGTTATGCTTGTTACCTGCTTTGTTTATAGCAGGAGCAGTTGCAGTATTTGTAAGTCAGGGTGCTGTAATGAAGTATCTTGGACCAACTGCTAAAAAATGGATAGCATATAGTGTTGCCTCAGTTTCCGGAGCAATATTGGCTGTATGTTCGTGTACAATATTGCCATTGTTTAGTGGTATATATAAAAGAGGAGCAGGCTTAGGTCCTGCGATAGCTTTTTTATATTCAGGTCCTGCGATAAATATCCTTGCTATTGTGATGACATCGAGAATTCTTGGTATGGAAATAGGTATTGCCAGAGCAGTTGGGGCTGTATTATTTAGTGTGATAATTGGATTTACAATGCATATTATATTCAGAAAAGAAGAAACAAAAAGACAAAACGGGATGATGAATGCAGGTTTACCTGAAAGCAATAAACCTTTATGGCATACTTTATTATTCTTTGTGCAGATAATTATGGTATTATTGTTACTTAATTGGGCAAAGCCAAACGATGCAACAGCAACAGGTTTTATGAACTGGATGTTTACTAATAAGTGGGTTTTATCAGGTGTGGTTTCATTTACATTTGGCTTGACTTTGAGTTTCTTTTATGGTTTTAAAATCTGGAAAGTCATATCCACAGCAATTGTTGTCTTGATTTCAGCTTTTATCTTTCAAGATCAGGTTATGTTACCTTATGTAATTGGTGTTGCTATGTTTACTACTTTCTTGATATTTGAAGAAGGCGAGCTTAGAGAATGGCTTGATGCTTCATGGGATTTTACAAAATTAATCATACCTTTGTTGTTTATTGGTGTGATGATAGCAGGTTCACTGTTAGGAAGACCAGGATATGAAGCGTGGATTCCTTCATACTGGATAGAAACTGCTGTTGGCGGAAATTCCTTATTTGCAAATTTCTTTGCTGCCATTTCAGGTGCTTTTATGTACCTTGCTACTTTAACAGAAGTACCTATTTTGCAAGGCTTACTGGGTAGTGGAATGGGAAAAGGTCCGGCTTTGGCATTATTATTATCAGGTCCGGCTCTTTCTTTACCAAGTATGTTAGTAATAAATACTGTTTTAGGTTTTAAAAAGACTGCTGTGTTTGTAGTTTTAGTTGTAATTATGTCAACTATTACAGGTTATTTATTTGGAGCTTTAATATGATAATGACCTGGTTTGAAGCTTTATCTATGGCACTTTATGCAAGCATACCGATGGCAATTTTGGCATCGTTTGCCTGGGGTATTTTAAGTATTTTACTCAGTCCATGTCATTTAGCAAGTATTCCACTGATTATTGGTTATCTAAATGGACAGGAAAAAAATAATGTTTGGATATCTTTTAAACTATCTACATATTTTACTGTCGGAATATTGCTAATGATGGGTATAATCGGATTGATTACAGGACTTTTAGGCAAAATGCTTGGAGATGTAGGTGTATGGGTAGAGCTAACTATGGGAGTTATTTTTATTGGGATTGCTTTACTTATTGCAGATGTTATTCACTTACCTTCATTTGGTCATAATTTTATACATTTAGGAAAAGGTAAAGGTGTGATAGGTGCATTGCTGATAGGCTTTGTGCTTGGTATAGCTTTAGGACCTTGTTCATTTGCTTTTATGGCACCGATATTAGGAATAGTATTCAGTTCGTTTCAAAGTAGGATGATATATTCTTTATCATTACTAACTGCCTATGTGGTAGGGCATTGTTTAGTTATAATTTTGGCAGGTACTTTTTCAACAGTTATTGAAAACTATCTGCATTGGACAAATAAAACCAAAACTACACTTATAGTGAGAAGAGTATGTGCTGTACTTGTCTTATTATCAGGTTTATATTTAATAATAAAAAACTTTATTTAAAGGAGTAAAAAATGGTTATCAAAATATTAGGAACAGGTTGTGCTAAGTGCAAAAAATTAGAAGAGGTTGCAAGAAAAGCTATCATAGAAAGTGGGGTAGATGCAACTGTAGAAAAAGTTACTGAATTAGATAAGATTATGGATTATAATGTGATGATGACTCCTGCTCTGGTTATTGATGAAAAAGTTGTTTCTGCAGGAAAATTACTTTCTGTAAATGATATTGTAAAACTTATAAAAGGTTAAGGTCTATATGAAAAAAATATTACTCTTCGGTGTTATGTTAATGATGGGCATTTTACTTTATGCTGAAGATATTGAAAAAGTTAAACCCTTAGTTACCTTTTTAGAAATTGGTGCTGTGTCTTGTATCCCTTGTAGAATGATGGTTCCTGTGATGAAAGAAATTGAAGAAGAATATGGTGATAAAATAGAAATAATTTTTTATGACGTTACTAAAGAAAAGGATATTGCTTCTAAATATGGAGTTAAAGTAATTCCAACACAAATTTTTTTAGATGAAAACGGTAAAGAATTCCATAGACATACCGGATTTTATCCTACTGAAAAAATAAAAGAGTTATTAAATCCAATGTTTAAACCATAATGAAAAAATATTTAATTTTGAGGTGTGAATGAAAAAAGTTTTAATTTTATGCACAGGTAATTCTTGTAGAAGTATTATGGCAGAAGCTTTAATAAATGCTTATTTAAGAGATAATTGGCAAGCATTTTCGGCAGGTGTTTCACCGTCAAAGGTTAATCCTCGAGCTATAACGATTATGCAGGAAATTGGAATTGATATAAACTCATATCGTTCAAAGTCTGTATCTGAGTTTTTGCAGAGAGATGATATTGATTTGGTCGTGACAGTATGTGATAACGCTAAAGAAACCTGTCCTGTTTTTTTAAAGCCTGTTAAGACTATCCATATTGGATTTGAAGATCCTGCTGATTATAATAACGAACCTGATGAAATTGCTTTACCAATTTTTAGAAAAGTAAGAAATCAGATTAAGATAAAACTATTTGAGATTTTAAAAAATTATGTTTAAAATATAATTAGATATTTATAATCAAAAAATCTTTTATCATTTTGTGTATAAATAAATACTATAGGAGAGGTAAATGTATTATTATTTAATCAAAGTATTGATATCATCGGTATTGATAGTAGCTATTTCGGAGATTTCAAAACGAAGTTCATTTATTGGAGCTTTAACAGCTTCTTTACCTTTAGTTTCTGTGTTGGCTATAATTTGGTTATATATTGATACTAAAGATGTAAAACAAATAAGTCAACTCTCTATGGGTATCTTTTGGTTAGTTATACCTTCCTTATCTTTTTTTGTAATTTTACCCTTAATGATAAAGTTAAATCTAAATTTTTATCTTGCTTTATCAATTTCCCTTGCCTCAACTGTATTATTGTATCTAATTATGATTGCATTCTTAAATTATTTCGGTATAAAAATATAGTTCATTAGTGAATAGATTTTTAAATAATATATTAAGATTATTAAGGCTGTAGAATAATGTTGTTGTGCGAGCATCCTTGCTTGTACTAAGATATCCTTAACGAAAAGAATAATAATCTATTTTTTTTGACTATCAATCTTGTAAAAAGCAAAACAGAAATTACTTATTTTGTATGTTTATATTTATAAATTAATAATTGTAAACCAAACGGTGCTTTGTTGATATTTATTTTTATTTTGTAAAGTTATAATACCTGGTTTTTATATCGGTTAACTACTTGAAATATATAGCATAGCTACAGGAGACCTACAAGAGATGCGATTTCCTGTAGGTCTCCTGTAGCTACGCTGTTATGCATAGTCATTTAATAAAATCATAAGTGATTATTTTTCAGTAACTTAGATATATAGATCATATTTGGTTTACAATTATAATCAAAAACATAAAGCAAATATGCTTTATAATTTCTTTTTATTTGATAGATTTAATTAAAATTATAAAGTAATTTTCATTTATTTATAGCCTTTTTTTGTGCAAAAATAAGTATGATTACTATGAGCCATTCTCGACTCACACTCGCTTTGCTCGCTGCAAGTCAAGTCTGACTTGAACTTGATTCTCTAATCACAAATATCGTAGCTTGACCACAATGCCATTAAGTTAAGGAAAATGGACAAATCTTGCAAATATGGAATAATTACACACTTTGTCTTTTTGATAAATTTTAATTTAAAGACATAAATTCACATTTTTATTTATTTATTTTATCAGTTAAAAATCTACGATATTTTTTAAGAATTATTGCATATTACTGTATAAATAATAATATATTTTAAATTAATTGTTTTGTGCTTTAGTTTTAAAAATTATTTATTATATTTAATAAGCTACATATATAACTTATTGTTGTACTTAAATTTAAGTATGCAAAGGATAGGTTATGAAGAAATAGTTTAAGAAAAAGTGGAAATCAAGAAAGAAACATAACGATATAGTTAAAAAAATAATTAACTATATTAATGATTTATTACAGAAAATAACTGATATTTTTTATGCTGATTATAATTATAAAAAATATAAACAGTTTAGATTACTTGCAGTTGACGGAACAAAAATAAATATCCCTTTAACTAAAGAAAACCGTGAAAATTCAAAAACTACCAAAACTAAAGAAAACAACAAAGAATACATTTCTGTAAGAGCTTCAATATTTTATGATGTTTTAAATAATATGATTATCGATAGTATTATTGGGAACACTCATACATCAGAAAAAGAATTACTTATTTCTCATTTGAAATTTTTAAAACAAGGAGATTTATTATTAACAGACAGAGGATATCCAAGCTATTATATCTTTAATATGATACTTGAAACTGGAGCTGATTTCTGTATTAGAGTCAAGAAAACTCATAATAAAGTTATTGAAAAGTTTGCTAATTCTGACAAGATTGACGATATTATTGAAATTAATCCAAGTAGTAGATCAGATGACATATATCATAAACCTTTGAAAGTCAGAGTATTAAAAATTTTTAACAAAGATAATGATTTTAAAATTTTATGTACATCTCTCATAGGTGAAGAATATAGTTATGATTTTTTTATTGGTCTTTATGAATTGAGATGGCAGGTTGAGGAAGAATGCAAAAACCTTAAATGCAAAATCCAGTTAGAAAATTTTTCTGGAAAAACTACCTTGTCAGTACTACAAGATTTTTAATGCAAAATGATTATTGTCAGTAATTTTCAGAATTATTATAATTTCTTTAGAAGAAGAAGTTCAAGAATACAATGCTAAAACTATAAATGAATACAAAATAAATTTTAGTGTTGCGTTGGGAAAAATAAGATCTAATTTAATATATTTATTTCTTGGTAAACGTATTTTATATAACCTAAAAGAAACCCTTGATATGATTTTTATGAATCTGACAACGATAAGAAAAGACAGGTATTACCAAAGAACAAAGGTTTCGGTAAATAATAAATACGCATTTTCTTATAAAACTAATCTATGAGACAATTGATTTATTTTAAATTTTATTTAAACATTAGAAGGATTTAACTATAAGGTATATATAAAAATAGTTAAGAATAGGAGTATAAAACTGTAATAATTTATAGAGTGTATCTATTACGAAAATTTCAATAATATAACAAAATAATGAACATAATTAAAATTACATACAGGTACATATTAAAGGTCAAATTCCTTAACTTAATGGCATTGAGATCGATGTACGATGTTTCATACTTTTGTCTGTCATAAGTAATTGCAAAAATCTTTTTGCATCATTTCAAGCCTCCTTATATTTCTTTAGTGTCAATAATGTATTTTTAGAAAATAATTGTCAAGTTTTTTTAATATTATATATACAAGACTATTCATAATTATCAAGCAATGTTTTACAAATTTCCGGCTTGTAGCGTGCTAACAAGGATGTTCGTACAACAAACCAAAGTGCAGGTAAAGATACTCTAACGCAGCCTCATTATGTGATAGTTTTTTATAGATAGTGAGTAGTAAATAATTTTATAATTAAAGAGACTGTTGAATAATTTCAATTATTGTTCTACAAGCTTCCAGCTTGTAGCTTCGTAAAATATTGAATACCTATCACTTAAGGATTTTTAGTGCAAGCAGGGATGCTCGCACAACAACATTATTCAACAGCCTTTTAAAATATTCGAGGTATGCTTGAGAAATAAAGAAGATTCTAAACTTGACTTTTTTGAGACATAAAAAAATATGATTTTGGAGGCTTTATGCGTGCTAATAGTATGGAAAGGTATTTAGGATTTACATTTTTTGGAGAAAGTCATGGTCCGGCATTAGGTATTGTAATTGATGATGTTTTGCCGGGGGTTGATTTCCCTTTTGATGACCTAAAAAAAGCTTTAGATAAAAGAAAGCCCGGCACAAATTTCATAAGTTCATCAAGAAAAGAGAAAGATGATTTTGAGGTTTTATCCGGATTGTTTGATGGAAAGACAACCGGAATGCCAATTTGTATAATATTTAAAAATAAAGATTATTCAAGTAAAGATTATGAAAATCTTAAAAATGTATTTAGGCCCGGGCATTCAGATTATAGTTGGTATAAAAAATTTAAGATTTATGATTATCGAGGAGGGGGAAGAGCTTCCGGAAGAGAAACTATTTCAAGAGTTGCCGCCGGAGCTTATGTAAAGAAGATACTTGGCGATATTGAAGTTAAGATATATCCAATAAAAATTGGTACAGTTAACGTTAATTTTGTTGATTTTGAATATATGAAGAATAATGTATTGTTATGGCCTGATTGTACTAATTATGATCAGTTACTTTTATATCTTAATGATATTAAAAAGAAAGGTGATTCTATAGGGGGAATGGTTGAGGTAATAATCAATAATATACCGATAGGCTTAGGAGACCCTGTCTTAGAAAAATTAGATGCTAATCTTGCTAAATCACTTTTAAGTATTGGAGGCGTTAAAGGTATTGAATTTGGTTCCGGATTTGATTTGGCTAAGATGTGTGGTTCTGAAAGTAATGACCAAATGGAGTTAGTCAATAACAAAGTTTCATTTAAATCCAATCATTGCGGTGGTATTTTAGGAGGAGTATCAACAGGTAATCAGATAACATTTAGATTATCAATAAAGGCTGTACCTTCTATTGCTCAACCTCAAAAAACAATTAATTATTATGATGAAGAATGCGAATTATCAATCACCGGACGGCACGATGTTTGCCTTATTCCAAGGATTATACCTGTTATTGAAAGTATGGTTTCTTTGACTCTTGTAGATGCTATTGCTCATCAAAAATTGATTAGTTCTGAAGAATTAACAATAAATGATTATCGAGAAGCGATTGATAAAATTGATGAGGATATTTTAATCGCACTTCATAGACGAAATCAAATCAGTAAAGCAATCGGTAACTATAAAAAAACAAATCATTTACCAATCTATGATGAAATTAGAGAGAAAGAAGTGTTGGATAAATTAATACAAAAGGCAGAGATTTATGAATTGTCTAAGGATTTAGTAGATTCTATCTGGAACTTTATTTTAAAAGAGAGTAAAAAGCTACAATGATTGTTCTATCAACTTATGGTGATATAAGGTTAAATGATTTAGAATTTGTTCCTGATTTTTATGAATATCGTTTAGATTTATCTGAAGATTATTTTGCTATTCCTCAATTTTTTACCAACATAAAAACAATCCTGACTCTTAGAGATGCTGATGAAGGCGGATTATATAACGGTAATTTACCCCAAAAAATAGATTTTCTCTATGAAAAGATAAAGATAGATAATTTTTATGCAGATATAGAATTGAAATATATATCACAAATACCATTTGAATGTAATGATAAAGTCATTCTTTCATATCATGATAATGGCTACAATCCACTACAGAAATTAAAGACTATCTTGAGTCATATTAAGTTTAATTTTGGTTTTTTTTATAAATTTGTGTTTAAGATTGATACCTATTTTGATTTGATAGAAATGCATAAGTTGCTGATTAATAAAGGTGTTAAATACACTCTAATTTCAACCGGTAAACTCTCTGTTTTCTCAAGAGTTCTTTATAAATATTTAAATTGTTATGTAACTTATATCGGTATGCCTAATAAAATAACTGCACATAATCAAATATCTCTTAATGATTATTTTAAATATAATATGGGTATAATTGATAGAAATACAAAGATTACCGGACTATTGGGAGGTAAACAAATCTTTAATTCTATTGGTATAGAATATTATAATGCAATTTTTAAATCAAAAAAGATTAATAAGGTTTATATACCATTGTTTTGCAATGAATTAAATGATTTTATATATTTAATTCAATCAAAAGTTATAGATTTACAAGCAATTTCTATTACTATGCCATTTAAACAAATAATTGCTGTATATCTTAATGAAGAAATACCAATAAACTATTGGAATATTTATAATAATGATCATTATTTAACAGATGAAGAAGCAGTTGTAAAATGTATCGACAAAGTAATTGAAAACCGAATTACTCAGTTTATTTTACTTGGATCAGGAACAATGACAGAATTGTTTCTTAAACATATAAGTCCATATACAATAAATTTGATAGGAAGAAATAATACTCATCTTGAACACTTAAGGCATAAATATAATTTAAAATCTGAGCTTAATTATGGTGATAAAATTTGCTTAATAAATACAACTCCTCTTGGGTTAGATAATGAAAACGTTTTAACAAGTTTTCATATTGATAAATTTGATTTTGTAATTGATTTACCTTATAATAAAGAGCATACTCCATTGATAAAATATTGTATTAAAAATAGAATAGCTTATATAGATGGAATACAGTTTTGGTATTGGCAAGCAGAAAAACAGCTATCCTTGTTTTTAGAAAATTAGGTGTTATTTTGTTTTTAACGAATTATGTATTGTAATACAAGTATTTAAAGCGAATTTTTTAATTTTTTAAAATATTTGAATATTAGTGTAATTATCTAAATCTCAGTAATATATTGATTTTAAAAATAAAATTTTCTAAATAACTTGACAAATTAACGACAATTAACTATTGTAATAATATTAAAAAAACTTAATGGCTTAATAGAAAGGATTGTGTAAATGAGTGAAATAAGTAACTTTTTTTATACTACAGGTTTTGCTTATCTTGGAATACCTAATCTTTTAATGATAATTTTTGGATTAGTTTTTGTTTGGTTAGGTATTACAAAAAATTATGAACCTTTATTACTTATTCCGATAGGTTTCGGTATGGTTTTAGGAAATATGCCCGGTATGGTTGAACTGTTGCAGGGTGTTGATGCTGATGGATCTGTGATGCATTCACTATATCAAGGAGTTAAAAAAGGAGTTTATCCTCCTTTAATCTTTTTAGGTATAGGAGCTATGACAGATTTTTCTACTTTGATTGCTAATCCAAAATTAATTATTCTTGGAGCTGCAGCACAATTTGGTATTTTTGCTACTTTTATGGGTGCTCATTTTTTAGGATTTAATATTATGGAAGCGGCTTCTATTGGTATTATCGGTGGAGCTGATGGTCCGACCTCAATTTATCTTTCTTCAAGGATTGCTCCACACCTTATTGGACCAATTGCTTTAGCGGCATATTCTTATATGGCACTCGTTCCTATATTACAACCACCTGTAATAAAATTACTTACTACTCCCAAAGAACGTGTTATTAAAATGAAAAACCCTCGTATGGTAAGTAAGCGTGAAAAGATAATTTTCCCGGTCATAGGCTTTTTGGCAACTGTTTTGATTGCACCCGGAGGTGCAGCACTTTTAGGTATGTTGTTCTTTGGAAATATTTTGAAAGAATCCGGCGTAACTGAAAGATTAGCAGCTACTGCAAGAACTGCTTTGATTGATATTTGTACAATATTGATCGGTGTAACTGTCGGAGCTGCAACTAGTGCAGGAGTCTTTTTAAATAAACAATCTATATTAATCTTTGTTTTAGGTGCATGTTCGTTTATTATTGCTACTGCTTCCGGAGTTATCTTTGCTAAAGTTATGAATTTATTTCTTAAAGAAAAAATTAATCCTATGATAGGGGCTGCAGGTGTTTCTGCTGTACCAAATTCAGCTAGAGTAGTACAAAATTTTGGGCAACAATTTGATAAGTCAAATTATCTGTTAATGCATGCTATGGCACCTAATGTAGCCGGTGTAATTGGTTCGGCTGTTGCCGCTGGTGTTTTATTGGGGATATTAAGCTAAAAAAATGAGAAAGTTAAAAATAATAATTTTTTTCTTGACAATATTTTATAAAACAATTAATATTGCTCTATGATATTGGAGGAGCCTATGATAAGAAACTATTTTATTTGTAATTTATTGAGTTTAAAAAACTTAGCCAAGTTTATCTTTCTTGTTTCAGTATATGTTATGATGTCAGTTAATTTGTTTTCAATAGATATTGTTCCAATTTATGATATTCAATTTACTACTGATGCCGGATTCGATGGAACTTATCCTTCTCAGTATATAAATCAACAAGTTGTTATTCAGGGTGTTATTTCTGCTGTTGGTTTTGAAGGAAACAGATATTTTGTGAGTGAATCACAAGGTGGAGCTTGGTCAGCTGTTTGTGTTGAAGATAATAGTCGAAAAATAGCTATGGGCGATTTTATTGAGTTACAAGGTAAGGTTTCGGAGATTATGGGAATGACAGTAATTACTAATGTACAAAATTTAAGAACTCTATTAAGGAATACGCCTGTTCCTGAACCGGTAAATATTAATATTAATGAAGCATTAACATCAGAAGCGTATGAATCTGTACTCGTAAAATTGAATAATATTACTTGTTGTAATAATTACTCAGGTAATTATTTGGCTCAAGTTGAGGACTCAAACTCTAAGATATTTTTAGGTAATGGTTTTAATTCAGATTTTTTAGATATAAATTTTTCAGAAGGAGAGTCTTATTCTTTTATAATCGGGATTATGGACTTTTCATTTAATCGTTTTTCTGTACACCCTAGAAATAGAAATGATGTGAATCTTCAAAATACAAGCATTCAATCATCCTCTTGGGGTAAAATAAAATCTTTATATAGATAATAATATAATTTCTGTCAATTGGAGGGACAATGAAAAACTTTTTTAAAAAAATATTTACAATTGGAGCAATAGCAGGTGTTGGATACCTTGGATTTAAAGGTTATACCAGGATTAGTGAAGTTATAAAATTATCTAAAACTTTGCCGGATTATCTCGCTGATTTATTAGATGAAAAACCAAATGTAGATATTAATATGAGACTAAATTCAATGTCTATTGCTGTTGGTGTAACTGCTGATACCTATGAAAATATAAATTTTGATTTAGATAGTCAAATTAATCGATATATTGTTGATTATTATCCCGGTTTGTCAAAATTAAACATCTCTACTCATAAATATATAAAAAGCTCTTCCGAAAATGAAACCATCAATAAAGAAGAATCTGATGTAGAATTTAATCAAGAAATTGAAAATGACGAACTTGATGCTATTGATGACAATATTGAAGATATAGAGAAGTAGTAATTTTTAAATTATAAATATATAGAACAGATTTGTTTATGAGTCTGTTCTTTTTTATATATTTTTACACCATTCTTTAATAAGAGAAGGTA
>Ga0265294_10007912_pt1 | contig 12513 bp, 10 predicted proteins | sample MunlanPumphouse3_FD_192504 | JGI IMG/M metagenome (GOLD analysis project Ga0265294, IMG submission 192504) | Groundwater microbial communities from a municipal landfill in Southern Ontario, Canada - Pumphouse #3 | ecosystem: Environmental > Aquatic > Deep subsurface > Groundwater | place... | reverse complement strand
AGCACGAGCAATAGCAACTCTTTGTTGCTGTCCTCCACTTAAATTCCTGACTTTACGATAAGCAAAGTCTTGCAGACCCACTCTTTTCAAGTTTGCTAAAGCCAGTTCCTTTTCCTCTTTGGTCCAGCGGGAAAAAAGATTGTGTTTGGAAAGGTTACCAGTTAAGACATTAGTAATCACAGAAAGATTTTTAACTAAGTTAAATTGTTGAAAGACCATAGCAATATCACTTCTGATATTTCTTAGTGCAGTAGGATTAGCATTAACTACATTTTGATCTAAGAATTTAATCTCACCGTTGGTAGGTTCTATTAGCCTATTTATACATCTCAAGAGGGTTGATTTTCCTGAACCGGAAAGCCCTAAGAGAATCAAAAACTCACCCTCTTTAATCTCTAAATCGATATCTTTTAGAGCATGGGTTGATTCATCATAGAATTTATTTAATTTTATTATTTCTATTATACTCATTTTGTTTAATCTAATTTTGCTGTATCAATGGCATCTAATCTCTGCTTCAATACATCATAAGCCGAATCATCTACTCTTTTCAAATCATCAATATCATATAGTTCTTTGAAAGCTTGCTTGCCCTCTGGAGTATTCTTATATTCTTCAATAGCTGCTATCATTTTGTCAGCTACTTCTTGAGGTATTTCTTTACGGAAGGTACAATTATCATTAGGAATCCAATCTGTAAAACCTACTATCTTAATCTTATTGAAAATGTCTGGTTCTTCAGTTAACAGCTTTTTCCTGGCATCTTGAGGAATCCCGTCTACTTCAGGAGACCAATAAGTACACCCGACATCAGCCTTTCCTTGCAATACAGATCTAATTACAGTATCATGAGCACCCAAGAACATCTTCTTTCCTGGTTGAATCTTGTTAAATGCTAATAGAGCCGAAGGGAAGATATATCCTGAAGCTGAAGAAGCATCTGTATAAGCAATAATCTTACCTTCAATATCTTCTAAAGAGTTTATGTCTGAATCACTACGAGCGATGAATTGTCCTTTATACTCAGACAAGCCACTACGAACAGTTTGGAAAGTAACATAAGCACCATATTTCTTGTTTGCTAAATAGTAAGCATAGGTAGGAAGCCAAGCGATATCGGCTCTGCCAACTCCCATAGCTTCAATTACAGCAGCGTAACTTGTAGGTACATTAGTCTCTATTTCATAACCGCTAATTCTTTCTAACTCTTTTTCAATCAAAGATCCTGAAGAGATGAGTTTATCATGCTCTAAAGATGGAACAAAATACATTTTTATCGGGTTATCCTTGCTCCCTATAGGTGCTTTTTCACAAGCAAAAATAAGAGAGAGCAACAATCCAATAACAATAATCTTTACATATTTATTCATACCTTTTTCCTCTGTTAAAGTATATTTTTTAGTTCTAATAAAGACTTAATATCATAATCTGCTTTTGTTTCAGATATCTTTTCTTTGGGGTTGTACCAACAAGTTGCAATGCCTGCATTTATCCCGCCTCTAATATCTGAATTAATACTATCACCAATCAATAAAACATTATCTCTATCGTCAATTTCACTTTTATCAAACAACTCATTAAAAAATTGGATATGAGGCTTTTGATAACCTAACTCTTGTGATATTCCAATAAAAGAAAAATAATCAAGCATCTCACTAGCTTTAAGTCTAGGATATTGAACATCAGGTAGGCCATTACTGGCTAGCACTAAATTATAACCTTTATTAGTGAGATAATCCAATATTTCGTAAGAACCAGGCAGGGGGAAAGCATTCTGAGAAAGTAACCTAGCATACTGATCTGCACAATCTTCTGGATCAATATCCTTTTTACCAATCTGGGTCATAAACTCTTTATGTCTCTGAACTTTTAATTCCATTAAACTTATTCTTCCCTCTTCAAATTTTTGCCAAAATCCATTATTAATTGTTTTGTAGCGATATTGCAAAGATTGGAAGTCCCCTTCGATATGATAAAAATCAAACAGCTGTGAAAGAGCTTTAGCCTCTGCTAAATCATAATCTAACAGGGTGTTATCTAAATCAAAAACAATATGTTTATACTTCATCTTACTTCCTTCTAACTAATTCCCACTCTTCAAACATTGGTGAAACGATTATTAAATCTCTTTTAATTTCTTTTTTTATATAATCACTATTAAAATTGTCAAGTGTTAATCCTTGGCTATTAAAAATATCTTTAGAAAAAACGGGTACCTCTCCATCTTTAAGCTCTATCTGCTTGAGAATATCTTCAAAAGTGAGCAATCCACAAACCGTCACTGATTCGCCCATAAAATTATTGATTATGACTCTGACTTCAGCATGATAGGGGGCAATCAAACTATTTAGTTCGTCTGCTATTTGTTGAATATAATCCTTAGCTGATACGCCAGTTACAAATAGTAGATTTTGTTTAATCTCAGTTAAGATGAATTCTGCAAAGGACTCTTTCTCAAACTCCCAATTATCTAACAAGCTCCGCACCATCCCTATCCCATTCTCAATCTCATCAAAACATCCATAATATTCAGCATCAGGAATAGGCATCTCGGCTTTAATAAAAAATTCATCAGAAGCATAAATATTTGGAAAATTCTCTCTTTGTTTATTGATAATCTCAATGACCTCAACAGCCCCTTCTTTAGTAAAAAGTGGCAATTGCATTAACCCTTCTCGATACTTTGTCAAACCCACTGGCACAACTCCAATTCCAATAGTATTTAGCTTAGAAGAAGTTAATTCTTGTAAAGATTTCTCTAACTCCTCACCGTCATTAAAACCAGGCACTAAAACCAATTGAGTATGATATTCTATCCCATTATCCGCTAATCTTTTCAAAACATCTACTACCTCAAAATCTTGTTTATACCTCATCATCTTTTGTCTGAGTTCTGAGTTTGTTGTATGCACTGAAATATAGAGAGGGGATATCTTCATTAATATTATTTTCTCAAGCATTTGTGGACCTAAATTAGTCAGAGTTATATAATTACCATAGATTAAGGAGTAAGCATAATCATCATCTTTGACATAGAGAGTTTCTCTCATCCCTCTGGGCATTTGATCTATAAAACAAAAAATACAGTTGTTTACGCATTCTCGGCAATGATGATCTTCAATTACTATCCCGAATGTTTCTTCACTACTTTTTTCCCCACTCATCACCATTTCCTTTCCATCTCTCATTACATCTAGCTTCAATCCTGTTTCAGCCCCAAAATAACTGAGATCTATGAAATCCTCAACAAAGATATCATTAATTCTTAATATTAAATCATTCTCTGTTAATCCTATCTTCTTAGCAAAACTATTTGCCTCAACATTTTTTACTTTTATTGCCATTTATTACTCTTTTTGTTAAATTTTATCATTATTATTAATTTTTTTTAGATCTTTGCAGGAATAACACAAACAAATAATTATCAGCATCGTATCAATTTTCAAAATTGAGAGTTTAAACTATCCATTTTTTCATATCCTCTGAGAACCTTTATTTGTGTTTTTATGTTTTATAGTGCCTGCCAAGCGTTCACATTCAGTTTTTTCTCTTGAGAAACTTTCATAACCAGAGAAGGAAAATTTCATTCTTTTTTTAAACTCTTTTAGGCTCTTCTTAAAACTCCTTTAACTCTATGTAAAGGTATTTTCTTCTTCTTTTTGGGTAATTAGTAAAAGTAATGGAGATTTTCTTCTGTCCATGTCTCTTTGTTCTAATTTTTTGCACTTTTCCATAATATCATATTAATGTCCAGTTTTTTTAATTGCATTTTATCACGATACACTTATTATATTAATAAATAAAATATAGAATGGAGGAAAAATGACTAAGTTAAGAGAAATCTATCATTGTGCTATCTGTGGAAATGTTGTTGAAATGGTATATCCTGGACAACCTGCATTAGTATGCTGTAACGAACCTATGAAATTATTAGAAGGAAAAACTGCTGATATGGCAACTGAAAAACATGTACCTGTTGTTGAAGAAAAAGACGGCGGTGTTTTAGTAAAAGTGGGTTCAACTACTCACCCAATGACAGAAGAACATCATATTGCTTTTATTGAAGTTCTTACTAAGGATATGGTTTATCGTGCAGAATTAAATCACACTCAAGCTCCAGAAGCATTCTTTAATGTAAAAAAGAATGACATCATAGAAGTTAGAGAATATTGTAATCTCCATGGACTTTGGAAAACAAAATAAATATATTAAAAGGAGTATTAAATAATGTCATTAAAAGGAACCAAAACTGCTGAAAATCTTATGAAAGCCTTTGCAGGTGAATCTCAAGCAAAAAATCGATATGAATTTGCAGCTAAAACTGCTAAAAAAGAAGGCTTTGAACAAATCGCTGCTATCTTTGCAGAAACTGCATTAAACGAACAAGAACATGCTAAAATTTTCTTCAAACATTTAGTCAATAATGGGGTTGAAGGTGAAGCTATTGAAATAACTGCCAGCTATCCCGCAGCATGGGCTCAAAAAAATACTCTTAAAAATCTTGAATATGCTGCTGATGGCGAAAACGAAGAGTGGACAGACCTCTACCCTACATTTGCCAAAATAGCTGATGAAGAAGGTTTCCCTGCAATAGCTGCTTCTTTTAGAGTTATTGCCAAAATTGAAAAACATCACGAAGAAAGATATAGACTCCTTCATGATCGAGTACAAGCTCATGAAGTATTTAAAAAAGATGGTAAGGTTTATTGGAAATGTAGAAAATGTGGATATATTCATGAAAGCTTAGAAGCTCCTTCTGTTTGCCCTTCATGTGCTCATCCACAAGGATATTTTGAATTACTGTGTGAAAAATATTAATTAAAAAAAGGGAATATTTATGGAAAAGTACCAATGTTTAGTGTGTGGATATATCTACAATCCGGCCGAAAATAATAACGTATCTTTTGAAAACTTACCTGAAGATTGGGTTTGCCCTGAATGCGGTGTTGGTAAAGATATGTTTGAAGTGATTGACTAAAAAACTATAAATAGTTAAGGATTGATTAGGACTTAGCATATACTTTCCATAAAGTTGCTGATATTTCCTTGTCAATTTAGGAGTACTAATGACAAAATCAGAGTTTGATAAAATAATTGAGTTCGCTATTCTGAGAGAGCAAGATGCTGTAGATTTCTATCATGGACTACAAAGTCATGCGAGATTTGCTGATCAGAAACAAATGCTTATTGATTTCGAAAATATGGAAAAGGGACATATCGCTATTCTTAAAAATATTCATAAGAAAGGCTTATCCTTTTTAGATCCAAACAAACCTTCTAACATGCAAACAAGTGATTATCTACTAGCAGATTATGATAATAGTAATTTGAGCTATGAAAATATCTTAGTTATTGCCATGAAAAGAGAGGAATACTCTTACAAGCTATATAAAGATTTAGCAACTAAATTCCCTGATACAGAAGTTGCTACACTCTTTAAAAACTTAGCTTCTGAAGAGATTAATCATAAAAATCAATTCGCGAATATGTATGATAAGTATGTCTTAAAAGATAACTAAGAATTCAATATTCGATAAGTTAAAAACTAATTATAATAGTTTTATTAAACCTCTTAAATCCATGGATTTAAGAGGTTTTTTGACAATAAATATGCAGACTTATAGTGATTTTTTCCTATTACGGAAGGCATATATATAAAAATATTAGCAATCCATTTGTAATGTCCAAAGAAGTCTTAATATCTCCACTATAGGTGGTTTTTAATTAATCACTTTTTTACTTGCAATAGCAATATGAGAGGGTTGGCATAGGAAATATGGAGGAAAGCTAATATTGATTCACCCTTACATTAGTTATTTTTTTTAATTTATTTGACATGATACTTAGCTTTTAAGATTATGGTATTGTGTATAAAATATGAATGTTCTGAATAGAGATTTTATAAAAAGTTAGAGTAACTTTGCTATAACTTGTTATTTACACATTCATTGAATTTAATAATTAATTATGCGCTAAGTGATTGGAGCTCTTATAATCAATCACAGAGGATGAAAAATGAATTTTAAATTACCCGAATTAAAAATAGGGAATCTAATAGCAAAAGTGCCTGTTGTTCAAGGCGGAATGGGTGTAGGCATATCTTTATCAGGGCTTGCCTCTGCTGTAGCTAATAAAGGGGCTATCGGTCTGATATCTGCTGTTGGATTAGGTGCTCTTAAAGGAAAAATTAATAAAGAAACAGAAATTGAAGCTTTAAGAGAAGAGATTCAAAAAGCACGTGTCTTAACTGATGGAATTTTAGGACTCAACATAATGGTCGCTCTCACTAATTTTGAAGATCTAGTAGCTACCGCTTTAGAAGAAAAGATTGATATTCTCTTTTTCGGAGCAGGCTTACCTCTTAAAATGCCAGCAATCATGAATAACGAGTTCATGCAAGAGACTAAAACTAAATTTGCTGTTATCGTCTCTTCAGTACGAACAGTAAATGTAATTTTTAAGACTTGGGCAAAAAAATTCTCAGCTATTCCAGATGCTGTTGTGGTTGAAGGTCCCAAAGCTGGAGGACATCTCGGGTACAGTTTAGAACAATTAGATGATAAAGATTTTCAGTTAGAGTCTTTAGTCCCACAAATAAAAGAAGCACTTGTCCCATGGAGTAAGCAATTTAATAAGGAGATTCCCCTCATAGCTGGTGGCGGAATATACACAGGTGGCGACATTTATGACATTATGCAACTTGGTGCTGATGCTGTTCAAATGGGAACCAGATTCGTTACCACTACAGAATGTGATGCATCAGATGAATTCAAACAAAGTTATATTGACTCGACTAAAGAAGATATTATTATTATCAAAAGCCCTTTAGGATTACCTGGAAGAGCTCTAAAAAATAGCTTCTTGAAGTTAGTAGAGTCTGGCAAAAAGCTACCTTTCTCTTGCCCTTGGAAATGTATCAAAACATGTGACTATCACAAATCTCCCTATTGCATAGCTAATGCTCTTTTAAATGCCAAGTTAGGCCACCTCAATAACGGTTTTGCTTTTGCTGGAGCTAATGCCTATCTTAGCAAAAAGATTATCTCAGTACATGAACTAATTGAAACATTGAAACAAGAGTATACTTTAGCTGCAAGTACTGTTTAAAATTTGATAAACACATTAAAATATAAAGGCTATCCTTCGGGATTGCCTTTTTTTTATTTGGCGTAGCGGACATTTTATCCGCTGTTCAGCAAATATCTGCTGAACTAGTTCTTACTTTTTTGCAAGAATAAAGTTCGGTTAAAGTTCAAGCCTGGCAGAAAAAGATAGTTAGAATTTATTAATTTAGAATGGCATACCCTATTTAGTCCTCATTGGAGATGTAATACTTATGGCTCTTGTTCAAATCTGGTGGTAAAAAAAACTTATATGATTTAAAATCAATAGATTATTTGGCATAGGTTCTTAAATATTTGGATATGGTTGCCCTTCCAGGGCTTAACTTTTTTGGGGAAACATTGCTACGAGTGTTTTCGAACACTTGCTATTATATATGCATCCCTGTGGAATTTATAGCTACATTTCTACCTTATTATTATTATCTGCAAAACTCTAATATGTAATATCTTAAAGATTTATAAACCCTGAAAGGGTTAAAGAAAACCCTGGAAGGGTGTTAATATGATAGCCCTGGGTCAAATCTTGTAAGGATTACAGCCCTGGGTTTGATGTACCCGAAAACGAGCCCAACCCTGTAAGGGTTTTATAGAAAGAATTGAATACCAAAGAGTAACATTAAAAAATATAAGTTAACATTTGTTATCACCATATTTCTTCCACCAGACTTGAACTAGAACCATACTTATCCCTTCTTATCAGTGTTATCCATGGCTAAGACGCAAAAAAGCCTCAAGAGTAATCTCGAGGCTTTTTATTTTTAACTTTTATCTTTTAAATTTTCATTCTCGCTAGCGAGATACTATTTCATAAGAATCATTTTGCTGTTAAAGTCTTTTTTAGCAGTCTTTAATCTGTAAAGATAAACTCCAGATGAGACTTTTCTACCATCATTATCACTACCATTCCAAATAAGGTTATGATTGCCCTTATCCATATTACCATTAACTAAAGTCTTAACTTTTTGACCTTTGATATTATATATTTCTAATCTGACATTACCTGCTTTTTCAAGTGAGAAAGCAATAGTAGTTTCAGGATTGAATGGATTTGGATAATTACCAGCTAAAGCAGTAGTTAAAGGAGTGATATTAGAATCTTCATTAGAAACAGCAAAAGAAGTATCCATATATCCTGTTCTGTGATAGCCATTCCGGTATGTTAACCATGATGGGACATCATCATTAATAGGTAATTTAAGATTTGCTACTGCAATACCTTGAGTATAACCTAAAACAAAACTAAATTCACCTTCTCCGTGAATATCTCCAAGAGTTGCCGGATTAGCAGTTGGAAGATTTGCCTTAAATGGAAAATTAGGAAGGCTATGACCTAGGTAGTCATAAATATAGATATTATTGTATGAATCAAAAACGATGATTTCAGGATATTCATCGCCATTAACATCAGTAGATAAGACTGGAACCTGAGAAGTCTGGATTAAAGTTTTAGGGAACCCTGGTAATATCCCACCATTTTCAGAGACAATATAAAGTTTTCTGCTTGTTGTAGTAAAAGCATAATCAACATAGCCATCATTATTAAAATCATTTGCAATTGGCATCCTAGGGACTCCAAGTACTTCAATTTCTTGCATCATATTACCAGCATGATCTAATAAGTAAATATAATTCGGACCAGCAGCAACAATTCTATCATTAGTAATTATGGGAGCTGTAAGATTAACACTCGGAATACTAACAGGGAAAGAAGGTAAATACTGACCTTGATAATCCAATGCGTGAATTTGATTATTAGAAGTAGCAATCACGATATCAGCTTTATTATCGTCATTAAGGTCCGCAACAGCCATTTCTTGAGGAGAAATGGCATCTAATTCCACAGGGAAATTATCGAGCATAACACCATCAAAATCCATTACGATAAGCTCTTTACCAAGATTATAAGCAATGATCTCATTTTCTCCATCTCCGTTAACATCAGCTATGATAGGAGAAGTAATAAATTGAGAACCTGAGTCATATCTAAAGATAACATCTCCACCAATCTCTTGAACAACTAAGTTATTACTTCTTGAAGTATAGACAATTACATAGCTATCATCAAGGCTTGTTACAGCATAATTTGAATAGATATTTTCTTGAATTTCACTATCTTGCTCAAGAATAATATTTCCCAGCAAATCTATTATCTTCAAGTTTCCATGGATATCTAAGTAAATCAATTCATTATCACCATCATTGTTATAATCCAAATATACAGGAGCAGACTTACTAACTATACCAAAAGATTGTGGAAAATTGTTAGCCATTAAGGTTATTTCAAAACTAAAGTCATAAGGTTTTGAGAAAATTATCTCGTTATTAGAATTATATCCTTTCACAGTCAAAGTATAATCAAAAGAAGAGAAAGGGATAGAAGCTGGAACTGAAAAAGAAGGTGAATCAGTAGTAACCAATAGATTACCTCCTGTAACGAGTGGACCAGTTGTAGTTTGGCTATTAATGACGTCAAAACGCTCATCATCTATAGCAAACTCAATCACTACTGAGTCTGCAGAACCCCAACCAGCCTTATTCTTTAATTCTATCTCTAATTCTATTGTTTCGCCTGGGTTAATGTTTCCATCCCCATCACCTATAATCTCGGAGTAATTAACATTTTCAATTTCAATATAAGCTAATTCGGGGTTAAATTCTTTTACTGATAAAGATGGATCACCAAATATTACTAATTCCAAATAACACCACTTCATAACTGAGCTTTCTAAGGCAGAATTTAAGTTATCTAATAAAGAATAATTATGTGATTCTCCGATTCCACGCATATCATAGATAAACATAGCATCAAAGAAAGACCTATCAAAAAATTGAGATGCACCATCTGTGCTACCAGGATAATACCAACCATAACGAGTATTTCCAATAAAAGTGTGTAAGCCATGTTCAGCGATTACAAGATGTTCAGCAACTGATTCTCCTCCACCTCCTGTTCCCCCACTTGTACCATTATCAAAAGCAGCAGGATAACAACCTTGAGTGTAGAGAAAACCATATTGAGTGTTTGTTAGCATACCATTTACAATAGAAGAATTTAGACCACATACAGTGGTTTCATTAGCATGCCCCATATGATTCATAATAGTTGCATTATCATTAATAGCCTCAATTGTATACATAGAAGAGTAAGTGTCATCTCTCTGATATCTTGTTTTAAATAGATAATCAGTAGGCATTCTGTCTAGAATCTCATCTTTATAATCACCACCCCAAGTCATTGGGTCATTATTCAAGTTTTCTCCAAACATAACAGCAATATTATCAGCGTAGTTATTAGAACTTTCATAAGAGATAATTTTGTTAAAGATACGATTGAATTCAGTAGCAGTTTCAGCTGGCATTCTTCCCACTGAAATTTCAGGAATAAGATCGATATTCTCGTTTTCATCAGCATAGATACCATTCCCATTATCGTCCCAAGAACCATCTAAACATGCATAATAGAGATCTGATGGCATAGTGTAATCTACTGTACTTCCGACATTCCCAAATACTTGGCGAATAGGAATTATCTCATCATCGCCACCAAGAATCACGTACTCTAAAGGTGTTGCTGTGGTTGCCCAAGTGTTATAAGCATCTCTAATAAAATTCTTAATCTTAGCAGGATTATCTACGCCATTATAATTTTGATAAATATCATTGGTTGTTGCTATCATGGTTGATACACCCTGGCTATTCTTCCAGTTTGCATACTCTTGAATAGTCTCACTTAAATTTTCATTAGTAATAATAATCATTTGATAAGGATTTGATACATCCACATCTCTTGATGAATTATAAGATATAGATCTATAGGAAGTACTTGCATCACTATTAAGAATTGGATTAGTGAATTTTTTTGCAACTTTAGCAAAATCAATAATCTGAATCTGAGCTTGTTCAGTAGCAGCTTTTGTTGTGATCACAATGTCAGCTAATTCAAAGTAGCTAAGTTTTTTTGTTACTGGATTGTATTTATAAGGATAAATATTAACTATCGCCATAGCATAACCATTCAACTTCTGAATGCCAAGATAACGATAATCTTCATAAGGATATGCTTGATTATTTTGATAAATCTCCTCATTACGAGGTGTTACTTCAAAACTTGTCTTGCTAATAGGTTGCTGTTGTTGGGTGTGCTCTAATACCATATTGTTTCTCAAGATAATTGGTTCTGAAAAACTGATTTCTATAGACTCCACCTCTTGGCCCTGAGGTAAAAGTATCTTTGCCGGATAAAATGGTAAAAGAGGTGCCCCAGGCTCCTGCATCAGCGGAAGGTTTTTGGTGAATTTATTATTTTTAATCTGAGGTCTTTTCATCTCTACTGCTAAGTTGATGTCAGCCATTAGTGTTAAAATGGAGACTAATATAGCGAAAATTATCACAAGTCGTTTCATTAATTTATCCTTTCCTTTTTATAAAATTTCTGCATTTTTCTATTTAATACATATAGCCTTAAGAGTAAAGCAATTTCTGTTAAATTAACTTATTACCCTGCTCAATTACATATTTTTTCAGTTATATATATAACTTTATATCATTGCAAGAATTATTCCTTTTCTAACTATTTGCCTTTTCTTTTTTGTTCTACTTGTTTATTAGGTCTATATTGGGGGTCTATTAGGCCTACATTGGGCTGGGGTCTAATTATGAAGTAATGAAAAACTAAGGAAATTGCAAAGAATAAACAATCTTGCTAAGAGGAGAATATCAAAGATTAAAGAGTGTTGATAACCTCTTGCATCAATAAGTTACTTTGATATTGCTCCACAAAAAAATATGGCTACATTTGCAAAATTTTATCATTATTTGGGTTAAAGTAATTTAGGACCAAGATAGGCTTAGAAAGCACTTCTTCCTCTCCAAAAGAAATTGATTGAATAGGCAAACATCATTTTTGCTTTTGAGCAAAATAAATTAGATTTGACTTGACAATATAAAAGTAGAGTAAAATAGTCTCATTAAATAAGATAAGATCTTTAAACTAATTATCAAAGGAGCTACTATGAAAAAATATATTTTATTTCTTGTTTTTGTTTTTACAGCTGTATTCTTGTTTTCAGCTCATAATTTAACCATTAATGGTGAGGAATCTTCTACCGTGTCCTTAGGAGATGATTTAGTCATCTATTTTGAATATGAGAATATTGGTAACAATGCAACCCTATCTTTAATGATCGATATTCCAATCATTGATACTTCTGCTTTAGACTTTTTACAGGGTGAACTCATAGATGGTAGTTCTCTAGATACGACCCCTGTTGATGGAGTATTTCAAGGAACAATTACAGCTTTTTGGCAACCACCAACTGGCTTACCTCTTATAATAACAGTTGTAGATGAAGATGTTTCAGATGATGCAAGTGTAACTTTTATTAGCTAA
>Ga0265294_10007910_pt1 | contig 12514 bp, 10 predicted proteins | sample MunlanPumphouse3_FD_192504 | JGI IMG/M metagenome (GOLD analysis project Ga0265294, IMG submission 192504) | Groundwater microbial communities from a municipal landfill in Southern Ontario, Canada - Pumphouse #3 | ecosystem: Environmental > Aquatic > Deep subsurface > Groundwater | place... | reverse complement strand
CATCAGCCTTTCTCTTTTCCCTGTATTTGCAGGTGGACAAGAAGAATCAACACAAACGACCTCAAACACTTTGACCGTTGCAATGGAATGTGGTTACGCACCATATAACTGGACACAAACTGATAATTCAAATGGAGCAGTTCAAATTAAAGACTCTTCTGATTATGCCTATGGTTATGATGTTATGATGGCAAAATTCGTAGCAGAAGAATTAGGAAAAGAACTTCAGATTGTAAAATTGGATTGGGATTCACTTGTTCCTGCCGTTATTTCTGGTTCAGTTGACTGTGTAATTGCAGGTCAATCAGTAACTTCAAGCAGACTTCAAATGGTTGATTTTACAACTCCATATTACTATGCATCAATCGTAGTTTTAACAAACAAAGACAATAAATATGCAAATGCAACAAGTATTCAGGACTTAGCAGGTGGAACCTGTACAAGTCAGCTTGGAACTATTTGGTATGATGTATGTCTACCTCAAATCGAAAATGTGAACATGCTTGCTGCTCAGGAATCAGCCCCATCAATGTTAGTAGCCTTGAATTCTGGAAGAGTTGATTATATCTGTACTGATTTACCAACAGCTCAAGCTGCAGTTGTAGCTTATCCAAACATGAAAATTCTTGATTTCACAGGAACCGATGGTGACTTTGAAGTATCACAAGAAGAAATAAACATTGGAATTTCTGTATCAAAGAAAAACCCAGAATTAACCGCTTCTATTAACGAAGCACTAGCTGAATTGACAGTTGAAGATTTTAATAGAATGATGGACGAAGCTATTTCAGTCCAACCACTCTCAAACTAAGGAAGTAATAATGACAATTTCTGAAATGAGCTTTATAGGGCGTATGCTGTATATTGTTAATAATTATGGTTCCTCCCTCCTAAAGGGGGCAGGAGTCACAATGTCGATAGCTTTGATCTGTACCTTAATCGGTTGCATAATTGGATTTGCAGTAGGTATTGTACAGACAATTGAACTCAAGAAAAACAGCAATCTCGCCAAAAAGATTCTTCTCAAGATTGTCAATATCATTCTTAATATTTATGTTGAGTTTTTCCGTGGAACCCCAATGATGTTACAAGCTGCTTTCATCTACTATGGGTCTGCTCAAATATTCAATGTAAATATGGGAATGTGGCAAGCCGCAATTCTGATTGTTTCAATAAACACCGGTGCATACATGGCAGAAACAGTCAGAGGTGGAATTCTTTCAATTGATATTGGTCAAACTGAAGGAGCCAAAGCAATTGGGCTAAGCCATTTTCAAACCATGATTCATGTTGTGTTGCCTCAAGCTTTAAGAAATATAATGCCACAAATTGGAAACAATCTAATAATCAACATCAAAGACACCTGTGTTCTTTCTATTATTGGAACAGTTGAATTGTTTTTTACATTCAAAAGTATCTCCGGTGCTCTTTATACCTATTTTGAAGCCGCAACAGTTACACTGATCATTTACTTCATCTTAACTTTTACTTGTTCAAGAATATTAAGGCACTTAGAAAATAAGATGGATGGACCAAGTTCTTACGACCTTGCCACTACAGATACATTGGCTTTAACAAGCGGCCTAAACCACTTTAAAACAAAAAAAGGAAGTAAATAAAGATGAACCAAATTCTAACAATACAACATTTATCAAAAACATTCGGAACTAACGTTGTACTAAAGGACATTGACTTCCATGTTAATTCAGGAGACGTAACCAGTATAATTGGAGCCTCAGGAAGTGGAAAATCCACTTTATTACGTTGTATTAACCTCTTAGAGACTCCAACCAGTGGAGACATTATCTTCCATAAAAAAAATGTAACAACCGCACAAATAAATGAAGCTTCATATAGAGCAAAAGTAGGAATGGTTTTCCAGTCCTTTAATCTTTTCAACAACCACAATGTCTTAACAAACTGTATGCTAGGCCAAAAAATTATTTTGAAAAAGAGCGAAGAGGAAGCAAGAAAATCAGCAATAAAATTTCTTGATAAAGTTGGTATGGCTCCTTATATAAATGCAAAACCTCAGCAACTATCCGGTGGACAAAAACAAAGAGTAGCTATTGCAAGAGCTCTTGCAATGGAACCTGAGATTATTCTTTTTGACGAACCTACATCAGCACTTGATCCTGAAATGGTGGGAGAAGTACTAGAAGTAATGCGTAAACTTGCAAAAGAAGGCATGACAATGCTAGTAGTAACTCATGAAATGGATTTTGCAAGAGAAATCTCAAACCATGTTGTTTATATGGGTGATGGAAAAATAGTTGAAGAAGGTACCTGTGAACAAATTTTTGAAAAACCACAAAGCCCAAGAACAAAAGAATTCTTAAGTCGTTTTAGAAAATAAAGTTATTAATAAACGTATTTACATCTTTTTTGAACTATATTATATTAACAGCAGAACTTAACTAAGGTCGAAAATAAATGAAGAAAAAAATCCTCCTTGTAGGGTTTCTTATTCTCTTAGTATTATCCTCTTTAATATCTAAAACCGTAAAGGTTGGTTGGTATGAGTCCGCTGGCCTTCAAGACGGTCAAAGTGATGAAGATTTAGGAGGTTATAATTATGAATACCTTTGTAGAATTGCCCAATATGCAGGATGGGATTTAGAATTTGTTTACAAACCCTGGAAAGAGTGTGAACAAATGCTCATTGCAGGGGAACTTGACCTTGTTGGTGATGTAGCAATAACTGAAGAAAGAAAAGAACTTTATAATTACTGCAAACTACCTAACGGTGAAAGTCGAATGCTATTAGTATGTAGTAAAGAGAACGATTCTTTGACATATGATGATTTTTCTTCTTTTGATGGCGTAACAGTCGCAACAATTTCATCAACCTTCAGAGAATCTCTTCTAGAAGAACTTGGGGAAAAAGAAAATTTTAAAGTTTCTTTTAAAACCTATAAAACCCATGAAGATATTTTTAATGCCATCGAAAACAACGAAGCTGAAACTGCAATTTTTAGTAATGTTACCAATTATGATTTTTCGAAATTCAAAATAATAACTATCTTTGAACCTAATCCCTTTTATTTTATCGTTAATAAAGAAAAAACTGAAACATTGGAAGAATTGAACAATGCAATGAAATCAATAAAAACAAACGATTTTACCTTTGATCAAAAGCTCTTCAATAAATACTTTATGCAAAACACTGAAAATTCAGAAATTGCTCTAACAAAAGATGAAATTAATTTTGTAAATAGCAATCCAAAGGTTGTTGTTGGTTACAATGAAAATAATGCCCCTTTTGCTTCTAAAGATAAAGAAACCGGGGAAATGAAAGGAATTGTAGCAGCTTTTATTTCCTTAATTGAAAAAAAATCAGGATTAAAATTTGAATTTAAGCCTTATCCAAATAATGAAGAATTGCTCCAAGGAATCAAGAATCATGAAATTGATGTAAACTATGCCGCTTTAAATGATATTGAAAGCTCTAAACAAAATAACCAAGATTTAACACAAAGCTATTTAACTATTCAAAATGGAATACTTTTCAAAGCTAACAACCTGTCAGAAATTAAGTCTTTGGCTGTAGTTAAAAATTCAATCAGTCCAGGATTGGCTAAAAACTCCAAATACCAAATTAAAGAATATGACTCTTCTTCTTCTTGTTTAAAAGCTTTAGAAAAAGGAGAAGTTAATTCAGCTTTAATTGATACTTATTTTTATGAAATGATTTCTTCCTATCAAAAATATAAAAATATGTCATTTAAACTGTTACCTGATTTTCAAAATGAAATTTGTTTTGGAATTTCAACAGACAAAGAAAATAAAAATCTTTATACTATTTTTGAAAAAAGTATTGGGAATATTGGAAAAACTGAGAAAAATGCAATATTATTGGACAATAAAGCATTAACTGTTAAACTATCTTTCTGGGACAAGGTATTAAACAACCTATTAATAATTATTATTTTTATTTTTATAACCTTTTTGATGATAATTATTATCTTAATTTTGCAGAATTCAAACCGCCAACAAAAAAAAGATGAAATAATACTTACCAAGCAAAATCAGGAATTAAAGAAAGTTACCACTCGTCTTAATTATATAAATCATCAACTTGAGAAAACTGTTAGGGAAGCCAATGCTGCAAATGAAGCCAAAACTAACTTTTTATTATCTGTAAGTCATGATATAAGAACTCCAATGAATGCAATAATATCAATGACAAACCTTGCACTAATTGACTTGAATAATAAAAAGCAAATGAAAGAAAGTCTTGAAATAACAAAAATAGCTTCTTCACAATTACTAGATTTGATTAACAATCTTTTAGATATGAGTAGCATAGAACGTGGAACTATTGAGATAAACGAAACTCAACATTTTAACATAAAACAAGAAGTAGAAAATATTAAACTCCAAATGAAACAAATAGCCGAAAATCAAGGTTTAAATCTTCTTATAAAGACAAAAATAACCCATGAACATGTAGTTTCTGATTTACAACAATTAAGAAGAGTTATAATTAATTTAATAAACAACAGTATAAAATATACATTAAGAGAAGGAACTATAACCTTTTGTATTGTAGAAAAAGACTTCTCTAAATTTCCTAAAGAAATATTTAAAGAAGATCCCCATTATAGAATTTATTCAATCTGTGTTTCAGACAATGGTATTGGAATGACAAAAAAACAAGCTAGCCACATTTTTGAAAAATTTTATCAAGCAAATCAAAGCAATAATATCAACAAAGCCCAAGGAATTGGTCTTGGCCTTTCAATTTCCAAAGAAATAATAACAATGATGCATGGGACTATTTCTGTTTCCAGTGTATATAAAGTAGGTACAACATTTACAGTAAATGTTCCTTTAAAAATCTATAACGGCCCAAAAGAAAATGGCAATGTTCTCCTTGACCCAAATTTAGGAAATAAAGTAAAAATAGACTACAATTTTAAAGGTAAAAAAGCATTAATAGTTGATGATAATGAAATTAATCTATTAGTATTGAAACGAATTCTCCAGCAAACAGAAATGGAAGTTGTATTATCAAGAAATGGAAAAGAAGCAGTAGAACAGTTTAGAAAGAGTAAAAAAGGAGAATTTTCAATAATATTAATTGATATTTCCATGCCAATAATGAACGGCTATGAAGCAACAAAAGAAATCCGTCAGTCAAAGCATCCTAATGGAAAAACAATTCCAATTGTTGCTGTAACAGCTAATACTCTAGACCACAATAGTCAAAACCTGCTTAAAGCTGGAATGCAAGGACATATTTTAAAACCAATAAGAGTAAGAGATTTAATGAATTTGTTGCAAAATTTGTTAAAATAGGAGTTCAAAATGAACAATAAAAGAAAAAAATACAATATATTTGAAGGCTTTAGAAATCTTTTTCAAGCCTTTAGAACTACCAAATATTTAAAAAGAGCAGAGAAAAATGGAAGTCTAGATAAACCGTTCCAAGAAAGACTTATGTTAGCAGTCACTGAAGTTAATGGTTGTGCAATGTGCTCTTATGCTCATACTAAGATGGCACTAGAAGCTGGACTTGACTCTGAATCAATTCGAGAGCTTCTTTCAGGTACTTTTGATGGAATTCCTGAATCACAGCTTCCTGCCGTTCTCTTTGCTCAACATTATGCTGAAACTAGAGGAAAACCAACAAAAGAAACTTGGAATCAAATAGTAAAAGACTATTCCAAGCCTACAGCGCTTGGAATTCTTGGAGCTATACGTATGATTATGGTAGGAAATACCTATGGAGTTCCTTTCGGATCTTTTATACATCGTTTTACAAAAGACAAAGCAAAGATTGATGAAAGAAGCAACCTTGGATACGAACTAATTATGATTCTTACTATAATTCCTTTTACAATAATTGCATTAATATTGGCCAAATTGACAAATCTCTTCACATCTCATGTGATGTAGTCACTTTCATTTAACTCAATTTATAGTTAAAGTTATTTATGGCTTATTTAACTGCATTATTAGAAGGACTTCTGAGTTTTCTCAGTCCATGTGTATTACCAATGATTCCTCTCTACATCGGCTATCTTGCGGGAGAAGCTGGAAGTATAAGTGAAAATAGTAAACTTGAAGAAAATAAAAAAAGTAAACTTTTACTTACAAACACACTTTCTTTCATACTGGGTTTTACTGTTCTTTTTGTATTTTTAGGGGCCACAGCAAGTTCAATTGGAAACTTCTTTCAAGCTCACCTTCAAACTATAAATCTTGTAGCAGGAATAATTGTTGTAATATTTTCTCTTAATCTTTTTGGATTAAGAATTTTTCCATTTTTAGAAAATATTTACAAGATTAACTATAAAAGCAAACATTTTAATCTTCTAACCTCTTTCTTATTTGGATTAGTCTTTGCTGTAGGCTGGTCTCCATGTACAGGACCTTTCTTAGGGTCTGCACTTATGCTGGCAGCTAATTCTTCAACTTTATACCAAGGGATGTTTACACTCTTGTTCTATGCCCTTGGAATCGCAATTCCGTTCTTCTTATCTGCACTACTTCTAAGTCAGTTAGAAAATGCCTTCAAATGGATAAAAAAACATTATAAATTGATTAATATTATCAGTGGTTCATTACTGTTGATAATGGGAATAATGATGATTGTAGGATATTCTCCTGCTCTCCTCTTTTCATAAAAGGAAAAACAAATGAAAAAAAATAACAAGAATTTAATTATTACAATTTCAATAATAGTTGCAGTCTTTATATTAGCTGCTATTTTCTACCCTAAACTCGCTTCATTGCAAACTCAACAATCTTATCAACCAACAATAAATGCTGATTTAAACGACGCAAATGTAAAAGCACCTACTGTTTCGGTTTCAGATAACAGTAAAACCTCTGTTGCAACAGATTCCTCTTCACAGGATGACAACTCTTCAACCACTGATGAAGAACAAGAAGAAAGTACAATGATTCCTGATTTTCCAATTACCAGACTCGATGGAAGTGAAGGAACAATATATGAAGACTTAATCGAAGGAATGCCAACTGTAATAAATCTTTTTGCTTCTTGGTGTCCACCTTGCCAGGCAGAAATGCCCGACTTTGTTGCTGCTGCTAAAACCTACAAAGGAAAAGTGAATTTCATGTTTTTCGATAGCTTTGATGGAGAAAAAGAAACAAAAGAAAAACTTCTAGCATTCATCGATAAAATGGATTTTGATGAAGACTTTAATGTTTATCTTGATCCTGGATATTTAGGGTATATTTTTAACTCTAATAGTATCCCTGTTACTATAATGCTTGATAAAGATGGCAATGTAAGCCATGGCTATCAAGGAATGGTTGCTAACGAAACATTAATAGCTGATATTGAAAAATTACTTCAATAAATAATAGAAGCCGTCTCTTTTTTCTAAATAACCTTTTTGAACAAGAATCTTTATGCATCTAAGAAGTTGACGGTAACTAGTTCCAAGCATCATGGCGATATCACAAAGCTTTTCTGTTATTTTCAAACCAGGAAAACTGAAATTCAAAGAAAATATATGAAAGTTCAATAGTACTTGGAGGTTTAATCTTAATCTCTAAAAGTAAAAGAATTATAGATGATAAATAATAGTCAATATTATACCAAAGAAAATTAAAAAAATTCCAATTACCCTATTCAGTTTTTTTTGTGAAATATGATTTGCAAAAATTGCAGAAACCTTAGCACCAATAAACCCACAACTTGCTGTAATTATTAAAGCATGAAGATAGGTCCCACCAATTAGAATATGCCCTATTCCTCCAGCCATAGCCGTAAAAGCCATAATAAACACACTGGTACCCACAGCTTTTTTTGTATCATAACCCAAAAATAGTTTGAGAACTATCAAAAGCATCAAACCACCACCAGCTCCAACATAGCCACAAATAAACCCAATAGGAATTCCACATAGAATTGATTTTGAGATAGAATTCTTAAAATGAACTTTATCCAAAAAATTATCATGATAACTACTATAAATAAAGTTTATACCTAATAGAACAGCAATAATATTCATGATTGATGCTAAGGAATCAGTATTTCCTAATGAAGAAATATAAGAAGAAAAAATTGTAAAAGCTAAAACCGAAATCATCATTGGGAAGCCATTTTTTATATCAAGATTCTTGTGTTTAGCATAGGTAATAGCAGAAGTACCCGAGCCAATGACATCAGAAGTAAGAGCAATTCCTATTGCAACATATGGATCCATTCCCAAAATTGTAGAAAACAAAGGAACCACAACAACTGCAGCAGAAAGCCCAACTAGACCCGTTGCTATTCCAGATATCAATCCTGCAATAGCAAAAACTAACTCATTCAAAAGAAAGCACCATCCTTAAAGTCAAAGACTCTTACAAAATTTATAAAACAAAAACCTCTATTTGTATATTTTTTTATTGTTCTTAATTTAATAACAACTTAAGAATTAATCAAGAATAATATTATTTAGTAAGAAATAAAATTCATTTTAATTTTAAAAACCCAACATTGACAATTATTTAATAACTGTTTAATCTTAAAAAACTTACTCAATGGGGAGAGTGCAATAAAATGAACAAAAAAGTAATTTTATTATTAACAAGTAATTACTTAAAACCAAGTAAAGAAGATTTAGAACAGTTAAAAGACCTTTACCCTGAAGTAGAAATTATAATTAGAGAAAACTCTAATTATAGCATTGAAGATATTAAAAAAGCTGAAATTATTGTTGGTAGACCAAAAGTTGAAGACCTTAAACATGCCAAAAACCTTAAATGGCTACAAACCCCAAGTGCTGGATGTCTTGCTTATACATATCCAGAAATTTATGCCAATGAAGAAGTTATTCTATCAAATGCATCAGGAACCTATGGCAAACAGATTTCAGATCATGTTCTTGGCTTAATTATAAGTTTTAATCATAATTTTCCACTTTATAATAAACAAAAAAAAGAACATCTTTGGAAAGGTATATTTCCAGAAAAAGATATATTTGAAAGCACAATTTTAATTGTTGGGTTTGGTGATATAGGAAAACATGTTGCTTTAAAAACAAAAGCTCTCGGTATGAAAACAATAGTAATAAAAAGAACCAAAATAGAAAAACCAATATATGTTGATAAGCTTGGTACAACTAAAGATTTAAAAAATTATATTCCAGAAGCTGATTATATCTGTCTGACTTTACCTCTCACTCCAGAAACAATTAATATTTTTGATAAAGAATGTTTCTCATTGATGAAAAAAGATTCGTATTTTATAAACATAGCAAGAGGAGAACTTGTTGATGAAAAAGCTCTTATAAAAGCTTTAAAAAATGAACAAATTGCAGGTGCTGGATTAGACGTTACTATGAAAGAACCATTGGAAAACGAAAGTCTTTTGTGGGATTTGGAAAATGTAATCCTTACTCCCCATACATCAGGTTGTTCCTTAAATGACTCAAAGTTTGTTTTCAATATATTTAAAGAAAATTTGAAAAATTACAAAAAAGGTCTCTCCCTAAAAAACCAGGTTGACTTCAATAGAAAGTATTAATCAATATGACAGCATTATTAATAATAATTTATTTTGCCTTTATTAGTTTAGGATTACCTGATGGACTTTTAGGATCTTCATGGACTGTAATGCATCTTGATTTAAATTCAAGCATTAGTAATGCAGGAATTTTTTCAATGGCGGTTTCCGTGGGAACAATAATATCCAGTCTTTTCTGCGGAAAACTTACTGCAAAATTTGGAACCGGGAAACTTTGTACTTTTTCAGTTCTTCTTACCGCTTTAGGTTTGTTTGGAATATCAACGGCAACTTCTTTTCAGATTATGATGATTTATTCAATCCCACTTGGTCTTGGAGCCGGTGCAGTTGACTCCAGTTTAAATAATTTTGTTGCCCTTCACTATAAGGCAAGGCACATGAACTGGCTTCACACTTGCTGGGGAATAGGAGCTACTGCTGGTCCAATTATTATGTCTGGTTTCTTGGTTAAACAAAACATCTGGAGATTAGGATATTTAACCTTTGCTCTTATTCAATTTTCACTTGTTATTCTTTTATTTTCAACCTTAAAACTATGGAAACCTGAAAATTGTGAAAACGAAAGAGAAAATGAAAAAGCTAACAACTTAACACTAAAAACTTTAATTTCTATCCCTGGAGCCAAAGCAAGTTTTTTAGTCTTCTTTTGTTACTGTAGTATGGAAAATATTATTGGACTTTGGGGAAGTTCCTATTTAGTATTTACCAAAGCAATACCACCGCAAACAGCTGCTCAATGGGTAGGTTATTCCTATTTAGGAATTACACTTGGAAGATTAATAATGGGGTTTTTATCCTTTCACTTTGATGATGATAAAAGAATAACAGGGGGAAATGTTTTTATATTTATTGGAATAGCCTTATTATTTTTCCAAAAAGCCAATATTTTACAGATGATTGGTTTAATTATAATAGGGTTTGGATTCGCTCCAATCTTTCCTGCAATGATTCATTCTAATCCTGCCAAGTTTTCAAAAGAGAACTCTGCAGGTATTATTGGTCTTCAAATGGCCTTCGCTTATCTTGGAATTACGTTAATGCCTCCTTTATTTGGTTATGTTGCTAAATCCTTAACTTTCAACCTTTTACCATACGTAATACTCCTTTTTACTTTGATTCAAATAGGTTCACTAAAAATTTTAATTAATAAAACCAAAAGTTAAATGATTTTATATTGACAGTAAACTTTCTTTGCTATACTTTACTTCTGCAATTTAATTTTGTAATTATCCTTCTTTTCGGAGGTATCTGCAATGATTGGTTCTGAAGTAATTGTAGATCACGTATCAAAAAGCTTTGATACTTTCTGTGCTTTAGGCGATGTAAGCTTAAAAATCAGACAAGGAGAATTTTTTTCTCTCCTCGGTCCTTCCGGCTGTGGCAAAACAACTTTGCTAAGAATTATCGCCGGATTTGAATTCCCTGATAGTGGAAACATTCTATTTGATAATGAAAGTGTTATAGGATTATCTCCTGATAAGAGACGATGCAATACTGTTTTTCAATCCTATGCTTTATTTCCACACCTTTCCCTTTATGAAAATGTTGCTTTCCCATTGAGGCTAAAAAAAGTAAAAGAATCCGTAATTGATGAAAAGGTTCGGTATTATTTGAACTTAGTTCAACTAAACTCACAAATGTCAAAAATGCCAAACCAAATTTCAGGAGGACAAAAACAACGCGTTGCAATTGCTCGTGCTCTAATTAATGAACCAAAAGTTCTTCTATTAGACGAACCACTAAGTGCACTTGATGCAAAACTTAGGACAAATCTTTTAAGAGAACTAGACCGAATCCATGATCAAATTGGAATTACCTTCATTTACGTTACTCATGATCAGACAGAAGCATTATCTGTTTCAGATAGAATTGCAGTTATGAATCATGGGAAAGTTCTTCAAGTTGGAGAACCTTATGAAATTTATGAAAGTCCTTCAACAGGATTTGTTGCCACTTTCATTGGAGAAACCAATAGTTTTACAGCTATTGTCAAAGAATGTCAAAAATTGGATGAGACAAACTACCTTTGTACTCTACATTCTAAACAGCTTGGAAAAATCCAAATAACAGATTATGAGGAAACAAAGCCTGGTCAGAAGGTTTCAATTAGTGTACGTCCAGAAAAAATTAATATAAGTCTAGATGAAAAGAATCAATTTCCAGGAACAAATATTTTCTCGGGGATTGTAGAAGAACCGGTTTATGCAGGATTTCAATCTAAAATTTTTGTAAGACTGGATAACGGAACACTTATAAAAATTTATCAACAGCATAAGAAATATTTAGAAGATGGGCCTGAGATTAATTATCAGGATAGAGTATACATCAGCTGGACAGCTGAGGACGGATATATAATTGCGGACATTGAAAACTAATGAAAAACTATAGACATCTTACTTATCCAATGAGTATTTTTCTTTCAGTATTTTTTCTTCTCCCCCTTATTTTTGTGATTTTTTATTCCTTTATGGAAAAAGGTCTTTATGGGGGAGTTATAAACGTCTTTTCGTTTGATGCATATAAACAAATTTTTCAAAAATCTTACCAGATTATTACTTTAAGAACTTTACTAATAGCCCTTGAAACAACGGTAATAACAGTAGTTTTAGCTTTAATTTGTGCCTATGCCATTGCACAGAGTCATCATCAAACTTTTTTTCTTTCTTTGATAGTCCTACCTTTTTTGACTAATTCACTTATAAGAATTTTTGCTTGGATGTCAATTTTAAGCACCGATGGACTGTTAAATAACCTACTTATAAAGATTGGAATTATTTCAAATCCTCTTTCCCTTCTTTATAACAGAAATGCTGTAATACTAATTATGGTATACATGTATTTACCCTATGCCATTCTTCCAATATTCTCGGCAATCGACAGCTTTGATTTTTCACTTCTTGAAGCCTCAAGAGATTTGGGAGCAACCAAATTTCAAGGAATAAGAAAGGTTTTATTTCCATCAATAAAAAATGGAATAAATACTTCAATTTTATTTACTTTTATTCCTGCCTTTGGGGCTTATAC
>Ga0265294_10007909_pt1 | contig 12515 bp, 11 predicted proteins | sample MunlanPumphouse3_FD_192504 | JGI IMG/M metagenome (GOLD analysis project Ga0265294, IMG submission 192504) | Groundwater microbial communities from a municipal landfill in Southern Ontario, Canada - Pumphouse #3 | ecosystem: Environmental > Aquatic > Deep subsurface > Groundwater | place... | reverse complement strand
CGATTTGATGTAATGACATAAATCCCCAAAACCACCATCCCTCCATGGTGAACCATGGTTTGAATATTAATACCCAAAGTTGATACAAACACATCATTTGGATAAACCATCACAGCCAATCCTGCAAATAAACAAAAAGTTCCCAAAAAAGAATATAGAGCATTTTGTACCTTCCCCGCTTTCACTAAACCTGCTAATAGCCCAACATACATGGGAACTGAACAAAATTGAAACGGAAAGACATACCACCGATAGGTCCACGTTCCACCATTATAAGAAAAGATTAGTTGCTTATAAATTTCAAATCCAATTAAAACGCCAACAAATAATAACATAATGTGGCGGTTTCCACGATCAGTAACTTTTCTAAATCGAATACTAAAAAATATTGATAAAAGTAAAGTAATTAAAACCGCCCCCAAGTGAAACAAACCATATGGTTTGGGAGCTTCTACCAATTCATATCCAAGTAAATCAAAAATGTTATTATACATAATCATATATTATTTCTCCATCATTTCAACAAACGCTTTGGCGATAGTTGGATCAAACTGAGTCTGAGCATTTTTACGAATTTCTTCTAAGGCGGCTTGCTTTTCAATAGCTTTTCGATAACTACGATCGTGAGTCATCGCATCATATGCATCAACAATTGATAAAATACGAGACAAAACAGGAATTTCTAATTCTTTTAATCCTCGTGGATATCCTTTTCCATCCCATCGTTCATGGTGCGTTAAAACAAATTCTGCAATAGAAGACAGTTCTGGAGAAGTTAAACAAATGCGATATCCTATTTCAGGATGTTTTTTCATTTGCATCCATTCTTCTTCGGTAAGTGGTCCGGCTTTTTTTAAGATCTGATCATCAATTCCAACTTTGCCAATATCATGTAACATTGCCAATACATTTAATAAATCTAGCTGCGATTGAGACAATTGAAGTAAAGCCCCCAAACGAATTGATAATTGGGCCATCCGTTCTGCATGCTCTTCTGTTTCTTGGCTTCGTTCAAACATGGTTTTTTTAATAGACGTTAAAATTGCACTATGAGAACTACTGCGTTCCAATAATTTACGACGGCTCATATAAAGTTCGGCATTTTTCACAATATCTTGAAATAAGGATAAATGATCACCTTTGGTTTCAAAACCAAGCGAGATAGATAGATCAGGAACATAAGACTCTTTTAATTGATTGTATCGTTTTACAGCCTCTTGAATGGCTTTAAATAAACCATAAGCATCTTCTCTTGAAGTGTTGGGTAATAAGATTGCAAAATCATCTCCCCCCATTCGACCAATAATGCCCTCATGTCCAACTTGTTTGCGGATAATCTCCACCATTTTTTGAATATATTGATCACCAAATTCATGACCATACGCATCATTAATTAATTTTAATCCATTAATATCACCAGTCATATAGGTGAGAGGAAAATATTCTACTTGATCATATGTTTCCATTAATTGTTCAAAATAGATACGATTATATAGTCCAGTTAATCGGTCATAGGTATTTAAGTATTCAGCTTCTTCTTGCCGAATCTTTTGTTCAGTGATATCAATGATAATGCCTTCAATCACAATAACTTCTGCTGTATCGTCATATACACCTTGTCCCATTTCTAAAACCCACTTGAGAGTTCCATCTTTGGTTCGAATACGATATTCTTCTCGAAATTTTTGGCGATTTCTTAAAAGTTTATTAAATTTTTTTCCTATAATATCACAAAATTCGGGATCAATGAGATCATGAAAAGCGACATCACGATTATATAAGAGTTCCTCGGATTGATATCCAAGCAAATCAGTAACACCTTCTGATACGAAAAGCATGGTCCATTGTTGATCAAAACGACACCGATAAGCCATTCCAGGTAAGTTAGATAAAAAGTGTGCTTGCGAGCGTTCACTTTCCGCTAAATCGTCCATCACTGTTTTTAATTTTGTAATGTCATAAAAAGTCATAATAGCACCAATCACAACACCATGATCATACTGAGGATACCCATAACATTCGCCAATAAAAGAGGTCCCATCTTTTCTCCACAAAATCGCTTCTATCCTTAGGGATCGTCTTCCAGTTGATAAAACTTCATAAATCGAACTATCATGATAATGACAAATATCTCCTTGTTGATTATGATGATGAATAAGGGCATGCATATTGCGACCAATTAATTCGCTTTCAGTAGAATACCCCAATTGTTTTAAACAGGCATCATTACAAAAGATACATTCTCCACACAAATCCACTCCATAAATTCCTTCAGCTGTTGAAGTCATGATTGAATCAAGCATCATTTTGGAAGATTGAAGCTGTGCTTTGTTAATTAATCGATTGGTAATATTTTTAGTTATTCCGATAGCACCAATATTCTCATTATTTATATTGGTCAACCGGGTTAGAAAATAACGAATTGATGCCAGCGTTCCTTCTTGATTTTGTTCAATAACATCAAATTTACGAAAAACAGGCCCATTTCCAGTCAATAAAGAATGAACTTGTTGTTGAATACTCTCTGATTTTGAAACCAATCGATTCTTAAAAAAATCAGGTTTTATATTTTCAAGAGAATACCCAAATATATTTTTTGTTGAAGAGGCTATGAATAGACTATCAAGAGATTGATTCATTATCCATAACATATCAATAACATTCGAAATAGTTTTTTGATAAATAATTTCCTTTTCCCATGAATCATTATGAATAGAGGGCAATTTAATAATAACGCTAGTAATAGATTCTCGTTCTGTTGAAAATACATAAAACCGATAATAAGATTGTCGTTCTTGAAAATACGTAGTCAAAATCCGGATTTTATCATCTTCTCGTACTTCATGAATCAAATTAAGCCATTGATGAACCACGCTTAAAAGAGATGAATGAATATCATCACTTCTGTTTTGAAGAAATGAAATAACTTCCACCCCAAACAGTTGCATCAAACTAGCATTACAGGTTTTAAGACAAAGTAATCCATTGATCTGCTGATATCTTGCGTAGCCAAATGATCCATTTTTTATAAATGCATCATCGATAATGTTTTTCATAATAGCTCCTTATCTCAATTCATAAGCAATATGGTAAGGTCTTAGTAATAATTTATACAGTTAGCGCAACACTAATAATCATCATTAAGATAAATCCACTAATCAATCCGAAAGTTCCGAGATGAGAGTGTTCTCCCAAATGAGCCTCAGGTATTAACTCTTCAACAATCACATATAACATCGCTCCAGCCGCAAAACTTAACATCCAGGGCATTACACTAGATAAATAAATAGCAATAAATAATCCGAAAATTCCGAATATAGGTTCCACTATCCCACTAAGCATTCCATACGTAAAAGCTTTGGAATTTGAAAACCCTTCGTTTTTTAAAGGAAGAGTAACGGCCGCACCTTCTGGAAAGTTTTGAATTCCAATTCCAATAGCCAAGCCAATGGCTGCTCCCATGGCTTCACTCGTTCCCAAATGAATTGCAAGACCGAAAGCCAGACCCACAGCTAATCCTTCTGGAATATTATGCAGAGCAACAGCTAAATAAAGAAGGGTGGTTCTCTTCCATGATGATTTTAACCCTTCTGGATTTTTTGAGTCAAGATGAAGATGAGGAATCAAATTATCAATTAATAACAAAAATAAAGTTCCGAGAATAATCCCCAATGATACAATGAACCACGGGGGAAGAAGCCCAGATTCCGTTGTTTCTAAAGAAGGAATAATGAGCCCCCATACAGCCGCAGCAAGCATCACTCCTGCAGCAAATCCTAAAAAAATCTTATTAAATAGCACACTAACATTTTTCTTGAAAAAGAAAATGAGAGCAGCACCAAGGGTTGTCATTGTAAAAATATATAACAACCCAATCCCTGTAATAATATATGGATTTAATGAAGCAAACATGCAAATCTCCTTTTGAAAAAAATATAATCTTATTATAACATATTATTTTAACTTTTTAAATGATTTTGTTGTTAACACAACTTCAATACTAACACTATGAAGTTAATACAAAGGTAAATTGTTAAACATTTTCCAACAATTTTCATTTTACCTATTCAACCGTTTTTACTCGTTTTCGCATAATAAGTAAATGATGATGAGCAATTGAAGTAATATATCCTTGACTTTTTATAATCTTATCTATCACTTCTAATTCTGAAATTTTGATACGAACATTGAAATTAGGAAATTGCTCTTTTGAAGCAGCCGCATAATAAACCACTGCACCTGTATCATAAAAGTATCGATCAGAAACAGTTTCCTGTTGATCAAGTATTTCCCATTGTTCAAGATTTAACGATTGTATGTCTTTTCGAAATTGATTATGAACACGAAGAGATGAATCTGATAAAATAATCGATAAATTCATAGCATTCTTATGCCCTAATTGCACGGTAATTAGCAATCCTCCCGGTTTTAAAATGCGCCAATATTCTTGAAGATAAAGAGGGTTAAATTGACTAGTAAGAATATCAAAACTATCATTTGAAAATGATAAGTGGCCATAATCAGAGACGGGAATAATGTGAATCCCTAAAGGAGTCAATATTTTTTGACATAATCGATTATGCCCAGCACTTGACTCTATCAACGTAATCAATTGAGGATCATGTTTAATGCTACGTAATAATTCTCCTCCATTCGATCCAATAGTCAACAATGTACTATCTGGTTTTAAAAAAGAAGTAATAAGTTGATTATAATTCCAAGGAAGTAAAGCCATACTTGATCGATTATCAATACCTGCAAAATTACACCCTTGCTTCACTTTGGCTTTTCTTGCTTCGCGCAACCATTCCACAACATGATGAGGATAGCGATAATACAATCGCCGATCAATAAAAACGATAAGGCCGCCAAGGACACTAAACCCACCTAACAATACAAGAGCATTGATTAAGACTTGTTGCAATCCCAAATAATCAATATCAATAAATGGATATGGATAAGAGGAAATATACTCCCCTATAGGAAAACTATTATGTAGAGGGCCTCCCATTTGTGCCCTGACAATAGCAAACAAAAAATATGCAAAAGGAAATATCAAATTATATAAAACGAGTCGATATTGACTATGAGGATTTCTAACATGAAAGAAATAATCAAAAATCACCATCAATGGGACCACATAATGAACCAATGTACTTCCAATTTCAATTTGCATCCTTAGTGATTCTTCAATCATTGTTAAATATTCAGTTAAAAATGCTGAAAAAATAAGAAAGGTAACAGTAATGGTGAAAGTAATGACTTCATGAAGTCGATAAGAAAAATGAGGAATAGATCCTTCTTGAGTGGGATTTTTTAAATCTTTAATCCCTTTAATCACTAATAATGCATAAAAAATCGTTACAATGATATTGCTTTGAAAAGTATAAAAAACATATTTTTCATAATCAATCAAGCCATGTTTTAATTGTAAAAAAAGCATACCAGTTACCGAGCACACCACAATTAGTACACGATAAATTAAAATAATAATGCGTTTTAGTTTCATATTTGTATCCTTCATCATCCCTTTATTATATCATAATAGCCATTACTTTCCAACACAAAACAATGAATTATATAGAATAACATAATTTTTAAAAAACACCTTCTCTATAGAGAAGATGTTCGGATAAATTTAACTGTTTCAAGACCAGCTACAGCTCCTTCATACACTGCTTTTGCAATTTGAAGAAGACCACCTGTGGCATCTCCACACGCATATAAGCCTGGTATGTTAGTTGCCATTTTTTCATTAACCACGATTTTGCTATTATCAATTTCCGCTCCCAAAGTCCTTGCAAAAGAAGCAGATCCGGCAATTCCAACTGCAACAAATATTCCATCTAAGGCATTTACAGTGCCATCTTTCAACCGAACTCCCGTTACAAAATCATCACCTTCAATAGCATCAATTGGTGTTTCTATCACTTTAATTTGGGAATCAAGAATAAATGATGGCGTCTCCCCATTGGTAAAAATAGTAACTGCTTGTGCAGTATTAACGAGTTCTTTAGCTTCATGAAGCGCATATTCACCAGAACCAATCACAGCGACATTTTTTTTACGATAAAAAAACGCATCACAAATCGCACAATAACTCACACCTTTTCCTTCCAATTGAGTGAGATTCTTAATAGGAGGGGTTTTGCGAGATGCTCCAGTTGCCATAATAACGGCTTTTGCCTGATATGTGTTTTGATGAGTTCTCACTTGAAAAGACCCCATATATTCAAGACCAACTACTTCTTCTTCCTTAATGTCAATTTTTAATCGTTGGGCTTGTTGAAGCCCAATATTAAACAATTCTGTTCCAGTCAATGGTTTTGATAAACCATAATAATTTTCAATAAGCTCCGCTTTGTGGAGATTACCTTCATTCTTAGAAATAATCAAGGTTGTGATATTAGATCGTTTAGCATAGAGTGCCGCAGAAACCCCTGCAGGTCCACTTCCAATAATAATAATGTCATAATTCATGATAGCACGTCCTCTCTTTTCTATTTATTATAGCACATTTTTTCTATTAGGGAAACTCTTTTTAAAGACTCAGCATTTTCTTTAAAGCGGCTTTTGGCTGAAAACCCACTGCTTGTTTAATTATTTTTTTGTCTTTCATAACAACCACCGTTGGAATAGAGAACACTCTAAATTGTGAAGCCAAATCTTGTGCTTCATCAACATTAATTTTTACAACTTTCACAGTGCTCGGAACTTCATTTGACAATTCTTCAACAACCGGTCCCAACATCCGGCACGGTCCACACCAAGGGGCCCAAAAATCAATCAGAACTGTTTTGTCTGATTCCATTACTTCTTCATTAAAATTTTTACTAGTTACATGTATAATCATTATAAAATCCTCCTTTGATTTACCTTATTATACACCACCATATTTTCTTTGTCAGTGACAAAGTCACACAATTGACAAATAGTTCTTATTTTTGTATAATACACTGAAGGTGTATTATATGAATATTGAAAAGACATTACAAAACAGTTTCTCCATATGGCCAACACTCACATCCAATGAAAAGAATCTTCTTTTTTCTGCCTGTGAAGTTAGAGAATTTCATAAAGGAGACATCATTCATCGAGGTCATTTTGATTGCACTGGACTCATCATCATTGAAACCGGCAGCCTGCGATCCTATATTACGTCTCCCAATGGAAAAGAAGTTACTTTATATCACTTATATCGACATGATATTTGTCTTTTTTCAGCAAGTTGTTTATTAAAAGACATCAATTTTGAAGTTGAAATTGCCTGTGAGGAAGAAACAACTTGTTTATTAATCCCAACCTCTCAATATGAAACTATCATTAGTACCTCTAGTACCATTTTTCAATATACCAACACCATATTAGCTGAAAAATTTTCTAATGTGATGTGGCTTTTAGAACAAGTGGTGTTTTATAGTTTTGATCGCCGCTTAGCTGAATATCTCATCAATCAATCTTATAACCGTGATGAAGACATCCTTCCTTTCACTCATGAAAAGATTGCAAAAGATTTAGGAACAGCTCGCGAAGTTGTCAGCCGTATGTTGAAATACTTTGAATCAGAACACATGGTTCGACTTGAACGAAACAAAATATATATTATTGATTTGCAATTATTATCTCTTGTTTCAATAAAATCATGAAAACGATTTTTCAATATTGAATCTTTTTAAAACCATGATATAATGTATCATCAATAGGATGTGATGATATGAAAATATTTGGTCTTCGAAATATAAAAACAGCAATTGCTGTTTTTATATGTTTAAATACTAGTTTGTTATTAATACTTTTATTTGGAGAACCATTTGCAATCACTTGGTTTTCTCCGTTTTTTGCAGGAATTGCTACAGCTTACTCAGTTCAATCTAGCAATCATCACAGTGCGACCCTTGCCCGCAATCGTGCAGTGGGTTCCATTATTGGAGGTTTTTATGGTCTTCTCATTTGCTTAATTTTTGAAAATGCTTCTTTCTTATCAAAATTAGACCCTTTATTTCACCGATTTATCTTCTTCATCATTATTTCGATAGCAATATTACCTCTTATCTTATTGACAATCAAAGTCAAACAAGCAAATGCAACTTTTATAACTATTCTCACTTATTTAAGTGTCACCATTTCAATTCGAAACAATTTACCCGTCACTTTCTTCGCATTCAATCGTATTATATCTACGATTTACGGAGTATTAATTGCTTTATTCATTAATCAATTTCGTCTTCCTCGTCATAAAAATAAAGATATTTTGTTTGTTAGCGGACTCGATGGAACACTTCTTCAAAAAGACCAACACCTTTCTGGCTTTTCTAAATATCGATTGAATCATTTGATCGATCGTGGCGCTAACATCACCATTGCAACAACTCGAACGCCTTCTTCTCTCTTTGAAATCATTCAAGATGTTCATTTTGAATTGCCACTAATCATCATGAATGGAGCAGCAATTTATGATACGAAAACAAAAAGTTATCAAAATATTAGAGCCTTGAATCAAGAGGCAAAAAATGGAATATCACTATTTTTAAAATCGCATTCACAATATGCTTTCATTTATGCGATTATTGATGATACCTTGGCTGTATATCACACTGAATTACCTAATCCTGCTCAAAAAAAGTTTTATAACGATCGTAAAAATGATTTCTTTAAGAATAATATTCGCGGTGAAGTTGATTTAAACGAGTCTATTATCTATTATATTTTAATTGATCAATGTGATATAATTCGGGCAATGCAAAAAGAATTAAAAGCTTGTTCATACTCATCAGATATCTCTATTCACGTATATCCCTTTGAAGATATGCAAGGATATTGCTACATGAAGATCAACAATCGAGATTCCTCAAAACAGTCATCCATTTCATACTTGGTGTCCGAATATCATCTTCCTAGAGTGGTCGCCTTGGGAGCAAAAAATTTTGACATCCCAATGATGATTACAGCTGACTATTCAATTGCATTAGCCAATGCTGATCCAGAAGTCAAAGCCATTGCTGATCTCATTATTCCCTCTGACCAACCCAATGATATGGTTCAAATGATTGAAAAAATATTTCACACAAAAAACTTTGACATTCTAAATCACATACTCAATAAACATAAAACCCATTCAAAATGAATGGGTTTTATATTTTTTTCATAAACAAATATAGGCTTCTTTATTTATAAAATTTCATTGTGATAAACTCATCATCTTTTGCTTTCGCAAATACTCTTTGAAATAGACTTTGTAATTCAGACGAGCCAAAGTCAGGATAATATTCAGATAAATCAGGGAAAGATGAAAGGGTCTCACTCCAATCCGTATTTATCACTTCGTCCATTGAAACTTTTTGAAAAATAGTTCCAACACTTAACGTATCCAATATACTATAATAATCGCTTAGCCATGTTCTATCGTCATCAAGAAAATGAGCATCATTGTTTACTGCAATATCAAAATACCATTTTGCTTCTTGTTCATCGATTAAAAACACTTTTATATCAACCTCATCTTCATTGACGTATTTTACTTCATCATTATCAACAACACCCGTCCAATAGGTTGACCCAATTTGAATATACTTAGCAAAAACTCTTTGATTTGGAGTACCAAAATCAAAAATTAAAAAATATGGATTATCTTCTGACAGTCCTTGTTCATCCCCTATTTCGATTTCTCCCCATATAGATGGCAAGTAATATAATTCAATTAACATTTTATCAATATTATATGGTTTTTCACTATAATATTCAAATGATGCCTTAGCGACATAAGTGTCATCCATCAAAGAATATCCTACTGGTGTTGAGACAAATGTCATTTCTTGTTTTCCACATCCGCTAAACACCAATCCAACAACAACAATTAAAAAAGCAATACTTATTCTTTTCATACACACCTCCGTGAATTTTTATAATTAATTACATCTGTGAAATTAAAATTTAAAAATTATTTCATAAAATCATTATAGTTTATAAATACACTAGAATAAAAAACAAGGGTATTCGAACAATAATTATTAATTTATGATTCTTTTATCCCTCTTTCTTTTTAAAAAATAGCATCTGATTTGTTAAGAAAATCATAAAGCTATATATTATAATTATATACTTATTCCTTAAAAAATACAACAAAAAACAAAAAATAATGATGAGTTCGTCTCACATCATTTATGTTCTTCCAAAATGAAATATTATATAGATATGTATTGGATTTCTTTACATAGTTCACTAAAAATTTTCGATATTTATATTAAAAGTTAAAATGAACCAATATCTAATAGAGTTGTATCATTAAGCATGTATCTTTACAGTCATTACAATATAAAAAAGTGATTTATACCTTTTAAGATACACTCACCTCTTATATAATTTTATGCATGTTATCAATTGTTATTTATTTCTTTTGATGAACTTCTTTCCAAAATCTTTCACATCGTTACATACTCTATCCTTTCGACTATCTTAATTTTTCTTACTATAGTCGATACATTAGAGTCATAATTTTATTGGATCATCTTAATTTTTTACTTATAAATTTCTTCATTAATTATGCTGTTCCCATCAAATTAGAAACTAACACATGCACTTAAGCGCATAAAAATCATATTAACAAATAAAAATAATAAATACAAAGTTTTAATATATATAAAAAAGCCATTTTCACTTGTTCGATAAATGGCACGGTTTAACCCCTTTATTAATATAGAAATAAAATTAGTATAATCAAGATGGCGGAGGAGAAGGGATTCGAACCCTTGCATCCGTGAAGACCTACTAGCTTTCGAGGCAAGCCCCTTCGACCACTTGGGTACTCCTCCACAATTTAGAATATTTCAATAGTAACAGGGCAATGATCACTCCCAAAAATATGAGAATGAATTTCAGAATGAATTAATCGGTCTCGCAATCGATTTGAAATGATAAAGTAGTCTATCCGCCATCCTGCATTATTGGCGCGAGCATTAAAACGATAACTCCACCAACTATATTTGATGGAATCAGGATGCTGATATCGATACGTATCCGTAAATCCAGCATCAAGTAATGATTGAAACTTGATTCGTTCTTCCATAGAATATCCTGGATTGCGTTCATTTGCTTTGGGATTTTTTAAATCTATTTCTTGATGAGCAACATTTAAATCCCCACAATACACAATGGGTTTAACCAAATCCAACATTGATAAATAATTTCTCATATCATCTTCAAATTCCATACGATAATCCAAACGAGCAAGTTCCTCTTTTGAATTAGGTACATAAGCTGTTACATAATAAAAAGACGGATATTCTAAAGTTATCACTCGACCTTCATCATTGTATTTCTCATCAATTCCATAAATCACTTGTAATGGTTTTTCTTTCACATATATAAGGGTCCCAGAATACCCTTTTTTAATGGCACTAGACCAATATTCATAATACCCAGGAAAAGAAAATGTTTTTTGCTCTTCTTGCATTTTTGTTTCCTGAATCGAAAAAATATCTGCATTCATTGCATTAAAATAGTCACCAAATCCTTTGGTGATGCACGCTCTTAATCCATTGACATTCCACGAAACAAGCTTCATAATAACCTCACAAATACTACCCTATTATACCACCTGTTTTTAAAAAACTCAATGCATATCGTCGTCAATGCAGTTGACAAGTCGTGATTTTCACTGTATAATAAAAGAAATCTTAGTAATTTGACACCTTAAAGGAGAAAAAATGAAAATTTATACTCATACAGGAGATCACTTAACAACTAGTATTCAAAAAAAACGTGTTTTTAAAGATGATGACGCCATTGAAGTCGTGGGAAGTATTGATGAACTCCAATCTATTTTAATGGTCGCTCATAGTTTTACTGATTTTGAAAAAATTAGAACTGTTTTACAGTCTGTTTGTCAAGATTTGTTTGAGTACTCACAAGATCTTATCGCCGAAGGATCTGACTTTCCGACTTCAAAAATCAAAAATATCGAAAAAACTATTGATGATTTTTCATCAAAACTTCCAAAATTGACAGAGTTTATCCTTCCTGGAAAAACAAGATCATCTTCTTTAATTCATTATGCTCGAACCGTTGCAAGACGCTGTGAACGCGTAATTGTACGCTATGCGAAAAATAAAAAAATAAATGATACGCTACTTCAATATATCAATCGAGTCTCTGACTTGCTATTTGTCCTCGCTCGAAGCGTTGAAGAGAAAACATCGCTATAGAAAACTCATCCTAATAAGGATGAGCTTTTTTTATGAATTTAAATTATCAATATGAACAGGAAGGATGCCAACAGCCTCAAATTTTCCCAAGAGTAGATCCATAATTGCTTGAACAGAACTTTGAAAATACCCATAAGTACATACATAATGTTCCACTCCGACATACATTTGATAATCATATGGATTTCGAAGAGCTACTACCAATAAATTAAAATTTTCTTTGGCCAACTCATTTATGAGGGTAGCTTGTGAGGCTGATACATTTTCAACAGCAATAACAACTTGACTATAGCCTTTGGCTTGGTTTACGATGGT
>Ga0265294_10007908_pt1 | contig 12515 bp, 8 predicted proteins | sample MunlanPumphouse3_FD_192504 | JGI IMG/M metagenome (GOLD analysis project Ga0265294, IMG submission 192504) | Groundwater microbial communities from a municipal landfill in Southern Ontario, Canada - Pumphouse #3 | ecosystem: Environmental > Aquatic > Deep subsurface > Groundwater | place... | reverse complement strand
AATATTCTGTGACTTTTCAGATTTTATAATTATTTTTCGGAGAGTACAACGTGCTTTTATTTGTCGCACTTTATTTGTGTTTGCTATTGTGTTTGCGATAAGGAAAAATATTAATTTAAGGGAGGACGAATGAGTAAAATAATAGTCAGGAAATTATATAAGATATTTGGCTCTAATCATAAGAAAGCCAAATCGATGCTTCTTGAAGGCAAATCTAAAGATGAGATCCTGAAGAAAACCGGAGCGACGATCGGAATAGATGATGCAAATTTCGAGGTTCGCGAAGGCGAGATATTTGTGATAATGGGTCTTTCAGGCAGTGGTAAGTCGACCGTTGTTCGTTGCCTGAACAGGTTGATCGAACCGACTTCAGGCGAGATCTTTATAAACGGTGAAGACATTCTGAAGATGGACAGGAAGGAACTTCTTGATATCAGAAGGGGATCCATGAGCATGGTATTTCAGAATTTTGCTCTTTTGCCGAACAGAAGCGTTTTATCTAATACCGAATTCGGACTGGAGCTCAAAGGAGTGGACAAATCCGAAAGAGCAGAAAAGGCGAAGAGATCACTTGAACTTGTCGGATTGAAAGGATACGAAGATTCCCTGCCTGATCAATTGAGTGGAGGAATGAAGCAGAGAGTCGGTCTTGCGAGAGCACTGGCAAATGATCCTGAGATACTTTTGATGGATGAGGCTTTCAGTGCACTGGACCCGCTTATAAGAAGCGACATGCAGGATGAGTTGATCGATATTCAATCTAAAATGAAGAAGACAATCATATTTATAACACACGATCTTGACGAAGCTATCAAACTCGGTGACAGGATCATGATCATGAAAGACGGTAAAACGGCACAGATAGGTACACCGGAAGAGATCCTGACCGCTCCCGCGGATGATTATGTGAAACGGTTCGTTCAGGGAGTTGACAAGTCGAAGCTGCTTAAAGCCGGGGATATTATGAATAAGCCATGGACAACAATAAGGGTCAACCAAGGACCGAATGTCGCGCTGAAAGAATTGAAGAAATACAGTCTGGACAGGCTTTTAGTCGTTGGTGATCAAGGAAGGATACTGCTTGGAGCAGTGACACCTGATCTGGTTCGTCAAGCTGTTGACGAGAAACATACAAATTTAGAGCGTATAGTTGACGGTTCGCTTCTGGTAAATGTCACACCTGACACAAGTATCGAAGATTTGATCGGTATAACCGCAACTAATACCGGCGGACCTGTGACTGTTGTCGATGATGTCGGCAAACTTCTGGGTGTGATCGTGAGAAGCACGGTCCTTGAAGCATTGACTAATGGGAAGGAGAGTGGTAACGATGCCTAAATTACCAATAGGTGATGTTTTTGCGGAAATAATCTATTTCCTTAGTGACGCACTGAGAGAACTGTTTGATTTGATAAGACTTGTTGTTATGTCTGTCGTTGAAGGGATAGAGGCGGCTCTGGATTTCGTGCCTTTCTGGGGTGTGGCCATACTGATCGCCGTCCTTGCATATTTTCTTTCCGGAAAAGGGCTTGCTTTGTTTAGTTTTGCTGGTGTGTTCCTGATCGCGAATATGGGATTGTGGGATCAGACGATCTCGACTCTGGCAATTATAATAACTTCTACTATGATATCTCTGTTGGTGGGTATTCCGGTTGGTATTTTATCGGCAAAATTCGAGCCCGCTAACAAAGTCATCAGACCTGTCCTGGATTTCATGCAGACTATGCCGGCTTTCGTGTACCTTATCCCTGCTGTTTTCTTTTTCAGGCTTGGAGTAGTGCCGGCTTCCATCGCAACTATAATTTTCTCGATGCCGCCTGCGATAAGACTTACAAATCTCGGGATCAGGCAGGTCCCGGAGGAACTGATCGAAGCAGGGCATGCTTTTGGAGCTAACTGGCATCAGATGCTGTTCAAGATACAGCTGCCACAGGCTATGCCAACGATCATGGCAGGAATAAATCAATGTATAATGCTTTCACTTTCTATGGTAGTTATCTCTTCCATGATAGGAGGTGCAGGCTTGGGTTCCGTAGTTCTTTCCGGTCTGTCCAATCTGGATATCGGGAAGGGATTTGAAGGCGGACTGGCTGTTGTTATCATAGCCATAATTTTAGACAGACTTACACAGGGTAAGTCCCGTAAAAAGGATGAAGCCTGATAAGTATATGCACATACGTTTGAAAAGAGGAGGATGAACAATGATGAAGAAAACGAAAAAACTAGTTGTGCTTTTTGCAGCCGTAATGTTTACATTATCGGTGGGGCTTGCCGGATGCGCACCAAAGGAAGAAACAATCGAGATCGGTTATGTTAACTGGGCTTGCGCGACAGCGAATACCCATTTGGTTAAAGTTATACTTGAGGATGAGTTCGATGTGAATGTCAATATCCGCGATATGGAAGCGGGCCTTATGTGGCAGTCGCTTGAAACCAAAGATCTGGATTTTATGGTGACCGCATGGCTTCCCGGTACTCATGCTAATTACTATGCAGCGGTTAAGGACAGCGTCGAGGATCTCGGTCCTTTGTATGAAGGTGCTGCCATTGGATTGGTAGTTCCTGAGTATGTTACGATCGATTCGATCGAAGAATTAAATGAGAACGCTGATAAATTCGAGGGACAGATAGTCGGTATCGATGCCGGTGCCGGGATCATGGGTGCTGCCGAAACAGCTCTGACTGAATACGGGTTGACTGATATGGAACTTCTGACGAGCGGTGACGCGGCTATGACTGCTGAACTCCAGAGAGCTTATGAAAATGAAGAGTGGGTGGTTGTTACCGGTTGGGCACCGCACTGGAAGTTTGCAAAATTTGATTTGAAGTTCCTCGATGATCCGAAAAATATCTTCGGCGGTGAGGAAACGATCAATGTTATGGCAAGAGATGATTTCAGTGCCGAAAAGCCGGAGATCGCTGATTTCCTTTCATCGATATTCCTGACTCCTGCACAGCTTGGTGAGCTTATCGGGGTTGTTTCAGAAGCAGATGATATGGAACAAGCCGCAAGAGACTGGATAGAAGACAACAGGGATCTGGTCGACGGATGGCTTAGCTGATTTAGTAAACGCAAAGGGGAAAGCAAAGGGGGACGGGGGTTCTAAACCCCCGTCCCCCTCGACACACCATAAACGAAAGTTATTGACATTCGTGTATGAGCGACGTAGAATTATTCTGTTGTAATATGCTTAGCTGTTTGAATAGGAGATGATCATATGAATGGTTCATTTAGTTCGGTCGGCGTACACAGTAAGCATCATGTTCTGCTCAGAGTATTTACCTTTATAATTATTTCAGTATGTCTGATATTTTATTCTTTTGCCAGTCTTGGGACCGGTACTTATGCTGCAGATGACGGGACAAGCGCAACGCTTGACACCAGCAATCTGAGCCATGCTTATGATGACGACACAGAGACTTCTGCCAACATATTTACCGGTGACGGACATATCGTGTACAGACTCGATACTCTGGGCGTTTATCCCGGAATACCGATCAGCATAATAATGAATACATCGGATAACAGTGACCACACCGTTACGATCGAAGAATTGGATGTTAACGGAATAGAATTACCCGGTGCTGTACACACTATCGATATATATGGTCATAAAGGAAGCTATTTATTCAACTTGTCCGGAGCAGCCGGCTATATCAGGATACGTGGTGTAGAAGGTTCAGCCCTTTATGTCTATGATATCTCTCCGTATGATCCATATAACGAACCGGGCAGATTCCGTAATGCGAATAACCTTAACGACGCGTTTGACGGGAATGAATCAACGTCCGCGAATATATTTGACAGCAGCGGATATATAACATATTTTGCGAACACCATCAAACTTCATCCCGGTATGGATCTCATGATCAACATGAACGCCTCTGACGGAGAGATGAATTCAGTTACAATAAGTGCATTTTCGTTCGATTATATTTTTTCACCTGAGACTGCTACACAGGAAACTAAAACAATAAATGTAAACGGATTCAAGAATTCTTATGAGTATCAGGTTCCTTCCTGGGCAGTATGGGTCAGAATATCCGGTATAAACGGGGCGGATCTCTATATTTACGAGATAACAGAGAAACAGAACGAGATGCCCGGAGATAAGATGCTGTACGCCAATAATTCAGAGCATGCATTTGACGGCAGTGAATCTACCTCAGCCAATGTTTTTAGTGGGGACGGATATCTTTTGTACCTGCTCAACAGAATGCAGCTCCATCCGGGGATGAAAGCTGCTATAACTATGAACACTCCTGACGGAAGCGCAGCAGACGTTTCACTTACAGCTTATACTTTTGACCTTTATTTTGATACTCCAACTCAGCAGGAGACCGTACTGATCCCTATAGAAGGCATTAAGAACACATATGAATATACAGTTCCGCCATGGGCTGCTTTTCTAAAGATAGCCGGACCTGCGGACAGTGCTCTTTATGTATATGAGATCCGTGAATATGATCCTGCAGTGGATTACCCCTATACCAGATATGCCAATAATCTTGAGGATGCTTTTGACGGCAATGAACTGACATCAGCCAATATATTTGAACAAGCAGGTCATCTGGTGTTCGACCTTGCAGATCTGGGGATCGCTCCGGGGACATACACAAGATTCATGATGAATGGCGCAAACGGACTGGCGCATGATGTTGCTGTTGAGACCCTCGGGTGGGCATATGAGCAGATGCCCGGTAGTGAGCAGTTGTTGAGTGTTAGTGGCTACAAACCGCTGGTGTCCTATTATGTACCTGAAGGAGCAAGATTCATCAAAGTAAGCGGCATAGCGGATACAGCTTTGTACATATTTGAGATCTGTCCTTTGATAGGAAGCGACATAAGCAGCTTATCTGCAGTCAACAATAACGACGGAACAGCCACTCTGCACGTTTCTGTAAAGGATGCTATGGGTAACGGTGTAAGCGGACTGACAGAAGATGATATCGAAATATACATGGCCGGAGTCAATACATGGGATACACTGGCTACTCTTAATAACCAGTCTTACTGGGATGTCGTTTTTGAAGATTTAGGGAATGGTGAGTATTCTGTGATTTTTGTCAGAAACGGATCACTGCCTTATACAAGAGATTGGACATTCAGAGTTCTGGGTGTTGAGATAGGATCGGTACAGGTGTTGGTTTCATAAGCATCTGTTCATTTGTCTGAAATCATTGTCTTATGTTGCTTATTTTTAGCCTATTGGTAAAAACAGGTTGATGTTGTGTTGTTTCTGGTGTACAATTCCTAACGAAATAAAACTGATTCACACGATATGGGATGTTATTATGTCTCATATTGTGTGATTTAACAAGGAGTGTGATCGTTTTGCTGGGATTCGTAGCTTTGGCTGCAATAGCCGCGTTAGGGCTTGCTGCCGTGAACTTTTTTGCCGTGAAGAAAATGGGTACCGGAACACCGTTGATGGAAGAGATCGCCGGGGCTATTAAAGAAGGTGCTGATGCTTTCATTAAGCATGAATACGGCGTGATCGCTAAGATCGCCGCTGTTATCGCTGTTTTGCTGGGGGTGGTTGTAACCTGGCAGACAGGTGTTGCGTTCATTCTTGGAGCTTTGATGAGCGGCTCAGCCGGATGGATAGGGATGAAGATAGCGACTATAGCGAATGTCAGGGTATCCAATAAGGCGCGAGAGACGGGCAGTCTCGGAGAGACTTTAAAAGTGGCATACAGAGGCGGTTCTGTTATGGGCTTGTCTGTGGGCGGATTTGCTCTGTTGGGACTGGTCATCGTTTATTTTGTGTTTGGTTTGCTTTTAGGAGAACTCGATCAGGCTAAACTCGCAATAACTGAGAATTGGATGGGTATCACATTCATACCATTTACTATGACAGTATCAGGTTATGCTCTCGGGTGTTCGATAATAGCTATGTTTGACCGTGTCGGCGGAGGAATATTCACGAAAGCCGCTGATATGGGGGCTGATCTGGTTGGTAAGACTGAAGCACATATCCCGGAAGATGATCCGAGAAATCCTGCTACGATAGCGGATAATGTCGGAGACAATGTTGGTGATGTGGCAGGTTTGGGTGCCGATCTTCTTGAGAGCTATGTAGGAGCAATAATTTCAAGCATTATTCTTGCCTCTTATATGTTTTTTACTAATTTGGACTCGATAGGCGGAGCGATCAGTTATGAGCTGATCAGTAAGCTGATGATATATCCGCTTGTTTTTGCCGGAATAGGCGTACTATCATGTATGGTAGGCATAGTGTTCCTGCTGGCAAGAAAAGCCGGTGATGATCCGCATAAGGAACTTAACAGGTCAACACAGGTTTCTGCCTTGCTTACGATAATCGGAACCGGGGTCTTTACCTGGTTTTTCCTTAAAGATCAGAACACAGCTGCTATGGGGTTCAAGATAGGAGCACTTAGTCCCTGGATCGCAGCTGTTGTAGGAAACCTGTCAGGCATATTTATCGGTCAGCTTGCAGAAAGATACACCAGCTATGATTTTAAATCTACCAGAAAAGTTGCAGAAGCCAGCAGAGAGGGAACTGCTCTCAACATAACTCAGGGAATGGCTGTCGGTATGAAGTCGGTTTTCTTTCCGATCCTTGTTATGGCTGTAGCTACGATCGCTGCAAATGCCGTTGCGGGAATATATGGTGTGGCTATGGCTGCAATAGGAATGCTTTCTTATGTTGTTGCTACTGTTTCTGTCGATACTTACGGTCCGATTGCCGATAACGCGGGGGGAATAAGCGAGATGTCGAAGCTCGAACCGGGCGTAAGGCAGATCACAGATAAGCTTGATGCGGTGGGTAATACTACAGCAGCCATAGGAAAGGGTTTTGCCATCGGATCTGCAGCACTTGCAGCTCTGTCATTGTTTTCATCTTTTCTTTATGCGCAGGCTACACCTGCTGATACAAGCGGATTCATTCTCAATATCAATTTTATCGATACTCTGACGATGGCAGGAGGACTTGCGGGTGCTACATTACCGTTTCTGTTTTCAGGCATCCTTATTGAGGCTGTTGCCAACGCTGCAAGGAAAATGGTCCAGGAGGTTCGGAGACAGTTTCAGGAAATACCGGGTATTCTGACAGGGGAGGTGCGCCCTGATTACACGACATGTATCCGCATAAGCTCTGCCGGAGCACTTAAGGAAATGAAATTTCCTGCTATTCTGTCTGTGACTGCACCACTGATAAGCGGGTTTATTTTCGGAGCTAACTTCGTCGCAGGAATGCTGATAGGTACTACTCTCACATCAGTCGTTCTTGCTTTATACACTGCAAACGCCGGAGGTTCGTGGGACAACGCCAAGAAATATATCGAGCAAGGATACTACGGCGGGAAAGGCTCTGAAGCTCACTCGGCTTCTGTTGTAGGAGACACCGTCGGAGATCCGTTGAAAGATACGGTGGGTCCTTCATTGGATATACTGATAAAGATCATGGCAGTCGTTTCGCTGATAGCAGTACCGATTTTCCAGGATAATAATCTGATATCCTGGATCCAGTCTTTGCTGTAAGAATAAGGAGGAGAGAACTATGTCACAGATCTATTACTATGCGACGCTTTTCCCGACCGAAGCGCTTATCGTCTCAATGCTGACGCCTGTTCAGTTCGGTGCTTATATGGCAACAGGCTATAAATCAGGATCACATGAGCAGCTTATTTTTATTGAACTGAAGGGTGAGTTTGGTGACGATTTTGACTGGGAGCATGCAAGAAAGAATGCCGTGCCGCATGAAGACGGTAAACCGAAGAATTCACTCTACCTGTCCATATACAGGGTCCTTGAACGAATACCACTGGACATGATAGGTAACATGTACCTTACAACGTCTGACGGACGCACTCTTGAACTTGTACAGTCTGAGTTTCCGGATCATTCAGAACCTAAGCCTTATTATCTGTATCAGGATCTTTCTCCGATCAACCCTTTGGTCATAAGTGCTTTTCAGCCGAAGGAGTACGGAGACTACATGGTCTCGGATGAATTAAAGATAAACCTCCCGGCACTTTGCTTTTGCGACCTGAAGGTCATCGACATAACAGATCCCGTCAAGACAGGCAATATCGGACCGATGTATGACAGAAATATCGGGCACTTGAATGAGTGTATCAAAGCAGTCACGGTAAGGGGAAAGAAGACCAAGATGCTTGAGAGGACTTTTGCCGGAAGATTCACTTTCCAGATAATCGGAAGCGGATTCGCTATAGTGAATAAGTCCGGACGCCTGTGGTATAATATGCCTTCGAAAGAAGAATTACTTAGAAAGAATTATGACTGGGGTTATTCTGCAATGATCCTGTAGAGATCTCAGCCATTATTACGGGCGTTGCATGAATATAATCGAATCACTATCACATACTCTTGGAATAAGCAGGGAACAGATCGCGGAAACTGTCAGACTGATCGACAGCGGAGCATCTGTTCCTTTTATTGCGCGCTATCGCAAAGAAGTGACAGGAAATCTTGACGATCAGACGATCAGGATATTGTCCGAGAAACTATCTGCACTGCGCGCGCTCTTTGAACGAAAAAATGATGTGAAGCGGCTGATATCAGAACAGGGTTCGATGACGGATGAACTTTCAGCGTCCATAGAGGCATGTGCGAGTCTTAACGAAGTTGAGGATATTTACAGACCTTTCAGACCTAAGAGAAGAACACGTGCCATGATAGCACGGGAGAAGGGTCTGGAAGGATTTGCTCGTCTGATCCTCGCAGGTGATTCTGATATGGCAGATCTTGAGAAATCTGCTCAGGAATATATTGATACGGATAAAGGTGTCAATGACACCGGAGATGTGCTGGCAGGTGCGAATGATATTATTGCGGAGGAGATTTCTGATGATGCTCTTCTCAGAAAACGTCTCAGAACGCTCATGATAAATACCGGGATGATAAGGTCTTCAGCGAAGAAGAAAGAACAGTCGGTCTATGAGATGTATTATGACTACAGCGAACCTGTGAAAGCTGCAGCAGGCCACAGAGTGCTTGCTATCGACCGGGGTGAAAAGGAAGGCTTTCTGTCCGTAAAAGTCGTAATTGATGAAGAAGTTGCTTTACATATAACATATGAGCATTTCATCAGGGATCTCAGACTGCGGAAGGAAGCATGCAGGGAACTGGTCAGGAGCGCATGTAAAGATTCCTGGAAACGTCTTGTTGAACCTTCTCTTCAGACAGAGATAAGGAATATCCTGACAGAAGATGCTCAGGATAAAGCGATCGTTATTTTCTCACTTAATCTCAAGAATATACTTATGCAGGCACCCGTAAGAAATAAAGTTGTTCTGGGGTTTGATCCGGCTTACAGAACAGGGTGTAAGCTTGCTGTTGTTGACGCTACAGGTATGTGTCTTGATACTATAGTGATATATCCTCATGAGCCTCACAACAGAAAGGCTGAATCCGAGAAAATAGTTTGTGATCTGGTGAATAAATACAAAGTCGAAGTGATCGCGGTCGGAAACGGTACAGCTTCAGGTGAATCTGAGAGATTCGTGGCTGAAATAGTTAAGAAACTTGGAGGCGTACTTGCGTACTGTATCGTCAATGAAGCCGGTGCCTCGGTCTATTCAGCGTCTGAGCTCGGAGCGAAAGAATTTCCCGATCTCGATGTATCCTTCAGAAGTGCCGTTTCTATAGCACGTCGACTGCAGGATCCACTCGCTGAACTTGTTAAGATAGATCCGCGTTCGATCGGAGTTGGTCAATATCAGCATGATATGGAACAGAAGAAACTGGCGATGAGTCTCCAAGGAGTGGTCGAAGACTGCGTCAACACTGTGGGAGTTGAACTGAATTCCGCTTCCCCGTCATTATTGTCCTATGTTGCAGGGATAGGACCTCAGGTTGCTGCGAATATCGTTGAATGGCGCGAAGCTAACGGGAGATTTACGTCGAGACGTGAGCTTCTAAAGGTAAAGAAACTCGGTCCGGCGACTTATGAACAGTGCGCTGGATTTCTTCGCATAAGTGATTCGGTTGAATTTTACGACAGGACAGCGGTACACCCTGAATCATATTCGGCAGTCCGGAAAATGCTCGAACTGCTTGGAGGGCCCGAACCTTCTATGGCAAAGGAACTTGCGGAGCGATACGGTTTAAACAGGCTGGCCTCAGATACAGGGATCGGTACCCATACCTTGACGGATATTCTGGAAGCGATCGCTAAACCCGGCAGAGACCCGAGAGGCGATGATTTTAAAATGATTTCAGGGGATAAACCTATGGATATAAAGGAATTGTCAGAAGGGATGATCCTGCAGGGGACTGTAAGGAATGTTTCTGCATTTGGTGCTTTCGTTGATATAGGGGTCCATCAGGACGGGCTTGTTCACATATCAGAGCTTGCCGACAGATTCGTAAGCGATCCGCACACTGTCGTTTCCGCCGGTCAGCGAGTAAAGATCAGAGTTTTGTCCGTTGATATCCAACGTAAAAGGATATCACTATCTATGAAAAACATGTAGTCATTGTTGATTAATTGTTCATCCGTTTTACAAAATCGTGATATCATTAGTTGTTATGATGAAATATAGCTTTGCAGTTAATTGGATGGGAGGCTTATATGCTTCAGGACTCTATCAGAAGGAAAAGAAATATTAAAAGATTAATTATTGCTCTGGTATTGGTTGCAGCTTTGACAGCAGCGTTTTTACTGACAAGGAAAAGAGAACCGATCCCTGTAATCAGAGTTGTTGAATTGACTCAGGGCGATATAAGCAGGAATTACTACATCACTGCCAATATCAGGGCAGGAGCAGTGACCGACCATTCAGCAGAGGTCTCGCAGAAAGTTAAAGAAATCAAAGTATCGGTCCATCAGCAGGTCAATGAAGGGGATATACTTGTTGTACTTGATCAGGATGAGCTGAAGGATGAATATGAGGCAGCACGTGATGCCAGGATACAACTTGAGAAGAAAGCTGCCGAAGAGAAAAGGATCGCTGAGCAGAGATCAAAGGAGCTTAGTGAGCAGATATCTTTGTTGTCATCGAGCCTTTCGGAAGCGATATCACAGTTTTCTGCCATAGCGGGCAGCTCACCATCTGAAGTGGAGATCGATCCGGAACTCTCGGATAAGCTTAATGAAGTGATCGAACAGATGCAGCCTGAGACAGCACAGGAGGACCTGACCGCTATCATTGAAATTATTTCAGGAGCAGTAAAAGTTTCAGATAATGAGGATCACTCCAAAGCGACTGAAGAGGTCCGGAAACAATTAGAAGCAGCCAATGCTGCTCTCGAATCTCTCCTTAACAAGATCACTGCTGAAGGAGTGGGAAGTTTGTTGTTTTCAGCATCAGATATTTCCGGACAGTTGAGCGGGTTATCTGCTATGGGTATATCAGTGCAGAGTCCTCTTGATCAGGCTAAAGCCAGAGAATCAGCAGCTAAATCCAGGTTTGATAAATCTCAGCCGTACATTAAGGCTAAGACTCCCGGACTTGTCTCGGCCGTAAATGTTAAAGTCGGTGATCATACAGGACCTTCATCTTCTTCAGACATTACAAGTGGGTTAGGAGATTTGAGCAGTATTTCAGGTCTTGAGGGTTTGCTTGGCGGAATAAATTCCGGAGCCGCTAACAGTGGAGCTGCAGTTACTATTTATGATAATACTATACCGGAAGCATTTTTCTATGCGGGAAGATTCGATTCAGGCCGTATCGAAGAAGGTATGCCTGTTAAGTTTACATATGAAGAACTTGAATTTACAGGTGAAGTAATAAAGGAAGGCAGGATAGCTGCAAGCAGTGGTGTTGAACAGATACCTGGTCTTGAAATGTTTGGCTCCTCATCGGGGAGCAGTTTTACATCAGAGCCTCAGGTCGAAATCGTGATGAGTATCGAAGGAGAAAATCTTACTGATCTGGTTCCCGGATTTACAATAGATGCTCAGATAGAAACAGCTTCTGTTATAGATGTGGTTATGCTCCCGGCTGAAGCGATGAGAAGGGAACTGGGCAAATATTATGTTTTTACACTGAATGAAGATGAAACGGTGAGCAGGCATTATTTCGAACCGGGTATCCAGTCTGAATTGTTTGTACAGGTGATCAGCGGATTGGAAAAGGGAGATAGAGTAGTTATGAGTCCGCCTGCAGAACTGGAAGACGGAATGAAGGTCAAGGTGAGTGAGGATGAGTGAATCTGTCATCAGCCTTAAAGATTGCTGGAAAATATACAGGACGGGCGAGATCGAACTTACTGCTCTCAGAGAAGTTTATGTGGAGATCAACAAAGGAGATTTTGCCGTAATAATGGGACCTTCAGGGTCAGGAAAATCCACTCTGATGAACATTATAGGCTGTCTTGACAGAATGGACCGCGGTGAATATTTGTTGAATGGCAGTAATATAAGACAGATGAGACCGAATGATCTTGCATTACTAAGAAACCAGGAGATCGGTTTTGTTTTTCAATCTTTTAATCTTCTACCAAAGCTTGATCTGATAGAAAATGTTGAGCTCCCGATGATTTATGCCGGTATACCCAGAAGAGAAAGAAATGAAAGAGCAAT
>Ga0265294_10007906_pt1 | contig 12516 bp, 11 predicted proteins | sample MunlanPumphouse3_FD_192504 | JGI IMG/M metagenome (GOLD analysis project Ga0265294, IMG submission 192504) | Groundwater microbial communities from a municipal landfill in Southern Ontario, Canada - Pumphouse #3 | ecosystem: Environmental > Aquatic > Deep subsurface > Groundwater | place... | reverse complement strand
AAGAAAAGAGAGATGTATGGCAGGGCGGGATTTGAATTGTTAAGACGAAAAGTAGTTCTTTCAAACTCAGGATAAGTTGCACCAAATATGACGAAGAACCACTTTTGGGGTGAAATAAACACAAAAATGCGATTAAAACCGCACAGGAAAAAATACCGGACCTCATTATTTCTGACGTTTTACTGCCCCTGGTAGACGGTTATCAGTTATGTAAAGAAATAAAAAACCAACTATCAACCAATCATATACCCATTATACTGCTCACGTTAATCCATTCCAAAGAAGGACGTATCAGGGGAATTGCATATGGAGCCGATGCTTTTTTATCTACACCGGTGTATGAGGAGGAGTTGTTAGCGGTGATGGAACAACTACTTTCCACAAGAAGACAATTGAGAGAAAAATACAGTCCATTTATGCGCATGAATACACCTCCTGAAGAGAAGAATATGAACGGCAACAATGTAAATCTGGATTTTTTGCAACGTGTAACGAATCTTATTTATAAAGAGTTAACCAATACAGAAAACATCATTGAAAAAATATCCTCAGAGGTTTGTCTCAGTACTTCGCAATTGAACAGGAAAATGAAAGCCTTATCCGGTTTGACTACCTCAAACTATATTTTAAAAACGAGACTCAACAAGGCTAAAAAAATACTTACCCTTACACATAAGCCAATTGGTGAGATTGCCATGGAATGCGGCTTTAACGACTTTGCCTATTTTTCACGCTCATTCAAAAAAGAGTTCGGAATGACCCCGACTTCCTTCCAACGTATCCCCACACGCAACAAAATAACAAACACTCCACTAAGTTAAATACGCTGTGTCCTTTTTTGAGAATGCAGGACTACTAGAAAATCGACATTTCTTTCTCCAAAAAGGTCTTTTTTTTAAAAAAAACATCTCTTTTTTACTCCAAATTGAAGTCTCCTATTTGAAAAAAAATTGACGAAGTAATATATTAATATTGAGTCAATAACACTCCGCTCATGCGCTTCAAATTACAATTTAACCTTAGTTAAAGCCGCTTAAATGCAAAAAATTGCATTTTTAGGACAAACAGCATGCACCGTGTCGTCCTAATTTTACAACAAAAAAAATACACTTATGAAAAGAATCTGGATATTTTTTGGATGTTTTTTCTTTCTTGGATGTATGATAGTCCATTCACAAACCATCGGGATCAAAACAAACATTCCTTATTGGGGCACACTGACTCCAAATCTTGGAATAGAATTTTCCCTCGGCAAGAAAACAACATTTGAAGCCACAGGTGGATTTAATCCTTTTACCTTTTCCGATTATAAATTTTCAAAACACTGGCTGGCACATACCGAGTTCCGGTATTGGACATGTGAGAAGTTTAACGGGCATTTCTTCGGGATACATGCACTCGCCACACAATATAATATAGGTGGGTGGAATATACCTTTTTGGCATTTAAAAAGCCTAAAAGATGCAAGGTATCAGGGATATGGTTATGGAGCTGGCATCAGTTACGGCTATCAGTGGGTTCTGAATAACCGTTGGAATCTCGAGCTGACACTGGGAGGTGGATATGTACATTTCAATTATGAAAAATTTCCCTGCACAAAATGTGGAAGATCACTGGGAAAGGATGATAAAAATTATTTTGGCCCCACAAAAGGAGCTCTCTCAATTATTTACATCATAAAATAAAAAGCCATGTCAACGAAAAGATTAAACAACAAAATTATTCTGGCTTTCTTCTTGTTGTGTGCGGTATACGGTAAGCACCTGATGGCGCAATCACCAATTGCGGATATCCCCATCGTGAAACAATCGCAAATTAGCAAAGAAGGCAATCTCGTCTCTTTTGATATGGAATTGAATTTGCATCTTATCGAGATCGGTAAAAATGAAATGGTTATCATCACACCGCTTTTACAGTCAAACAAAGATTCAGTGATAAATGAGAGCTTCCCTCCGCTCGTCGTCAACGGACCTGTCAGAGATAAAGTGATGAAACGACAAGAAACCCTTACCTCACAAAACGATATAGATGATTTAAAACCTGTTGGAATAATAAGGAAGGATCGTCGCACACCACAAACATATATGTACCATGCCAATCTTCCATACAAATCCTGGATGAAAGATGCTTCTCTCGTACTTATCACTGAAAACAGAGGGTGTGCTGATTGTGACTTGGGAAGCGAAAGCAAAATACTTCTCGCTCGTGTTTTTCAAGAAATAATTATACCTCCATTTCAGCTGACTTACATAGAACCTGCGCCGGAACCCGTCAAAGCAAGAAGCGAACGACATACTGCCTCACTCAGCTTCCAGCTCGACCGTTATAACCTCTTAAGAGACTATCAAAACAATGCGGTAGAGATGGATAAAGTAGAAAAAATAATCAAAGAGATACAAAGTAACGAAGATCTCACCGTCACCGAGCTGTCCATTGAGGGATTTGCATCTCCCGAAGGCGGTTTTGAATACAATCGCAACCTGTCGGGTAACAGAGCCAATTCCTTTGCTGATTTTCTGGTGACCAGATATCAGGTCAATCGCGGACAAATGAAAAAAATCTCAGGCATGGGTGAAGATTGGAACGGACTACGAAAGATTGTGGAAAGTTCTTCATTAGCATACAAAAATGAAATTATTCAGATCATAGATTCCGTTTTTCCTCCTGATGCACGCGACGTGAGATTACGAAAAATATCTGGCGGTGAAGTATATCAACAACTGCTGAAAGAATTTTATCCACAGCTACGCCGGACCGATTATATCATTGGTTACAACGTGAGGGATTTCTCTGTCGATGAAGCAAAGATTATGATCAAGAACAATCCGGAATTACTAAGTCTCAATGAGATGTATTTAGTGGCGGCAACTTACCCGAAAGAGAGTAAAGAGTTCAAAGAAGTTTTCGATATAGCTGCAAGATTGTATTCTGATGATCCCATTGCCGCGATCAACAGTGCCGCGACGGAGTTCGAGATCGGCAACTTTTCAGAAGCGCTCAAATTGCTGGAGAAGGTGAAAGTGGATTCGAGGGCATGGAACAACTTGGGTGTGGTTCATGCCAAGATGGGAGACATGAAAACGGCAAAAGATTATTTTGAGAGAGCAATCTCCAGGGGTGATGCTCTCGCAAAAATAAATGAATCCATTCTGGAACAAATAGAAGCAAATCAGGAATGATTACCAACATAAAAAATGTGCGATTTAATTTTCTATTTATTCATCCTTAAAATTTAAAATTATGAAGTTTATTAATTTTTTTCTAGTGGCTGTCATCGGATCGACTCTGATGGCCTGCAATGCTGAAGACCAACCTGAGGTGAAACAGCATGAAACCGACTCCTATGCAAGTATTACCGTAAAATTTCCGGGGAAAGCTTCTACCAGAGCTCTGCCTGGAGATTACAACCTGTATTCCCGTACACTCATAACGAGGCGACGGTATCCGGCGGTAGCACATCCATATCCTTGAATAGTTGCCTTTGCTTTTGAAGTACCTCTCCCACTGTCAAGGACTTGCCAGGTTCGGTGTAACACTCGACAAGGTCTATCTCATCAAGGAGTCCTTGAATAGTGAAATGTCTGAAAAGATTCTTCTCACACATTTGTCTTTTAATATAAGAGAGATAGATCAGCGCGATGAACTCGACAAAGAGCTTTCCCTCCAGGCTAGCCTCGGAGGAGACAAGCATCCTCTTGCCGCTGAGCCTCTCCTTGATATTGCCAAAAGCCTTTTCCACCACGTCCTTGTTTCTGTATATCTCCAGCGCCATCCGCGAGGTTCTGACCTCATTGCTGAGCAGCACAAAGAAGCCGAACCGACTTTTAGCCTCGTCCATTGCCGCTTGTCTGGGCATCACCCTGACACCTCTTACCGGGGTTTGCTTGACCTCGAAGAATTTCCCGTAATCCTTCTCGTGTTCTGCTTTTCTCTTACCGGACATCAGTTCCTGCTGAAGATCAATCATTCGAAGGTTGAATCTGCGCCCATCCTCGACTGCTTTCTCTGCGTTATAATACAAGTGGAGGTACATCCTGCGGTTCTCCTTCAGGGTGTCGCCCTTGTAGGGGCGGTCCTGGCGGTAATCCCATTCGATTGTCCGAGTGTAGGTATAGAGGTCGTATTTCTCGTCATAACGCGACCAGTCACACATGGAGTCATTTACCGATTCGATGGCCTTCTTCACGAATGATAAAGACGTGCTGGCACTCATCAGGAATTTCACATGGTTCCGATAGAGCCCGTTCACGTTATCAGTACTGTAGAAGCCCCTGTCGGTGACCAGTTTCACCTTCGGATATCCCAGCACGTCAAGGTCGCGCAACAAGACCCGCATCGTCTTCACATCGGGTATGTTGCCCGCCAGTTTCCTGTAATAAAAAGGAAGGTTGGACTTCTGGCCGAAAAGCAGGAGAAGGTTTATCTGGGGCAACCGGTCGTTATCTTTGTTTTTTCCGTGACGAACCTGGCTAAGGCAGTCCGAATAGCTTGAAATTGATGTGGAATCGTACGCCCAGTACTCATCCCGGATACGCCGCCTGCCCTGAAGCCGGAAGAACCGTTGCTTCTGCTCCTCGGTAATGCCGGCGAACAGCTCGCTGCTTCTTTGCGAGGCAATATCCCCGCCGTGAGGATGCCGGTGCAGGAGACCCCACCGGCTGAATCTGAACAGGGGGCTGCTTTCCTCAAGAATGAGAAAGTACGCTATCGAGAGGATCATCTTGTAATTATTGGGAAAACAGGACTGAAGATCATCGACAAGGCCAATCTTCTCACCAATCCTGTCCAGCAGATAAGTTGCACCGTAGAACTGCCTGCTCACCGACAGCGAAGGAACTCTGCCACGCTTTGCCCTGATTGGCTCCTGGCTTCCCGAATCAACCTTTCGGCACCGGCCGTCCGTAAGCTTTATCTCGCCGGTTTCATTATCGACGCGACCGATCAATCTACGGGTTGATCTCGACTGCTTCTTATCCTTATCCCATCGGGATATGGACTCATAGGCATAGGTTATGCCTGACCGCTTGTCCAACTGTTTTACTATGCTCATGGCTTTTATCGTTATGTGTACAAATATAATACATAACGATGTTTTATCAAAATAAAATGAGCACTATTTTACCAATAAACAGCATTTTATCTGATCTCTCACATGTTGTGCTTGTTAGGCGTTCCGGGAATGCAGGTTACAACCAGAATGGAGTATGGACAGGACGTGATACGCTGGAAACTGTGACCGTTTTTCTGGTGAATATTCCTAAGGGGGTAGTAGATTATAATTCTTTCACCAAAAGTGCATTTCAGTCAATTGACGCGGACGGAGTTCTCCATCCGAATCTGGCACTGAAAGCTACAGCAGGAGATTCAGTCAGAGCTTTTGTGGTAATCAACGGCGAGGCCAGTATTCTCAATGCCCTGAAAGCAACTTCTGCAGCAAATTTTCAGGCAGAGTTCGCTGATGCAGTGCAAAAGACTGCTTCCCAGGTAGCACGGCTGAATCCCAACGGAAGGGAAACCATCATGATGACCAACGATGCAGACAGTTATGTGATTAAGGTGGTTTCAGGAGTGAATGAAGAGGATGCAATGGAAGGACCGGGAAATCATGTAGAGATACAGGTAGAACGAGTGGTATCGCGTGCCTTTATGACTGTGACTCCCGAAGCAAATACCAACGGCGGATGGCCAGTAAATGCGGTGATAGGTGGTGTAGAAACACAGATCGCCACTGTAACCAATGTAACCTATGCTGTGGGACAAAGCAACAACAACTTCTTCCTGATGAAGCAGGCCAATTATGCTGTACCGTCACCGGTATATGCTTTTAACCCAGAAAATGTTGCAGCTTGGAATGCGGTAAATACGACTAATTTCGATTACTCTGGTCTAACTTCCTTCACTGCTGTAACCCCATGGACTTACAACATCGCTACTATAGCTACACCACTGGCAGCAGAAACAACCAGCAAGTTTGTCCTCCCGGTAAACCATTTGGTAGATGAAACCGATATTGATGTAGCAAGAGATCATTACAAAAAGGGTAATACAACCTATTTCGAGATTAGAGCTACTTTTATTCCATCGAATATCGATGGAGAAACAAATACCACTGTACCCGATAGTGTATTCTGGGGCGAGAACGATAAAAAGTTCTACAGTACCCGTGCCCTGGCTGAAGCGCAGGGACAGAAAGCCACTGAATTCACCGGCGGAGTAATGAAATATGTGCTCTGGCTAAATCCCAATGACATGACCTCTACGGGAACAGACCCCAATCCAAAGGTTTCCCCAACAGTCCGCAATCAGGTCTATCATGCGCATATCAATGCTTTCCTGCGCATGGGAGTACCCAATAATCCGCTGAATCCAGAAGATCCGGACAACGGAGACAATCCCGATAATCTGATCAATGTGGAAGATCCTTTGAAAACCGATTTCACCTACCTGTCGGTATCTGTAAAGGTATTACCATGGACCATCCATACTTATCAATATTCATTGACTGATCCTGGTACGATGTATTAGGCATAAAACTTCATCAATATCGCGATCTTTTTACAACTGAAGTGCTATCACGGGAGCAACAGAAATGAATTCTATTTAACTGGAATTTCACAGACTGGGTAGCACCGCTCCGCGAAGAGGAGATTGGTTTTTCCTCTTCGCACAACTACAAAAACTAATAAAATTGACAAATATGAAGAGAGATCTGCACAGCAAGATAGTCGCCACACTCATATCCATCATCGGGGCATTCTTATTGGCAGGAGGTTGCGACACAATGTTATATGAGGAAATGTTGGATTGCCCGCAAGGTGTCTATCTCAAATTTTACACCAAAACTCCTTGCGATGTAGACACGCTCTATCCTGCCGATATCAAAAATGTGAACATCTACGTGTTTGATTCGGAAAATAAATTCGTGGTGGAATATAAAGCATCCAATGTAACACTCTCGTCGGAATATGAGTTCCTGGTTCCTATTTATCCGTATGGAACTTATTCCTTTGTGGCTTGGGCAGGCGTCAATGAACATTATATTCTGCAGAACCCCAAACAGGGATTAACAACAAAAGAGGAGTTGCTTCTCAGTTTGAAACAGACTGCCGGCATAGCCGACAACTTGAAGGGTAACTCTCTATATGTAGGCAACAGTGTCGATGTATCTCTGCCCGATCCGGAAAGTGTGCTGGGTGCCTATTATGCACATATTCCCGTTGGAATGACACGGTATACCAACAACATTGAAGTGATCGTTGAAGGAATTGCCGTTCCTCAGAATTATCAGGTAAACATCAGTATGAGCAATGGAGATTATGCAATGAAAGGAAATATTCTATCTACAGGAGAGATATTACAGTACCCGGCGGAATACACTTACGGCGACCGTGTTCTATCGGCTGAATTCACCACACTTAAGCTGGAAAACGGGTACGATGACCGGATTATTCTCATTGGAAATGAAAATAAGATTTTGTATGACGAGGAATTGCTGACAACAATCCTGCTACAAACTCCAGATGTGAACCTGAACTGTGATCACGACTTTGTCATCAGGTTCAAAGTGCAAGAAGAAACCTACGCTGTCACCGAAGTATGGGTGAACGACTGGTTGATACATAGCTACGACACAGACGTCGAATCGGATTATTGATTAACCTGCCTATAGGCAAAATAAATAAAATAAGGGTATGAAACGTTTTGTAATATTGCTGAGCATTTTATTACCGATATGGGTGAGTTGTATCAATTATATACCCACCAATTGTGAGGAAAACGACTCCGAAACAACCTATTTGAGCTTCCGCTCCTCGCAAATCACGTTACCTACGGGACCTGAAGGAGTTGATTTTGAGTCTATTTCAATCAAATCACTGCGTATTATGGTCTTTTCAAAAGCAACCGGGCTAATCGTTACCAATCAGCTATTTCCTGTTGAAAATCTCTCTCCCGCTACCTATGATTCCGATGCCGATGAGTGGCGTATCGACTTCTCTCACATCGTAGTTGAGACCAAGCCGGGTGAGAGTATTGTCTACGTGGTATTAAATGAAAACATCATGAGTATAAGCGGGCAAACACTCACAGGTGCCCTTAATCTGATTGACAACATGGCTGAAATGCATACCCTGGTAAATACCCCACTTTCCTACACGTCACCGCTGAAAGTGGTTTATGGAAACGATGGAAAACCCATTGAACCTCCTTTCATCATGTCCACCTTCGATGAGTTTAATATACCAGCAGGATATACATATGAGTCGCCCTGGCATGCCGACCTGCGCGGTCCTTCCGAATCACAGAAGGGATTCGAACTGGATCGAACCATGGCAAAAGTAACCATCGACTCTATCTCCAGTTATCCCATTACTGGAGGTCCACTTACCAACGACAGTCTCACCAGTTATATTTTCATACTTAAAATGGGTCTTACCAATGTACCCATGCAGTATCTTTGGTCACCAAACAGATCACAGACAACCCCTCCGACACCCAATCCATACACAGTGCCGTTACCTCCTTATACGGGAAGTTATCAATATATCAATTTCAATCTGGAGGATCAAAATTTGGGCTATTACGACCGGAACTGGGCCGGTAATATACAAATGAACATCGATGCGAAAGCGTATGAGGTGCAGGAATTGAAAGATTCCCGAATATGGTATACAGGAGACGCCAGCGGAACAAATTCCTATTCATTAGACAAATACAGTCTGGATGATAATATTGCCAGTAATTACAACAATGTGAACCAATCGTGTTTTCTGGACACATACCAAATCCCAGGAAACGATACCATTGAGGATCCCACTTACATTGACCTGAATGCAGGTAATTTTTTGGCAATGGTACAGGCATTATACTCCGACACTACTCAGGGTAATTACTTGCCAACCTGGTACAAATTGGATGATCCCACTATCATTCCGGATATGACACCAGCCTTCTGGTCACTCAAGGAAAATAATATTTCTTATTACGTACCGGAACATATACTAGCAAACAAAGCCGATACGGCGCAAGCTACCAACTTACATATAAAAGCAGTAAAAGCATTCATCCCCGATACCATCACCAAAGAACAAAGTACCCATATAGTATGGGATCCGACCAACTGGGGAGATTGGGAATATGGCATAACGCCGGGTGGAGATGAATTTAACTTGAAAGGCTTAAGATTTAAAGAAAAGATGAGAACCATTTGGGGCTATGAACTGGATAATATCAAGATAAATGGTGTCTCCACTGATATCGTCCGCCATTACTGGAGAGGCAGTATTCGCTACCGTTTCGGTAATGTAAGTGGTGTACTGACAGGTTTTGAGTTCCTGAATATTCTAAACAGCACGGATATCAAGGATTTCTACCTCCCAGTCCGCAACACCCCCCCAAATCCTGTTGATTACAATATATACCGCAATCATGAGTATAAATTTTCGGTACATGCTCTTGAACAGTGGGATCCGGCTGTATCCGGAACAAAAAATGCAACTGATAATACAGGTGAAGGCAGCTTCGTACTAAAGTTAAACAACAAATAATAAATTTGTGTATGTATGAGTCAGCAAAAAAAAGCAAGACACCCAATCGTCCAGATATTCAATACGAATCGGGTATATACCGACATGTCAGGGGATGTGTACTACTTTTCGAGAATGGTACACAAAAGGTTATTTCTAATGAAAATAAACAGGGAACACTGACTGTCAACATCATATACTATCTGGGAAATGAAAATGACTTCGTGGAGTCGGTCATCAAAAGTTTTACCTATACAGACAAATTAGAGGATCTATCGAAAAAATGTGGATTTTATTCCATAAAAACTTTTACACGACATTTTAGAAATAATTTCAAGGTAACACCCAAACAATGGATGTTATCCATAAAAAAAGAAGCGATGCTGAATTATCTCATAGATACCGACTACCCGCTGAAACAAATAGCAGATTTTCTAGGTTTTTCAAACCTCTCACATCTGTCGGATTTCTGTTTAAAAAAAACAGGTATGCGCCCCGAAGAGATTAGAAAACAAATCATTCTTTGAATATCCTAAAACATTTTCGTAACACACTTTCAAGACGTATCTTTGCAGCCAATTTAAAATTAAAGATATGGTATTGGTTGACGGATTAACCGTTGAGTTCGGTGGCACGTTGTTGTTTTCGGATATTTCTTTTGTCATAAACCCAAAAGACCGCATCGCCCTCATGGGCAAGAATGGTGCCGGTAAATCCACTTTGTTGAAAATTCTGGCTGGCGTGCGCGAGCCAACACGGGGAAGGGTTTCAAAACCCAAGGATTTCACCGTGGCCTACCTGCCGCAACATCTGATGACTGCGGACGAACGAACTGTCTTCGAAGAAACTGCACAAGCCTTCTCTCACATCCACCAGCAAGAAGAAGAGATCGAACGCATCAACAGCGAACTGACTCTGCGAACCGATTATGAGTCGGAGGAGTATATGCAACTCATTGAGCAGGTAGCTGCATTGAGTGAAAAATTTTACAGCATTGAAGAGATCAACTACGATGCAGCGATAGAAAAGACGCTGCTGGGATTGGGATTTCAACGCAGCGACTTCAATCGGCCGACGGCTGAATTCAGCGGCGGTTGGCGCATGCGCATCGAACTGGCAAAAATTCTTTTGCTGGATCCCGATCTGATTTTGCTGGATGAGCCGACCAATCACCTCGATATCGACTCGGTAGAGTGGTTTGAAGATTTTCTTATCAACAGTGCCAAAGCTGTTGTCGTTATTTCACACGACCGGGCATTTGTAGACAACATCACCAACCGCACCATCGAGGTCACTATGGGACGTATCTACGATTATAAAGCTACCTACTCACAATACCTTGAGCTGCGGAAAGAACGCCGTGAGCAACAGCAGAAACAATACGACGACCAGCAAAAAATGATTGCCGAAACCAAAGAGTTCATCGAACGATTTAAAGGTACCTATTCGAAGACGCTGCAGGTGCAGTCGCGGGTAAAGATGCTGGAGAAACTGGAACTGGTGGAGGTAGATGAGGTAGACCGGTCGGCACTGAAGCTCCGTTTCCCTCCTGCTCCCCGCTCGGGAAGCTACCCTGTGGTTGCCGAAGATGTGAGCAAATCGTATGAAGACAAATTGATTTTCAGCAATGTAAATCTCACCATCGAACGGGGCAAGAAGGTGGCTTTTGTCGGTCGCAACGGCGAAGGAAAGTCCACTCTCGTGAAATGCATCATGGGTGAAACCAGTTTCGGCGGAACCTTGCAGCTGGGTCACAATGTACAAATCGGATATTTTGCACAAAACCAGGCATCTCTCCTCGATGAAGAACTGACTGTTTTTCAGACCATAGACGACATTGCCGTGGGCGATATCCGCACGAAGATCCGCGACATCCTGGGTGCGTTCATGTTTGGACGGGAGGAGATCGACAAGAAGGTGAAAGTCCTTTCGGGAGGTGAACGCACACGACTGGCCATGATCAAGCTGCTGCTTGAGCCGGTGAACCTGCTCATTCTGGACGAGCCGACCAATCACCTCGATCTGAAGACCAAGGATATTCTGAAACAAGCGTTGATTGATTTCGACGGAACGCTGATTGTGGTGTCGCACGACCGGGATTTTCTAAATGGACTCACACAAAAAGTATATGAATTCGGTAACCAGAAAGTGACCGAACATCTCGAAGACATCTACGGTTTTCTGGCCAGAAAGAAGATGGAAAATCTACGGGAAATAGAACGGAAATAAACAAATAAAAAAACCGCATTTCTGCGGTTTTTTTGTGATCCGCCTGGGGTCTGAAATATAAAATGTTGGCGACTTTACTAAACCTTGTAAAATAGCCAAAAATACATATTAATAAAATGATATACAGTATAATAATATTGGAAATGTTGCATTAAATTTCAATATCATTCATTCTTTTGAAAATAAGTCGCCAATTTCTCGCCAAAATTCAAAAGTATTATATATTCTTAGTGCAATCAAAATATTACTAATTATGGCGACAATCTATTTAACCCTATCCAAGAAAAAGGTTACACTTAATAATCAAGAAGTGCTAATCAGATTTTCATACGGGAAAATCAATCAAAGAGCAAAATCTAATGTTTTCGTACCGCTTGAATACTGGGATAATAAAAAGCAGAAAATTGATATTCCTAACCCCAGAGTTAAAAGTAAAGAGAAAGTCGAGTTGATCGATTTCTTGACTACTCAGAATAATAATCTCATATCGCTTATAGGGCATATCCAAAAGGAGTTCAATAATACCAATACTGACAATATTTCTTCCGGATGGTTAAATGAAAAATAAAACGAAGGGCCGATAAAGGTCTGCCCATCCGTGAATAAAGCAGTCGCAGGTAGGTATTCACTTCTGTTGCTGTCCCCCCGTACTCCGGAGGTTGTTGCCCATTCGATTAAACGCCCGTAAACACTACAAGTTTGTGTTCTGGAATCTCAATATCGATGTTTTTGAGATTGTTTATATGTGCGTTTTTAATGATTA
>Ga0265294_10007904_pt1 | contig 12517 bp, 9 predicted proteins | sample MunlanPumphouse3_FD_192504 | JGI IMG/M metagenome (GOLD analysis project Ga0265294, IMG submission 192504) | Groundwater microbial communities from a municipal landfill in Southern Ontario, Canada - Pumphouse #3 | ecosystem: Environmental > Aquatic > Deep subsurface > Groundwater | place... | reverse complement strand
AGAATTAAGAAAAGCGGTTAAAATATGGAATATGACCTACAATAATTTAGAGCACATCGCCTTAGGCGGGCTAACGCCCACCGAGGCTCTGCGCAATAATTAAAACCGCCAAATGTGTGTGCCTAAAACATGACGGCCGTCGGCGCCAGCGGTATAATTTAGACATCCATCTAAATATATTTTTATGTATCTAAACGAAATTTTTGGTGCTTTGACCGATCCGACTCGGCTTAAGATTGTCAAATTATTAAGCCGCAAGGACTTAGCCGCCAGCGAACTAGGCGAGCATTTTGATATTACTGCTCCATCATTGTCTCATCATTTATCGGTTTTATTACAGGCCGGCCTAATCTGCCAGGAGCGGCAAGGGCGCTGGCTGATTTATTCATTAAAAAAAGGCGTCTTAGATAAGGTAGCCGAACAGGTTCGCTTGATCGGCCAGAAGTCTAAGAAGTAACTTTTTAATTAAATTAGCTTATGAACAAAAAATTATTGTGGCTGTTCGGCGGCCTATTGATCGTTGTTTTAGCCCTAAATGCTTGGCTGCTAGTCTGGCCAAGAACAGCACCGGTTATCAGTGGCGATCAAGTTGAGGCGATTATTAATCAAGAAATTGCCGGCGAAGTTGTCGCCAAACCAGCTTTGGTTGGAATTGACAACCCATTGGCTGGACACTCATGGAGAATTGTCTCACTTGCCGATGGTCAAGAAATGATTGATGCGCTTGATTACGATTTGATTATCAGTTTTGCTGATCAGCAAATTTCCGGGCGGATTTGTAATCAATTCAGCCTGCCCTATAAGTTGGTGGATGGTGATAACTTGGTGGCTAATGGATCATTGACTAGCACGGAGATGGCTTGCGCTGGCGATATCATGAAGATTGAGTCTGTTTTTTTTTGTGGCGGTTCAAAAAGGTTTCGGCTATAGCATAAGCGATAGCGGTGATTTGACCTTGACCAGTGGTGATGGGCAGGTGATTGGCCCAGTTAAAGGAAACCAGGGTTTTTGATACTAGACCAGCCCTTGGGTTAGCATGCTGTCGGCCACTCGCTTGAAGCCGGCGATATTGGCACCAGCCACATAATCAATATAACCGTGTTCATTTTTTCCATGCTTGACGGCTTGGCTATGAATTTCCTTCATAATAATCTTTAATTTTTCATCAACCTCTTGTCTGGTCCAGGATAGTCTTAGGCTGTTCTGACTCATTTCTAAGCCGGAAACAGCGACTCCGCCAGCGTTAGAGGCTTTGCCAGGGGAGAAGAGGATTTTGTTTTGTTTAAATATCGCCATCGCTTCAATCGTGGAGGGCATATTAGCGCCCTCAACCACCAGTTTAATTCCATTATTGACCAGCATTTGAGCATCTTCGGCAATTATTTCGTTTTGGGTAGCGCAGGGGAAGGCGGCGTCAGCTATAATTGACCAGGGTTTTTTGTCAGCCAAATATTCTAAATTATATTTATCAGCAACCTTTTGAATGCGATCATGCTCAATATTCTTAACCTGTTTGACATAGTCTAGCTGTTCTTGGCTTAAGCCGTCTTTAACATAAATAGTTCCGCTGGAATCAGACAGAGTTAAAACCTTGGCGCCCAGCTGAATGGCCTTTTCAGCCGCGTATTGGGCGACATTGCCGGAACCGGAAATTAAGATATTCTTGCCAGCTAGCTGGTCACCAATAACGCTTAACATCTCTTCAGCAAAATAGGCTACGCCATAGCCGGTGGCTTCGGTGCGGATATTGCTACCGCCCCAGGCCAGGCCTTTACCAGTTAAGGTGCCGGAAAAATCCCTGGTCAATCTCTTATATTGGCCATATAAATAGCCAATTTCTCTGGCGCCGACACCGATATCGCCAGCCGGCACATCAATATTAGGACCGATATGACGATAGAGCTCGGTCATAAAGCTTTGAGCAAAGCGCATTACTTCAGTATCCGATTTGCCATGGGGATCAAAATCGCTGCCGCCTTTGCCGCCGCCCAAAGGTAGGCCGGTCAGGCTGTTTTTAAATATTTGTTCAAAGCCTAAAAACTTTAGAATGCTTAGATTAACCGAGGGGTGAAAGCGCAGGCCGCCTTTATAGGGGCCGATGGCATTATTAAATTGAACCCTAAAACCGCGGTTGATTCTGATTTCTTCGGCATCATCAATCCAAGGGACTCTGAAAATAATCGTCCGATCCGGCTCAATCAGCCGTTCCAGAATTTTGTGTTTAACATAAACTGGATTTTCATTCAAGAAGTTCTCTAAAGACAAGACAACCTCTTCTACGGCCTGAATAAATTCTGGTTCGTTTTGATTTTTTTGCTTAATAGATGATAGAAAGTCGTTGGCGCTGAATTTCATAAAATATGTAAATTAATGGATTAACCACAGCCAGTTTATTATACCCGTATGGGGTATAATAGTCAAGGTTATAAGATTGGTCTAGCTGCTTAAGTTTAGATTCTATCGTTTTCTCTCTTCGTTCTATTGTAATTTTCTCCATATTTTTAATATGATATTGTGAATCATCTTAATTTGATAATCTTATCAGACACCAGCTATTCTGTAAAACAAAAACAGGGCTTAAATAAGCTCTGTTTTTAGGGATATTCGTGCTAGCACGAGGATGCGGGCTACCTCGGGCTGGAACCGTAATTTTGGCAAGCCTAGCAAGGCTTTTCGGTGATTTCTTAAGACTTTAATAAATAAGATCCTCGTGCGCTATAGTTTTTTTAAAAAGTTACAAAAGTGACACGGGGATTGATATAAAGGTTGCAGATAGGTGTAACTTGTTTTGTATTTGCTCTAGGTTTATGGTTGGATTAATAAGATAATTTTAAAAGTTTTTATTAGGTAAATCGTCGTTAATAATCCTTTACTTCTAGGCAATATTGATTTATTATAAAGTCAGTATTGAATATTTCAAGGTATTTTTTAGAAACATGAAAAGATGAAAATATATGAGTGAAAAACACTTTGAACAATCGATGAATTCAAAAAAACACGTCCAATCGGAGTTGGATGATTCTGGAATTAGTAATCTAAGTGAATGGCAAAAAGCTATTGATTTAGGAACTCCATTAGATGGAGAAAAGGGAATAAATTTTGAACAGTATAATTTTGATGAATTGTTTGCTTATTTGAATTGCGGAAAGGAAGTATCTGATAAAGAAAAAATCGAAAAATTTATCAAAAGCCAAGATAGCATTGAGCGATTAGAGATTTTGCGTTCAATGTCTTTAGATGATGCAATAAATAGCATTCATTATTATTCAGCAACGGAGGCTCCATTTCGATATTTGGAAAATCGTCTAGATTTTTATCAAAAATTTATTCAGGGTAAAGCCATAATACGACAAACTGAATCAGAGTGGGACCCTAAGAAGGACGAATATATACAAGTAGAAAAAAAATATCAGATAGATGCATCAAGTGCTTCCCCAGAAACAGTTCGCCTTGGTCTTCTACGAGATATTGAGTTTGCAGCAATGATTGGTAGTCCTGAATTGGGAATTTATAAAATAGTTAGTAAGAGATTAAATGAGAAGGGTGTTAGTAATGCACACATGCCTGAGTTAAAAGGATATCACTCGTATATTCATGAGGGAAGTATCGGGTATGCTTACCCATTTTTAAGAAAGCTTTACGAAAAGGCTCGCAAACAAGTTGATAAAAGAATTGGTGATAAAAAAATAGATGAACAAGTTGTAGAGCATAGGTCTGTTATTTTAGCTTCAAATTGGCTTGAAGAAGCGATGAATTATAATGATCCATGGAGAGGTTCAGAGTCGCCTTATGTTGGTTCTTTGGATGAGGCAATTGCTTGGGGACAACTAGGTTTCCAAATAAAAAAACAATTACTGGGGATGAGGCGAAAAATTCAGGGAATAGATCTGCACAATATAGGTCGTTTTATAGGAAAAGCTGGGGATAATCGATATGGCTATGAAAAAAAGAGACTCGACAAGGAAGTGGAATTATTAGAAGATTTTATTCAGGATGATCAGAGTTATGATGCTTCCTTTTTGTTATTGAAAAATGAAGATGGCACAGATAAAAAAATAAAAGGCAAAGAAGCAGCTGAAACGATGACCAGCCAAAAAAATAGCGAAGCAGTCCAAAGAGCCAAGTTGTGGTTTGACAGAGAAACTGCAAAAATAAATCATTGGTTTGAAAAATCAAAAACTAAGATTGCGGGATATGACATACCTGAGGAAGAAAGAGATTCTATCAATTTATCAGTTCAAGACCGCTATAACAAAAAGGTTGGCGATCTCCAGCAGGAATATCAGGGAGAGATTGCTCGACTGGAAAATCGCACACCAGAAGATCTTTTGGAAGTATTCAAAGAAAGACAAGTGATTGTTAATAAGCGATTTGAAAAACGAAAGAGCTTAGCTCAAAAAGCTTTAGATTTGCATTTCCGCTTTAACCATGAAGGACGTGACTATGGGAGTAAGCCATTTGATCAAATTGATTGGGTTAATTCTGCTCCATTTGGGGTTATAAAAAGAGCACACCGAGCACTAAGTGCGGGTGTGGACGAACAAACCATAATGATGCGTGCGTTAGCTGAAGTAAACGGTGAGTCGGCGAACGACCAAAACCCAGAGAAATTTATTCTAAACATTATTAAATCTGGCAGACCAGATAAAGTGATACAAAATTTTGAAAAGTTCTCTGGGATTACTGAAGATCAACATTTAAATATTCTCCTAGCAATCATCAATAGTGGTGTTGGTCGAAATGTTGTTGAAAGTTTAAGTAAATTTACTGGTATTAAATCTGAGGATCATCTTCAGATAGCACAAGCAATGAACGCATCAGGTGCTGGCGATGAGGTGATTTCTAATTTCGATAAATTCAGTGGCATAAAACAAGAAGATAAAAGAGATATCCTGTTTGGTGCAATTAAGGGTGGTGGCGGAGATCAAGTTGCTAACAATCTTGAACAGTTCTCGGGGATTATTAGTGAGAAAGACCATCGAGATATTGTAATGGAAATGATTAAGGCTGGTAACTATTGGTGCTTGAATTATGGTGGTGTATTGGATAAATTCACTGGTCTTGAAGAACCCTTGCGTCAAGTAATAAAAACCGGTAAATATGAGGCTTTGCCACATGTGCTTGAAGCAGGATTCACGATAGAAGAAATTACAAGATTCCCGTTCCTTATTTCTCCGCTAGTCACGAAGAAATAATAATATAATAAATTAATTTAAACATATGAGAAAAACAACAATAACATTTCCAGGTGATGCAATGACGCTTGATATGTTGGTTGACATTCAAACGCCAAAGTCGCTCGGATTGACAGCGAAAGTTTTTATACAAGAGAAGGCTCGCACGCTGCCCCTCTACGATCAATCAGTAAAGTGTGATGCCCACGGCGAAAGTAATGACGGCAAAAAAATTGCTGTTGACACAGTCGGCCGTTGGTTATTTGGGGTTCCGGGTTACGAGGGCCATATCAGAGTCGTGCCGGCTGATGATAAGGTCTCGGTATATTACCCGAAGGAATCTCCAAAGGTCGTCCACGAACTCGTCTCCTCTTTAAAAGAGACGATAGAAACCAACCAATAAATATATGAGAGAATCATTTGAATTTAAACAACCGGCACCACAAGAAGAACAAACTCCGTCAACTCAACCAAAGGTGGAAAGACTTACTGCTGAACAAATTTCCCAAAAAAGAGGAAAGGTTTTGCAGTCTTTAGAAAAAGCTCGCCTTCTACCCTCAGAGTGGAAAAGCACAGCTGGCAAGAGCCGAGATGAAATGATCACTGCATTGGAAGGATCATTGGAAGAGCTCGATGCTTTAGAGACAAGTATCCAAAACGAACCTGAACCAACAGTGGAAGAAAAACCCGTTGCCCAAACTGAAAAACAAGGATTGCATGTTGTACGCAGGAGAGAAGCCACTGTTGCGACAAAGACCGATGAACCAGAGCGACAATTTGCTCAAGCTGGTCAATATATAACTATAGGCAAAGTCCACATTCCTGTTTGTCAAACACCGGAAGAAAGTGCGGAATGGAATGCTGTCCCCGGTAAAGTGTTCGTATCGGGTGGCAAGAAATTTTCTGAAGTAAAATTTGTTAAAGATGCTCACGGTTTAACTCATGTTGCTAAGCCGGGAGAGCTGATGAACTTTTCGGAAAAACACCGAGGCGAACGATTAGAATCTGTTGACGCTGTTCTTGAAGGACGAGGCGAACTCAAAGCATTTAATGAAGTGTTAACTAATCTTGGCGAGTTAGCAAGACAGTATGGTGAATTGAATCCAGATGATGCCGACTATGATGAAAAAGCAAAACAATTGGGAGCTCAAATTGAAGCGTTTACTGATCCGGAGAAATTAAAAGAAACTCTTAAACTCAATGGCTCTGGGATTGAAGACGTTGATGATTTTGCTGAACGTGCATCGGATATAATTCGCACTCAGCAATTCTTACGTTCGATTGATGAAAGCTTAAATGAATTTATTCCGCCTCGTGATACTCACTTCAAACTTACTCCATATTTTGAACAAAAATTTGCATGGTTTGCGACATTAGTAAATCGCCAACTTGGTCTCGGCAATAACGCTTATCTTGAAGACTTGGTGGCTAATAAACAAGCACCTGAATGGGAGCGTCTAACCGCTAAGGGTATGACTGTTATTGTCGGTCCTCGTGGTACTGGTAAAAATAAGTTAGCTGACTTTTATTGCGGTGAGACCAATCGACCCCTCTTCCGATACGCATGTTCTCCAGACAAAGAAGAGCGTGATCTAACTTACGATGTGGAACTTTCTGATGGCGAAGTGGTAAGAATTCCAACTCGTATATTGACAGCCGTAACCACACCAAATGCTGTCCTCGAATTAGACGAATTAAACCTGCTCCGACCAAATGTTGCAAAATTCTTTAACTCCCTATTCGATGGCGATCGTACTGTTTTCTTGAATGATCAAGTTATCAAGGCGGCTCCGGGAGTGACTTTTGTGGGACTTATGAACCCAGCAGGATATGATGGCGTTGAGGATTTGCCGGAAACGATTGACGACCGCTCAAACATCATGACTATGGGTTATCCTCCATTCAGAGAAACTGATTCAACCACCAATAGAGAAAAATTCACTCATGATGAAGCCCTGATTCTCAAAGAAAATGTAAGTCCGTTGAAAAATCTTGATGATGAGCAATTCCGCAAAGCGTGGGATTATGTCATTAATGGCGTGGGAGCACAAATCTCGCTTGATGCGACAACGGTGAAAATTATGAAAGACCTTAAGAATATTGTGGCAATTTCTGATCGCACTCGCCAAGTGGTAGAAGCTTATAAAACAAGAACCGGCGAAACGAGAATGGAGCGAGATATCTCACTTCGTGGATCAATTGAAGCGGCTCGCTTCTATTCTGAAAACCACCTTTGGGAGGTCGATCTTTCCAAAATGCCGAACTGGAAAGCTGGCTGGAATCCTGCCCAATATGCTATTGCCATGACTTATCTGCCCCACACTGATACTTATCGCCGTGGCAAGACTGACAAGGATGCAATGATGTTAATTCTTGCCGAAGGCATCCGGTAGAAATGAATAGTAAAAATTATGTCAATAGAATCACACGGTCCACACTTTACACCGGAACATCCGCCTAAGCCGGAAGTATCCCAAGCTGAACGGGATCTCAATGAGATCATCCCGATTTTAGCGCATGGCTTAGTTCGTAGAATCGAACAGAAAGGGTTCTCCGGCAAAGTCAGAGTACAAGCTATGGCCGGTGATTCTTGGGGTGTGGCAAAAAGTCCGGATAATTCAACGGATATTCCAAATGTTATTATTTACCCTCGTGAAGCACTTGCTGGTGATAGACGAGTTGTTAACGCACAACTTCGCCATGAAATTGGAAACTTAAACTATCCAATTGATAGCGAATTAAATGCTTTGCGTGGATGGTGTTATGAAAACCAAGTAGCTCCGGAACTTTTAACATCACTGGTAGAAGCAACACACGAAGCTTCGGTGAACTATTTGGAGATGCAGAATTCGCACAGCGACCAACCAGAGGAAAACTTCCGTGCATTGTATGAGAAAGAAATAAACACTCAACAAATTGCTGATGGTATTGCCCAATCCGCACCTTATAAGCAAGCGGTTGACCTCACACTCCTCTACTCGCTGTCTCAAGTTGGACTCGTACAGGCCGAACAATTTGAGCAAGCATTGGAAAATGCTCATCCAGCAGTGCAAGAAATTTTTGATAAGCAAACACGATCCGTCTTAGATCAAAGCGTTAAAATGGCTGTACCGAAAAAACAAGTCCAACTCGTGCGTGATTTTGTTTGGCCAAAATTCTCAAAATTAGTCGCTCTATCCGGTCATGCTCAAACAGAATCAGAAACTGGTAAGATCGATGATAAGAAAAGTGGCGAAAAAACAGAGTTAAGTCCAGAAGCTTCTGCTCGAGCACAACAAGCAAAAGAGATACAAGAAAGAATGCAGAAGCTCATGGAAAAAATGAAGCAAAAGCCTCAAAATAAAGCTGGTAAAAAACCGTCACAAGAATCTAAAGACAGACAGAAAAAAGAATCAAAACGACCGAAACCTCAAGAACTAAGTCCTGCGGAAAAACAAGAACGCAAAGACGAAGAAAGTCTTTTGACAGAAAACCTGCAAGAGCAACTTCAACAGGCCAAAGAACAATTAGAAAAATTACAGAAACCCGGTCAAAAACCTGAAGCTCCCAAACCGCAACAACCTTCTTCAATGCAAGAAATCGGCAAACAAGCCGAGCAGATGAAAGCCGAAGCTGAAAAAACGATGCAAGAAGCCAAAAAGGCTGGTGCGGATGAAATCACGGAAGAGCAATTGCAGAAGTTAAAAGAGCAATTAGAGCAATTGGAGGAAGTTGCCAAGCAGATTACTGAAAGCGGAGCTTTGGAAGAAGAATTGGCAAAGCCGGAAGAAGAGCCGATAACTTATAACATTAAAGAATATGGCATTGATGAAGCAAGCCTAACCCCCGAACAATTAGAGAGTTTAGAAAAAGTTCGCACGTTCGCTCAAAGCACATCAAAGGCGTATCGCACAGTCATGCGTCTTTTAATGGCTGGCTATCAACAAAAAAATCCAAATTTTACGGATAAGATGATACAGAAAATGAAAGAGCGTGGGTATGATGTGCCAGATTTTTCAATACATGGATCGCAATCAGCTCAAGAATTTTTATCACAGCGATCCGAGCTAGGCATCGATAGCTTTAGTGATAATTTTTTAGTTAATTTCCAACTGCCAAAACCTTTGGCAAAATTTTGGTATAAAGGTGGCAATGGAAGCAAGTCTCAACCAGTCAAAGATGGCGAGATTGAGTGGGGTCATTTTTACAGAATGTGCATGCCCATTATTTATAATGGTGTGGATCGTTCCCAAAAGTCAGGTCTTTATCTTAATCGTTTGAACTCTTTTGGACAGCACGATCCCAAACAATATTATTATTTGTGGGAAGCTATAAATTATTCTTTAGAAAAAGAAAAACAAGAAAACGAATCAGACGAATCGGATGATTCTGAAAAAGAAAACGGCGATGAACAGGGTTCAGAAAATGGCGAATCTGGCGAGGGACAAGAACAAGGTTCAGAGTCTGGTTTTGAATCAGGACAAGGACAGGAAGATGGACAAGGCGAAGGCTCTGGTGAGGGCGGACAAGAAGGATCGCAAAGTGGTCAAGGTGGTGGAGAAATGGGAGGAGAAGGTGGAGGCGAACCGGGCGGATCAGAATCAGGCGGTGGTATGCCCTCTGCACAAGAGATGCAGGAAATGTTGTCTCAGATGCAAGACATGCTTAATCAAGCTAAAGAACAAGGCGGTCAAGGTGGAATGCCGGGGGCTGGTCAAGAAGCCATAGATCAGTTACTCGAAAAGATTGATCAGATGCAACAAAGCCTTGATTCTGGTGCAAATCCGCAGGATATGGCCGGACAAATGCAGGATGCAATGCAACAGCTATCTGAAATGATGGGCGGGATGGAAGGAGGCGAACCCGGACAAGGAGAGGGTCAAGGTGAGGGGTCGGGAGAAAGTGGCGAATCTTCAGGCGATGGGTCGGGTGAATCAAACGGCGAATCAGGAGATCAATCACATGATCAATTTCAAAAAGGCGGACAAACAAATGAGAAAGCGGTTGAGGGTCTATTCAGTAAACCTAATGAGGAACTATTAAAACAGCTTAGGCAAGCCGAAGAAATGGTAGGAAGCAAATTCACTGCTCAAGATGAAAGTGGAAATCTTGTAGCAAGAGATATGAGTCAGTCAATGGCCGAAAATTTAAGATCTGAAACTTCCCAGCTTACCCAAGCTCAAGCAAAACAGATGGAAACACTGGAAGAGCTGAAACGACAACAGCAATCAAAGATGGAAGCAATGTATCGAGAAATGTCAGGGTTAGATGGAGAAGCTTTGCGTGTGTATGTTGACTATATGGAATCAACTAAGGATTTTATAAACGATTTAAAAGATTTCTTTATTGAAAAATTCAAACTCGACAAAGAATATTTGCGTGAAAGAAATCAACGCAGGGGTGCTCGTCTTCAAAGAGGTTTTACCCAAAACATCTTGGGAGAAAAAGAAGGTCGCACTGTCATTAATCCTCGTTCGTTTGAAAGAAAGCGTCCGCCAGAAAAACCACAGTTTGCATGGAGTCTCGTTATTGATAATTCTGGATCTTGCGGTGGAGAAATTATTGAGCAAGAAAAGAAATTGGCGGTGGCGTTAGTTGAAGTTGCCAAAGAACTTGATATTCCATTAGAAATCGTAACTTTTGGCGGTCCTGACCAATTTACTTTTCTTAAAGGATTTGAGCAGGATATTTCCGGTGACGATTTGCAAAAAATGGTATTACTTAACGCAGATCAAGGAACGCCAGATGTTATAACTCTTGAGGCCGCTTGTACCAGTATGGGTAAATTCACTGACAGATTCAGACGCTCCTATAATTTTGTGTATTTCATGACTGATGGACAGTCTGGTGAAGGATCAATTCAAGAAGTGATAAAGAGGCACAAAAAAGATATGGTTATTACTGGTATTGGAATGGCTGGAGCGGCTCAAACCATAGCCCAGACATGGGGCAAAAATGCAGTCGAAGTCCCCGATGTAAAAAGATTGTCCGATGCCTTTATTAGAAAAGTTGAAGATCAAATAGATTCAACTTTTGATTAAACAAAAAACTATGAGCAAAAATTTTGAATCACAATTTGGACAAATAGATGACTTGCTAAGCGAGGTTGAACAATCAACCAGCGGTAAACGTTTACTGGCCGAGATAGACGATCTTTGCGGTGAGATTGATAATGGATTGGAAACACGAAAGGAAGAGGTTATAAAATGGCCGGATGAACGGAAACGAAAAGAAGCAATGGATTCTGAAGACCCGTTCGTTTTGAATTTGTTATCAATGGATGAAAATTTCAATGTCCGAACATTATCTGGGTGCAATCCTAAAACTCCAGCAAATTCTTTGCGTCGCTTGGCCGAAGGAGCGAATGACTATGTTAAAATGGTTATAGCGAATAATCCAAACTCCTCCCCCGATATTCTTGACCGCATTTCTGAACTAAGCGGAGAGCAGGAAGTGTTGGATGCGGTTAGAGGTAATGGAAATGTTTCCACTGTCACTAAATACAAGATAGAAAACAGAATGTAAATGAGAATCAACTAAAACAAAAACAGGCCTTAAATAAGCTCTGTTTTTAAGTACTTCGTGCTAGCACGATGTTGCGGAAAGAGAGGGATCCGGTCACGGTCGCTAAGCTTTTCACTCTCGCTTCACTCGGCGAAAAGCAAGCGCCCTGACCTGGCCTCGCGATGCTTCACTTTCGTTTCGCATATCGCTCCGGCTTTCGAATCCCTCACGCGAGCCAAGCAGTTGGCTCGCTTCTCTCCGCACTAAAAAAGCACAGCTGCTTTGCAGTGTGCTTTTTCTTAACGCGCGGAGAGAGAGGGATTCGAACCCTCGAGCCGCTTTCACGACTAACACCTTAGCAGGGTGCCCCTTTCAACCACTCAGGCATCTCTCCTTGGCTTGTTGCCATTTGCCGATAATGCTATAATAGCACTGTCGTCTAGGCTTATGATAGACGATAAAGATAGCCTTGTCAACCGTAATTAAGCCTATAAAATATGGACAATCAACGCACAATCATCGGTCGGGAGCTTTTTCATTGGACCGTTCCCGAGCGCGAGCATTATCAACATGACCGCCGCTGGCGGATGGTGGCCAGCCTAATCGCTTTAGCCCTGATAGTCATCGCGGTTTTAACCAGCAATTATCTATTCGCCCTGATTGTTTTAATCGCTTGCTTTATTATCGTTTTTAACGAAGGCGAAGAACCGGCCAAACTGCGTTTTACTATCGGCACTGAGGGGATTATGTTAGGTGACAAATTCTATGATTATGATGAATTTAAAAGTTTTTCTGTCTTATATAAGCCAGCTCAAGACCTCAAGGCTCTGTATTTTGATTTCAGTTCAGTCTGGCGTCGT
>Ga0265294_10007903_pt1 | contig 12519 bp, 11 predicted proteins | sample MunlanPumphouse3_FD_192504 | JGI IMG/M metagenome (GOLD analysis project Ga0265294, IMG submission 192504) | Groundwater microbial communities from a municipal landfill in Southern Ontario, Canada - Pumphouse #3 | ecosystem: Environmental > Aquatic > Deep subsurface > Groundwater | place... | reverse complement strand
GGCAGTAAGTACATATGGCAGTATAGATTTGAATCCGAACTGCATTTTCAGTAGTACCCCAGAATTTTTTGATTTTCAGATGCTGCTTTAACCATTTGAAGAAAAGCTCCACTTGCCAGCGATTTTTATAAAGTTCAGCAACCTGAAGTGCAGAAATGTGAATGGCATTGGTTAAGAACACAAGTTCGCGCTTTTGTTCTTCATCCCAATATCTGATCAATCGAAGATGTTCCGGAAAGTATTGTTTGGGGTAAAACCCTGTCAATTCAATCGTTACATCTGAAAGTACGTTCTTGGGCAATCTGCGTTTCCATTTGATTATCTGGTATTGAAGATTCGTTTTGGCTCTGACAACGAAGAAAGCGCTTATCTGATGAATTTTATACAACATTTTGAAGTGATTGTATGCACGGTCAAATATGTAATATGAACTTGATTCATAGGGGATTTCTTTCATTGCCGTAGAGTCATGAACAGAAGCTTCGGTAACATGAAAGAATGCAGGAATTTGTGTCTCTACATCATACAATGTATGCACTTTGATTCCACCTTTTTTCTTACGGAACTTCGCCCACCAGAATACGGAAAGGCATAAGTCAATCGTTGTTGAATCGAAAGCATAGACATTGCCGCCAAGTTTGAAGATATCAGAGATTCGTTTCTCCCTGGCTTCATTTACCAGATAGTAGGCATACTCTTCAAAGATGTGATAATCTCTATCCTGATTGGCTCTTGCCAAAGATGATTTCGAAACATTTTTGCCCATTCCCAAATGATAACATTTGGAATGGTGAGCATCAAGAGCAACAATCAAATCTCTCAGACTTTCACGATTGGACAATTGCCCAAACATTAATGCAAGCAGTTGATTCCAACATGTGAAATGTTTGACGAGCGATTTGCTTGATACTTATTAACTATGCGTTGAAACTTATCTTCATTCAAAAATGAGATTAATTGAGCAAAAACATATTTCTCGTTATTCATGCAGCCGTATATTAAAGGCAGCAAAGTTAGAAATTGAAATCGTCGCGCTCAAAAAACCCTCGCAACTAACTAAATTTCAAATATTTCAAAGAACTCTTTTAGATTTTAATGGGACAGTAATGATGTTATTATAAAAACAAGAATATAATATTTGCTGATGAACCATTTTTATTAAACAATGAAGGTAAAGTTAAATATTTTAATACTGATAAATCTTTGACAGAACCATTATATATAAAAAATTGTATAGCCGGCAGTACATTACACTACAGAAATTTATTGAATCATATCCGAGTGGCAAAATCAGTTTTATTGGGAAGTAATATGGCGGATTTTAGTAATAGTGATACTATTTGTGTGTTTCCGGAGAAAGTAGACATATATCATAATGATGTGGAAGTTGATTTCAAAAAGTCAGTCAGATATATAAGAATAATAATGCCTTATAAGGTATTTGCATATAGTGATTTATGCTTTTGGGGGAATTCGAATAAAGGAAAAGAAAAAATAAAAAATATTTCTTTGATTCATCAGTTGGACAGCACATCTAATGGAGAAACTATCGGTAATATTTTTGATAAATATTATCAGAGCGGATATAAAAAAGAAATACCTGAAGCCTATATTGATCTTGATTTAGGGAAAAAATATACAATATCAGCAATTCAATTTACTCCTTATTTTTTATCCTATTTGGAAGATAAATGTAATTATGACTTATTCTACTGGCAAAATGGATGGAAATACATTGATACTAAAAAAGGAATGCGTAAACATATTGTATTTGAAAATGTGCCTAAACAATCTTTATTAATACTTAAAAACAAAGATAAAGCCAGAGATATAAATTCTCGTCCGTTTATTTATGATAATAATGAGGTGTTTTGGTATTAATATATAGTTATTAAAATAACTATACCTATTAAATTAATTCGGGTTAGATATAACAGAAAACTGAATGTTGTTGAAAAATATGCTAATAAAATATTAAAGGAAAGGAGGCGGCACAAGTGGACTAAATAATTACACAACTATAATTTATTTCAACAAAGTTTGGGTTAAATTACGAATGAATATGCCTGCGAAAGAGGAGATAACAGATAAAATATAAACATAAAGAAATTTATAAAAATGAAAATTGATAAACATAATTTTAAGTTCAGTATGATGCTGTTAGCCACGCTAATGGTTGTAAGCGTTTTCTTTGGAGGATGTCAAAATGATTTCAATATAGATCAAGATATTATTGGTTTACCGTATTTAACACTAAGTGACAACAATCATTCGCTAAAATTGTCTGATGCAGATAGGCAGACATTTATAAAGGCTTATCAACGTATGGAAATTACTAAGGAGAATGGAACATACAAGACAAAATGGACTTCAGGAAGTCAGATAAATATCTCGGAAGATTTGTTTAACATGTTCAGAAATGGAATAATCTGTTCAAATCAACTCAATGACAAGTTTAAACATAAATCACCACGTTTTAAAAGTGACTCAGAAGATGGGGGGACAAATTCAGGCACTGATTGTGTACAACAAGCTATATGGAATGTAATCTATACATTTGGTGGTACGTCATCATATAGTGATGTAAATGATTGGATTACAAATACATATGGAAATTATGGGGTGCCAGCTTCATCATTTGTTGATGCTTGTGGTCATTTTCTTAATGGATATCAAATTACTCTTGACGATAATACTTTTAGTAGTAATAATGGTGTCCCTCCATCAGGACAAAAGGTCATAGTTGCGTTAATTAATAATACATCAATAGGTCATGCAGCAGTTCTTATTATGTGTTTTGGTGGGGCTGTTTGGTATCGGGACACTGATGGTACTGAAAGAGTGACGTTTACGTCTAATATTCTCAATGCCTATCAAGCCTCAGGATGTAAATAAAACAAGCTTTATATACAGGCTGTCAAAACTCATAAAATGAAGTGTAATTCTAAAGCAAGAAAGATGAAGAATTCAAAAAAAGGTTATTTATTCGCTATAATCCTTTGTATTAAAGGATTGGTGTTTTCGCAAGAAAATAAATATGAGAAGCTATCATTTTCAATGTATACAGACTATGTATCAAAAATATATAATATCAACTGCAAAATACCAGAGAATTTTACTGATTTGAAATATATGGAGTTTTTGAAAATCAGAAAAGATGATTATAGAATGGGAGTCTATTGCCCAGTGATACAATCTAATGATAAAGAATGTATTTTGATGTATGATCTTTTATTACAATATAATGTCTTAGTAAGAAATTTAATCAAAAGTGAAATAAGGTGGATGCAGAGTTTAAACTGTTGTGACTGTTTAAATACAGATACAACTAACATTGAATATTATGCAACTATTATTTCAGGAAGCTATGCAAAAAATATGTTTAATGCCGATTCTGTTATCTTTATGGACATACCTCTCGAATCAGCTTATAAAGATACATACACTTATTGCACAAGTATGTTTATCATCAAGAAAGAACATGCAAGTATGATCTTAAAATGGTTTTTTACTGAAGCCGGAAATAAAGATAAGGATAAATATATCAAAGGTCTATCTAAAAGTATCTGGTATATTGACGGAGCATGGACTTATGATTCAGAAAAAAGATATGCTCCAGTACGAGATTTTCTTAACTCAGAAATACCTGAAAACAGGCCGTAGAAAATTGATATAATCATTTGTATGTACTTCGTGACGAGCTTGACTCAGGATCTGGTATATGGTGTAAATTGTTGTGGCAGTTAGATGGAGTTTACAAATTCTTTTTATCAGAGATTGAGCGAAGACATCCCGCCGAACATCGGAGTGGTACAAGTTGTACTGAACCGGAGTGTTTTACGATTGTGCGGCACCTTCTATAAGAAGTGTGCCAAATAATTTTGGTTCTACAACCTATAATGATGTCAATTCATGGGCACAAGCTCAATGGGGAACTTTAGGCGTACCACTTAGTTCATTTATTACTACATGTGATCAATACCTTAATGGTCAGCAAATAACACTTACTGATAACACATTTAGTAATAATAATGGCATGCCTCCCTCAGGGCAAAAAGTCGTTGTGGTGATGAATATCTCTGGCGAGTACCATGCGGGAGTTTTAATATCTTGTTCAAATGGGAGTTTGGTTTATTCTGATTATATCGGAGGTGGAATGCATATCGCAGATACAAATCAAATTGTCAATAGCTATCAAGCTTGGGGATGCGATTAAACATTTTTATCCATTCATTCATTCAGCCTAATAATCAAATGAAACTTTAACATAAAATACAATGATAAATTTACAAAAGTTCATTTTACTAATCTTTATTTCTTTTATAAACATGCTGGTTTTTTCACAAGAAAATAAATTTGAAAAACGATCGTTCCCAATGTATGCTGACTATGTATCAGAGATATATAATATTAACTGCAAAATACCTGAAAATTTTACTGATTTAAAGTTTTTAGAAATCTTGAAAATCAGTGAAATTAATACTCTATACTGTCCGGTGATACAATCTGATGATAATGAATGTATTTTGATGTATGATCCTATGCCTCGTTATGGTTTTATGATGAGTGAAATAATTAAGGGTGAAATAGGACAGATGCTCAATCTGAATTGTTGCAACAATTCAATTACCGATACAATAAATATTCATCATTATACAACTATTATTACAGGAAACTATGCAAGAAATAGTTTTAATGCCGATTCCGTTGCTTTTTTGAACATACCACTCAGGTCTGCATATAAAGAGAAATTCAATTATTGTACCGATATGTTCATTAGCAAGAAAGAGCATGCTTGTATGGTTTTAAAATGGTTTTTCACTGAAATCGGGGAAAAAAACAAAGAAAAATATATCAAAAGTTTATCTAAAGATATTTGGTACAATGCTGGTGTCTGGACTTATAATGAAGAGAAAAGAGACTCTACGATATTAAATTTTCTAGGTACTATCATACGTGATACGAATCAAAATTAAAAAAAATATGTCCGTGGGGTATGTCTGTGTGATGTTCCCCACGGCTAAAAACATTCTGAAAAAATCATTATAGCCATTTTTATGTACCCCATGGGTTTAGCGTCAGATTCGGTTGTTTAACCAGAGGGAAAAAATATTATTTAAACTCCTCTAAATTTTTTTATGCGAAAATTAATTTCTATATATTTATTTTCTCTCTTAGCATTAAGTTTGTTCTTAGTTTCAGAATCATTTGCAAATCCGGTTACTTCAACACGTTATATTTCTATCATTGGTTGTTATGTTTTTATAATTTTTTCTTACATATTGAATGAGAAAAATCAAGCATGGAGCATTTCTGTATCTGAAATTTTAGTAATGGGATTTTTATTGTCAGCAATTCTCTATAATGCATATTTAAGAAGTTTATCTTTCGAATGGATTCTTTCCAGTACTTCTCTTTTGTTATTTTATATGCTTGTTAGAAGAATCCGGTTGGATCAACAATTGATTTTTGTCGGTATCGTAATACTCGGAATTATTCAGGCAGCTTATGGTATCGCTCAATATCTGAATTGGACGAATAACGATATAAATTCATTTCGCATAAACGGAAGTTTCGATAATCCAACCGGATTTGCGGTTTCTTTAGTGGTTGTGTTTCCTTTTGCACTGTATTTATTCTTCGAAAAGAAAACCATTGTCCGATTATTAGGAGCTTTGAGTGTAGGATTTATTTTGGTCTCTGTTATTTTATCCGGTTCGCGTGCCGGCATAGTGGGTTTAGTGGTAATACTGTTAATCTGGTTATTTTATGTCCTGAATATTCAATTCAGTAAAAAGTTGAAAGTAGTCGTAAGTAGCATAATTATAATTGCTCTTATTTTCGGTTTGTATTTTGTAAAGAAAGATTCAGCTGATGGGCGCTTGTTAATATGGCAATGTTCTACTCAAATGATAGTTGATAAACCGTTGTTTGGACATGGTGTTGGTAGCTTTGAGCGGGAATATATGCTTTATCAGGCCGATTATTTTAAAATTCATCCATATAGCAGATATGCTATGCTGGCAGGTATTGTAAAACATCCGTTTAACGAGTTCCTTTTATTACTGGTTGAACTAGGGTTAACAGGTGGTTTGTTGATGGGGCTTTGTATTTATTGTCTCATTCGTGAATATAAAAGGAACAAAAGTATTGAAAAATTTTATGCTTTGCTTTGTGTTATTGGGGTAGCTGTATTCGGATGTTTCTCTTACTTTTTGTGCTATCCTTTTATACGGATTGTTGCTTTGTTTTCCATTGCTGTCATTATGAAACATGAGCAAGATGTTTTGGTTGTACCTCAACAAATTTCAATGTTTATAAAACCACCATTGACCTTTGCTTGTATTATATTATTAACCGTGACAATTAAAATGTTTAAGAATGAATATAGATGGAATATTATTGCACAACAGTCACTGGCAGGAGAGACTAAGAAAGTAATGCCAGAATATGCCCAACTGTATAAGACGATGAATAAAAATGGTTTATTTCTTTACAATTATGGAGCAGAACTAAACTATATTGGTGAATGGAGGGAAAGTACAAAATTATTAAAAGAGTGCGCTGATTTCTATAATGATATTGATTTACAACTTCTGTTAGCCGATAATTATACACATCTGAAGCAGTACCATAAAGCAGAAAAATGTTTACTTCTTGCGCATAAAATGATACCTAATCGGTTTACTCCATTATACAGGTTGGCTATTTTATATAAAAAAGAAGGTAAGCTATATGAAGCAAGTCGCATAGCTAATATTATTCTCAAGAAACCTGTGAAAGTTGTTTCAATTGATGTGCTGACAATCAAAAAAGAAATGAAGGATTTGTTAAATTGATTGTCGATTTATTATGATAACTGATCATCTTTTATTAATATCAACTTAATTTTGGAGTAAGATTAATTTGTTACAACTTTCAATTAAGTTTTTCCTAAAAAGATTAAAATAATATTTGAATTGAATTTTATCAAATATTTTCTCAGAACTGATCAGAATGACGCTTTTTGAAGATGCATTTACTCTTTTTAAACAACTTCATTCAAAACGAAGCCCTACTTTTGTGTCGTTCTGATGAATGAACTCAATATCAGTACTAAGTGAGGATATTGAAAATATCAACTAAAATAAAAGATAGAAATGTTATTAACTCACATTGAAAAAAAAATGACTACTTTAGTGACTGAAAAATTAACCGTTAAAATTTTGCCTACACGCAAAGAAATGGGACAAAAAGCAGCTGTTGAAGTAGCAGAAAAAATTTGTGAGCTATTAGCTGTAAAAGAAGAACTCAACATGATCTTTGCAGCGGCACCATCACAACAGGAATTTATGGATCATCTGATTCAGGATAAAACAATTGAATGGCAAAAGATTAATGCTTTCCACATGGATGAGTATATCGGTTTGGACAGAAATGATCCTCAGGCATTTGGAAATTTTCTGAGAGAAAGGCTTTTCGATAAGGTTCCATTTAAAAACGTATATTACATCAATCCACAGGCACAGTATGTTGAAGCGGAATGTGAACGATACACGAAGCTACTGATTGAGCATCCGGTTGATGTGGTATGCCTGGGTATTGGTGAAAACGGGCACATTGCTTTTAATGATCCACATATAGCTGATTTTAATGATCCTGCATGGGTTAAGGTAGTTAAATTAGATCTGGTTTGCAGACAACAACAGGTCAATGAAAAATGTTTTGAAATACTGGAGTCTGTTCCTACCCATGCAATTACATTAACGATTCCTACCTTATTAAAGGCAAAATACATGTTTTGTGTCGTACCTGCCCGCAACAAGGCGAATGCAGTTTACAAAGCTCTAACGGATACGGTTTCGGAAGCATTACCTGCAACCATTCTGAGGACAAAAGAAAACGCAATATTATATTTGGACAATGAAAGCTCTTTCATGATTAATGGAAAAATTAACCACATGAGTCACATAAATAAAACATGATTCATATCTGACTATACTACTTTATATTTAAGAAATATCGATGAGTTTACTCAGCTTTTATCAGTAGAAATCAACTTATAAAGCTTTTATGCCTTATATGGTAAAAAAGGATATTAAACCACTAAAAACATCTTACTAACATGAAATCCAAATTTTATTTTTCTTTGATAGTTTTTTTTCTATTAATTACTTTCATTGTTAAAGGAGAAATCAGGGTAGGTATTATCGGTCTCGACACCTCTCATGCACCTGAATTTGTAAAATCATTGAATGCTGAAATTTCTAAGCCTGAATATGCAGGTTTTAAAGTAGTAGCAGCATATCCTTATGGCTCAAAAACTATTAAATCAAGTTATGATCGCATTCCTAAATATACGGAAGAAGTAAAGAAATATGGCGTGAAAATTTCAAACTCTATTGAAGAAATGTTGAAAGAGGTGGATTGCGTAATGCTGGAAACTAACGATGGAAATTTACACCTTGAACAAGCGTTGCTAATTTTTAAAGCAGGGAAGCCTGTATTTATCGATAAACCAATCGGAGCAAACTTAGCACAGGCAATTGCAATTTATAAAATGGCTGAAAAATACCATGTTCCATTGTTTTCATCTTCTGCTCTTAGGTATTCTCCAGATAATCAAAAATTGAGAAAAGGCGAAATGGGAAAAGTATTTGGAGTTGATGCCTTTTCGCCGGGTAGAATGGAACCATCACATGCTGATTTGGCCTGGTATACTATACATGGTGTAGAAATCATGTACACAATCATGGGTAAAGGATGTGAGTCTGTTCAACGTACCAACACTGAAGGATCTGACTTTATTGTCGGAAAATGGAGTGATGGAAGAATTGGAACTGTTCGTGGTATCAGAGATGGCATGTCTTCTTATGGCGGTTTGGCAATAACCGACAAAAACGTTGTCCCGGCAGGAGGTTATAGTGGTTATGATCCTTTATTGGTGGAAATTGTTCAGTTTTTTAAAACCAAAGTTCCACCCATTTCCAAAGAAGAAACCCTTGAAATATTTGCTTTTATTGAAGCTGCTGACATGAGCAAGGAAAAAGGAGGCAAAACCGTAACAATTGCTGATGCTATGAAAAAAAGTCAGAAAGAAGCTAAAGGATTGATTAAAAAGTTGAAAAAATAAGAAAGGGTAGATTTTATGAACTTTATAAATAGAATTACTATTTTGGGATCTTTTACCGTGTTGCTTTTAGCTTGTCAGCCGAGAATTAAATCAGCTGAGTTTACCGGAAAGGATGGAGAGGTGAAACTGCTTCTGCTTGATCCCGGACATTTTCATGCTGATTTGCTTCAGAAAACCAGCAATGCGCGAATAAACGACAGTGTGTATGTCTACGCACCACAGGGAACGGAGCTGACACAACACATGCAACGCATAGCTTCCTATAATCAACATCCACAACATCCCACTTCGTGGAAAGAATCAGTGTATTCAAAAGAAGATTTCTTCCCAAGAATGTTATCGGAGAAGAAAGGCAATGTAGTGGTGCTGGCCGGAAACAATCAGAAGAAGACTGCTTACATTCATCAATCTGTGTTGGCCGGTTTCAATGTGTTGGCCGATAAGCCCATGGCTATCAACAAAGAACAATTTGAATTGCTGAAGCAATCTTTTGCTATTGCCAGGGAAAAAGGCGTTTTGCTATACGATCTGATGACAGAACGCTATGATATTCTGAATATCATAGAACGGGAACTTATCAGCAATAATGAACTTTTCGGAGAACTGGAACAAGGAACTCAGGCACAACCAGCCGTTTATGTGGAAAGTGTTCATCATTTTTATAAAAATGTTTCGGGAAATCCCCTGATCCGTCCTGCATGGTATTATGATGTGGAGCAACAGGGTGAAGGCATTGTGGACGTGACCACCCATCTGATCGATATCGTCAACTGGCAGTGTTTTCCTGATGTGGCGCTGGATTATAACCGGGATGTGAGCCTGCAGTCGGCCAGACACTGGACGACGGATCTGAGTCTGAAACAGTTTTCCCTGTCAACCCAACTCAACAGTTTCCCCGAATATCTGACCAAATATGTTTCCGGTTCTTTGCTGAAAGTGTATGCCAACGGAGAAATCCAGTACCGAATAAAAGGGGTGAACATTGCATTGAAGGTAATTTGGAATTTTGAAGCGCCGTCAGGAAGCGGCGATACCTATAGTTCGGTGATTAAAGGGAGCAGGGCAACCTGCATGATTCTTCAGAATAAAGAGCAGGCTTTCGTCCCTCAGCTCTACATCAGGAAAGCAGCAAAAGCAAATCAGAAAACTTTTGATAAAGCGCTTGATAAGGAGATAAGACAATTGCAGCAAATTTATCCTTTTATTTCGTTGAAAAAAGAAGGCGACAAAATCAGGATAGATATTCCGGTAGATAAGAGGGAAGGTCATGAAGAACATTTCTCCAGAGTTGCAGAAAAATACTTTGACTTTTTGATCAAAGGGAACATGCCAGGCTGGGAGATTGCAAATATGTTAACAAAGTACTATATTACCTCAACTGCATTTGAATTAGCAAACAGCTTTAAATAAAATGAGTTCTTCATACTATAATTATTATGAATCTTCTGGCCTTTTACATGGTTCAATGCTTAATATCATGGGGACAAGATTCGATATTTTAATTGTAGTTGATAATATTGTTATAGGAGAAAATATTTGGAATGATATAAAATTTGAATTGCTCCGTCTAAACAAAATATTTAATCGTTTTGATAAAATGAGTGAGGTATCTCAAGTAAATAATTGTAATTCTTCGTGTATTGTTAGTGCTGAAATGATGAAAATTCTTGTTGATTGTAAAAGGTATCATGCACAAACTCTTGGTCTGTTTGATGTAACACGAAAAAATTTCGATAATGTTTTACTCGTTGAACAGAGCAAATCTGTTTCATTTCTGGATGAAGATATTAGTATTGATTTTGGTGGTATTGCGAAAGGTTATGCAGTTGAAAAAATTAATGATATATTAAAAAAACGCAAAATTAAAAACTCTTTTTGTAACTTTGGAAATAGTTCTATTTATGGTTTAGGAGCTAATCCACAGGGAGATTTCTGGCTGGTTGGAGTAGAAAATCCTAATAATAAGGATGAAATATGGGGAGAATTTAATCTTAAAAATGAAGCATTATCAACTTCAGGAAATATCCCATTAAATTCAAGACACATTATTAATCCATTTACCGGAAGTTATATTGACGAAAAAAAAATAGTATGTGTAAAAACAAAAAATTCGATTGATGCCGAAGTATTAAGTACAACATTAATGATTGCAAAAAAAGAGGAAAGTAAGAGAATTTTAAATAATTTTGATGTGTCAGATATATTAATACGCAAATTCTAGCATGAGTGTAACAAATAAAAGTAATCAAATTAACCTGGGACTTCGGCAATTCATCAAGGATTTAGGATATATTGCCGGAGGATCTTTGTTGCTGGGATCTATGCCTTGGTTGCAATCATGTACTCCCGAAAAACTCAATGAAATTAAAAACCGTAAAGCGCGCATTGCCCTCATCGGAACAGGTTCGAGAGGTGTTTACCATTTACATAACCTGCTGAAAGTTCCGCATGCCGAGATCGTAGCTTTATGCGATGATTATCCGCCGAATCTGAAAATAGCTTCAGATCTTTGTCCTACGGCCAAAACCTATACCGACTACCGAAAAATGCTGGAATCGAAGGACATTGACGGCGTGGTTATTTCCACTCCGCTTAACTGGCATGCGCCTATGGTGCTGGATGCGCTGGCCGCCGGCAAACATGCATTTTGTGAAAAAGCCATGGCTCTCACCATGGACGAATGCAAGGCAATTTACGATGCTTACCTGAAAACCGACAAAGTGCTTTATTTCGGCATGCAGCGCCTGTACGACAAGAAATACATCAAAGCCATTCAACTAATCCATTCGGGATTGATAGGGGATATAGTGGGGATGAGGTGCCATTGGTTCAGGAATAACGATTGGCGCCGTCCCGTACCTTCGCCCAAACTGGAACGCAAAATCAACTGGCGCTTGTACAGGGAATCGTCGGCAGGACTTATGACGGAACTGGCTACCCATCAGCTCGAAGTAGCTAACTGGGCGTTGAAAAGAATGCCCGATGCGGTCATGGGAATGGGCGATATCGTTTTCTGGAAAGACGAGAGGGAAGTGTACGACAGCATCAGTTTGATTTTTCATTATAAGAATAATGTAAAAACAACTTATGAAACCCTGATATCCAATAAATTCAACGGATTAGGCGAACAAGTGTTAGGTCATAAAGGAACCATGGAGATGGCTAAAGGTGAGTATTATTTTGAAGAAGTAGAACCAGCACCAGGTATACTTCAGTTGATTAAACAAATTGAAAACAACGTATTTTCAACTATACCCATTGCTGGGCCAAGTTGGGTGCCTGAAATTGCTACGCAACACAAAGCGCATTATGTACTTGATACCGATGAGATTACCATTAATCCGGGTGTTTCTACCACTGGTATTGATAATGATGGTTCTGATGAAATGATTGCAGCCTTCTGTCAG
>Ga0265294_10007902_pt1 | contig 12519 bp, 9 predicted proteins | sample MunlanPumphouse3_FD_192504 | JGI IMG/M metagenome (GOLD analysis project Ga0265294, IMG submission 192504) | Groundwater microbial communities from a municipal landfill in Southern Ontario, Canada - Pumphouse #3 | ecosystem: Environmental > Aquatic > Deep subsurface > Groundwater | place... | reverse complement strand
CGCTTATAAACTCCTATATGTCTTTCCTTTTAGCGATATTTATAAAAATAACCCTTCGCTTCATAAATTACTTAATAAGCGCGATGATTTCTATCATTTCACCGAGATGTTTTACGATTATTGGCGAAACATTCAGCGCTTTGGTTTAATGGCCTCATCGCATTTATATCAACAAAGCGCGAAGGCTCCTGATTTAATAACAACGATTGATAACTTTAATAATCTTATTCTTTCTTTGTATCGTGGTGTCTCAACTAATCTTTTGGGCGAACAATTTAATGTCTACCGCCAACTTCCGGCTGGGGTGAACGCTAATTTACTTTATGTTCATCACCGTGTTCCATATTCATTTGAATATAACAATCTACAAAACATTGCCTTCGTAAGCAAAATCGTGACAAGGCCTCCCTTCATTGCCTACACGAAAAGCAATACGCGTTCGGGTATATTTAAGGAGATTTTGGAAAATCCGATTAGTAAACTAGAAATATCGAAATTACATTTTTTTGCTTTTCCAATTAAGATTGGACCGCTATTAGCGTATGTCTATATTCATCGCGATTTCTTACATGAGGGGATTGGTTTATCAAACTTATTTGAGATTGCCTCATTTGACGAAATCAAAGATCGAAAACCTGACATCGTCTACTTATATGGTATTGGCGAGACAGAATACGATTGCACCTATCATCATGATAAGGAAAATAATCTTTATCTTGGTTTTGTAAGTCGCCTTGATAAAAACGATTACTTTGGCTATCTCAAAAAGATGCTTTTAACCTTACATAATTTGTATATGATTGATCACAATAAGCTTCCGATTCATGGGGCGATGGTTTCGATTACATTGAAAAACGATGAGACGAAAAACGTCGTCATCGTCGGCGATAGCGGAGCGGGAAAATCAGAGACGCTTGAGGCTCTCCGCATCATCGGTCACGACGATATTAAACAGATGAAAATCGTCTTTGACGATATGGGCACTTTCTTAAAGAAAGATGGCAAGGTTTATGCGATTGGAACGGAAATCGGCGCTTTTGTTCGCCTCGATGATTTAGAAGCGGGATATGCCTATCAAAAAATTGACCGCGCTATCTTTTTAAATCCCGATCAAGTTAACGCTCGCGTTGTCCTTCCCGTTACTACTTATAAATTTATTACGAGTAATCATCGTGTCGATATGCTTTTATACGCCAACAATTATAGTGAAGTCGATAGTGGTCTAAGATTAATAAATAATCTTGATGGTGCGATTGATATTTTCCGCAATGGACAAAGAAAAGCCAAAGGCACGACTAATGAGGTTGGTCTCGTCAGTTCTTACTTTGCTAATCCTTTTGGTCCCGTGCAAAGAAAAGAGCAAACCGAAGTCCTATTGCTCGAGTATTTTAAATTATTAAAAAAAGAAAAAGCAACAATTGGCGAGTTATACACAAAACTTGCTGTTTCGGGACAAGAAAAAAGTGGCCCACAAGAAGCAGCCCATATCTTACTAAAATATTTGCTTGATAAATAAAAAAGGAAATACGATTCGTTGTGGCAATCGTTAATAGCAATATCCGTTCTTTTCATTCGCGCTTATATTTGATAGAATTTTAACGTTGCAGTAATAGACAAATGATAACAATCAAACAAGTAAAGACGCGCAAAATGCGTCATCAATTCGTTTCCTTTCCCTTAGAGTTATACAAAGGCAATCCTTATTTCGTCCCTCCATTATATGGTGACGAGATGAAAGTCTTTTCAAAGAAAAACGCTTATTATAAAACATCGATTTCTTCTTTTTTTCTTGCTTATGATGGTGACAAGGTAGTCGGAAGAATATCGGGCATCATTCAAAATCAAAGTAATCAAAAGAACGGCGAGAGAAGAGCTCGTTTTACGCGCTTTGATGCGATTGATAATCAAGAAGTTGCCAATCTCCTTTTTAAAGCTGTAGAGCAGTGGGCATTCGATAATGGCATGGAACATATATGTGGTCCCCTCGGTTATAGCGATTTAGAAAGAGAAGGGCTTTTGATTGAAGGTTTTGATCATATCGCAACTTTTGAAGAACAATATAACCATGAATACTATGGTAAGTTAATCGAAAACTGCGGGTACGAAAAAGAAATAGACTGGCTGGAGTACAAACTATATCGTCCCGAGCGTCTTGATCCAACTTTAGATCGCATCGCTGATGCGGCGATGGAAAAGTTTCATCTTCATATCGGAACAGGTAAAAATAAACGCAAGTATATTAATAAATATAAAGATGGCATTTTTCATTGTCTTGACGAAGGTTATAAGGAACTATATGGAACCGTGCCGTTTACCAAAGAAATGAAACAGCAAATCATCACTCAGTTTATGTATCTCCTTAGTTTAAAATTCATGATCACCGTTTGCGATGAACAAGAAAACGTCATCGCTTTTGGTCTTTCCGTTCCCTCGCTTGGTCCGGCTTTTCAAGAAAGCGGTGGACGGCTTAACTTAAAAACGATTCGTAAGATGCTTAAAATTTTAAGAAAGCCCGATGTTATCGATTTAGGTCTCATCGCCGTTTTACCTAATTATCAATCATTAGGCGTTAATGCCATTATTCTTCGCCATCTCATTCAGGGGATGATTCGCGAAAACATTTCTTATTGTGAAACAAATCTAAATTTAGAAAATAATACCAAAGTACAAGCACAGTGGAAATTTTTTCCCAAGGAACAACATAAAAAGCGCCGCAGTTACCTTAAAAAAATAGTAAGTTAGTCGCCTTTAAAACAAATAAATATTATTACATCTTCTTTTTTCGTGTTTTAATGAAAGTAACATAAACCATGGGAGGGAATATGGAATTTAAAACTAATCGCGGACTACTTAAGTATCTTATCTTTTCGTTTTTAACCCTAGGTATCTATGGGCTTTACATCATTCATGCGGCTGCGAAAGAAACAGACGAAACATGCAAAGAAGACGGCAAAAATACAAAAGGATTGCTGTTATACATTCTTTTTACCATTTTAACCTTAGGTATTTATGGCTTAATCTGGTCATATAATATCGTCGAAAGATGGGCCAAGTTTATACGTAATCGCAATCAGACACCACGACTTAATGGCGGTGGCATGTATCTAATCTGGTTAATTCTTGGTGCCTTTATCGGTATTGGACCATTAATTGCCCAGTATTTATATCTTCACACTTGGAACGACGTCAACGAAATTCATAATAAAGAGTTGGCCGCGCCCCAAATCGCCACAAAATAGTTTTTGCTTGTAATTTAGACAAGACGGGTTCGCCCGTCTTTTTATTTATAAAAGCCACTAACTAATTCTAACTAAGTATGGTTAAATAATAGATAGATTATTATTAGTAAGGAGGTCGTTATGCCAGCAATCATGACCCACTTCGCTTTTGCCAAAATGCGGGCTGAAGATAACATCGATAATGATGTCTTACACTTGGGGGCTCAAGGTCCAGATGTTTTCTTTTTTTACGGTTATAGTTTGAAAAAACGGACAAACATCAAAGATATTCGTGCCTTTGGCACGCACTTACATCATATTGATATTTCCAAGGCTTATTTTTATTTACTTAATTACGCAGAAGGAAAAAAAGACCGCGAAAAAGAAATACTAAAAACCTTTATTCGGGGTCTCTTTCTTCATTACATTATGGATCGTAATTGCCATCCTTATGTTTTTTATCGGACTGGTTTTAGCGATAAAGACGAAGATAAGAAATACTTTTTTGCTTCACACGCTTCCTATGAGTCTTATATCGATACTTTGATTAAGGAACGCTTTAATCTTAAGGTTGCTCCGAAAAAAGCGATTCAAGCCGACAAGAGTAAAGTAATCCTTATTTCTAAGATGATGAGTGACCTTGCTAAAGATGTCTTTCATAATGACATCATCAAAGAAAATTCATATTACCTAGCGTGGAAAGATATGAAGTTTTGTCAAATTATCTTTTATTCGCCTTTAGGCGTGAAGAAAAGTCTTTTTAGACTGATAGCCCCTAAAGGAGCAATTAACGCCATGACGACCCCTCGCAAGGTCAAACGCAACGATTTACTCGATGTCTTAAATGATCGTAAGTCTGAATGGCGCGATTGTGTGACAAATAAAGTTCACCATGACTCCTTTTTGGAGTTAATTGCCGCGGCGTCCAATGAAGTTGATCGCCTTGAGCAAATCCTGGCCGGTCAATATAGCGAAGAAGATATTAAACGTTTTGTCGCAAACACTGATCACGATGGCTTTGAAGTTGACTCGATCAAAAAATACTATGAATCAATCTGGGATAAAGTCCCAAATCTGAGGTGGTAAAAATGAACAAAGTTGGAGTGCGAAATTGGTTTGCTCTTATTATTGCTGGCTTGGTCGGTCAATTCGCTTGGACGATTGAAAACATGTTTCTTAATCTTTACATTTTCGAACAGACCCAAGATGCCGGCTATGTGCCGTGGATGGTCGCCTTTAGTGCGGCAGCGGCGACGATTACAACCCTGTTGATGGGCGCCTTGTCAGATCGCCTTGGTAAACGCAAAGCGTTTGTCTCGTTTGGCTATATCGCCTGGGGCCTTTCCGTCTTATCGTTTGCCTTCATTACGACTGATAATATGATGATTCTTTTTCCCGCATCTAATGCCGCAATGCTTGCCGGCGTCTTTATTATCATTCTTGACTGTTTGATGACTTTCTTTGGTAGCACTGCTAATGACGCGGCTTTTAATGCTTTTGCCACCGATATTTCCACACCGCAAACAAGCGGCAAAATCGAATCGGTATTAGCGATTCTTCCTTTAATTTCGATGTTAGTAATCTTTGGAGGTTTCTCCGGCATGGCCAAAGACGAAGGCTGGTTTACCTTCTTTTTAATCTTTGGTCTTTTGACGCTTGCTTCAGGCATAGCTTCATTGTTTCTATTTCCTAAAGATATTGCTCGTCGTAAAAAAGAAGAGACATATTTTAAAAATATCTTTTATGGTTTCAAACCGAGTGTTGTTAAGGCTAATCCCTTACTTTATATAACGCTTCTATCCTTTTTAGCTTTTGCTATCGCCATTCAAACCTTTATGCCTTATTTCTTGATTGTCATTCAGGAAAACTTAGGTTTTGTCGGCTTAGATTTTACGATTATTATGGGTAGTGTCTTATTGGTAGCGTGTCTATTTACCGTCTTAATCGGTTTGTTCATGGATAAAATCGGCAAGAATAAGATTCTTTTACCTGCTCTTGGCGTTACCCTTGTTGGCATGGTGGGAATGTTTTTTGCAAAGGATATCGTTTTCTTAATTATCGCCGGCATCATCTTGATGTCAGGCTATATGATTTCAACCGCGGTGCTCGGCTCGAAGATTCGCGATTATACCCCTCGTCAAGAAGTAGGCTTATTTCAAGGTATTCGCATGATCTTTGTCGTTCTTATTCCGATGGTGACCGGTCCCTTTATTGGACAGGCAGCATATATGAATACGGGCGAGAAATATCAAAATGAATACGGTATATCAGTTAAGCTTCCTAATGAGTACATCTATTTAGCGGCTGCTATTGTTTTACTACTAGCCATCGCCCCAGTTATTATTTTAATAATAAAAGATAAGCAAGCTAAGGAAAAAGCCACCCATCATGAAGAAGTCAAATAATGTCCCTTTAAGCGAATATCCGCGCATGCAGATGGTGCGGGATTCTTACTACTGTCTTAACGGCGACTGGGATTATCTTATTAATACGAGTGATGACCTTCCCTCAACCTTTTTTTCTAAAATTGTTGTCCCCTTTTCTCCGGAAGCGCCTTTATCCAAAGTCGGGCGCATCGTTAAGCCAGATGAGTATTTAATTTATCACCGGACATTTAGCCTAAAAAAAGGTTTTAATAAGGGTCGCGTCTTCTTACATTTCACGGCTGTTGATCAAATCGCTAAAGTTTATTTAAATAACAAATTACTCGGTGAACATGTCGGAGGTTTTTTACCCTTTTCTTTTGAAATTCAAGACGATTTAAAAGACGAAAACGATTTAGTGGTTATCGTCAAAGATTATAGCGATACCTCGTATCATAGCCGCGGTAAGCAAAAGATTAAACGCGGGGGTATTTGGTACACTCCGCAAAGCGGAATCTATTTGCCGGTCTGGCTTGAAAGCACACCAAACGACTACATTTCTCGATTAAAAATCACTCCTTTGTTCGATGAGAAAAAAGTCGAAATTATCGTGAATTCTAACGTTGATAAGGAAGTAACAATCACTTTAGAAAAACGAACGACAATCGCAAGGAGCAATACGCCAATTGTTATCGACTTAGTGAATTTTCATCCTTGGACAGTTGATGATCCCTATTTATATAAGTTTTCGGTCAGTCTTGGTTTAGACCAAGTTTCTTCATACTTTGGCATGCGAAAGATTTCGCTTGGTCTTGATGAAAAAGGCATTAAACGCTTTCTTCTTAATAACAAGCCCCTCTTTCAAAGTGGCCTTTTAGATCAAGGATATTATCAAGATGGCTTATTGACCCCGCCATCAGATAAAGACTACATCGATGACATCATGCTCGCTAAGAATCTTGGCTTTAATATGCTTCGCAAACACATTAAGATTGAATCACCTCGGTGGTATTATCACTGTGACCGTCTCGGCATGCTCGTCTGGCAAGATTTTGTTAATGGTGGTGAGCAGTATCCTTTCTTATCAACCGTTGTTCCGGTGTTGCTTAAACATCATAGCAAAGATGATAAATATCAAAAGTTTGGTCGCTTAAACGAAGAAGGGCGTAGCGAATTTATCGATGAAGCTTGTCAGACGATTGAATATTTATATAACTCACCTTCGATTGTCTTATGGACTATTTTTAATGAAGGCTGGGGGCAGTTTGATAGCGCTTTGCTTTTAAACAAAATGCAAGAGAAGGATAAGACACGCCTTTTTGATCACGCCTCGGGATGGCATGATCAAATGATTGGCGAGTTAAAATCAGATCACGTCTATTTTCGTAAGTATGTTTATAAAGCCGACAAGCTTAATCGCGTTAATGTTTTATCAGAATTTGGTGGCTATCACCTTCGCATTCCTGGCCATGCCTATAGTGATAAGGACTTTGGTTATAAGCGCATGAAAAGCGTTGAACAGTTAAGCCAGGCAATCGTTAAGCTTTACGAAACGGAGATTATTCCCGCCGCTAAGCTAGGTCTTGCCGCTTCTGTTTATACGCAATTAAGCGATGTCGAAGATGAGCTAAATGGTTTAATAACCTATGACCGTAAAGTCGTCAAAGTTAAGCCCAACTTAATTCGCAAAATTAATTATAAATTAACAAAGGACCTTTAATTCTTTATAGTAATAATATGCCGACCTTAACAAGCAAAGCAAAATTCCTAATATCAATCAGCACTATTTTCGCCCTCGTCGGCGTGACTTATTTAGCGGTTGGTCTGCTTAAGAAGTTCATTCCCGAAGGTGGTGTTAGAAATAGCACCGATGAAATCGGAAATCGCGTTTTATTAAGCAAAGGCGAGTTTACTAATGAATCGTATAGCCCTGACTGGACGAGTCGTGAACTTGGCCCTGATCTTATAAATTCAAAAGCCTACTTCAAGGAAGAAGGCCAGAATTTACTTTCGCCTAACTTAAATAATAACTTTACAAAATATGTCGAGATTTCAATCAGCGAAGTAAGTGGGGGAAGTGATGGTGCTTTTCTTCTATCTGGATATGATAAGAAAGGTGTTTTGCTTGAAGAAGTGACCATTTCTAACATCATCGAAGCCGGACAATATAACTATCGCTTTGCTTATGATCATGTTTTTATCGATTATCTAACGTTAACCTATCTAGCTCAAGAGGCGACTATCGCCGTTGATTATATATCAATCTATGCACTACAATAGAAAAAGAGATATTTATGGGCAAAATTAAAACCATCTATTATGTTTGTGGCGTTGTTCACGCTCAAGACCGCGTCTTATTGATTAGACCTTTAGCGTATAACGGCCGTCCTTATACCCCATTCTTTTTTCCAGGGACAAGAGTCAATAAAAATGATCGCGATGAACAAGAAAAACTAGTGACGGCAATCAAACTAAAATATAAAGGCGAAGTATCTATTGATACTTATATGGGCGCTTCTGTTCATGAATTTAAGGATAAACGCATCGTCCTTAAAGCCTATTATTGTAGTCTCAAACAAAACTTCTTCTTACCGCGCACGAAAGTCGACTATCGCTGGGCGAGCATCGCTGATTTTGATAGTCTTCGCCTCGAAGTAAATGACCGCGAAATCGCTGAGCGCTATTTACTTTTCAAACGCGTTTATGATGGCGAACTAGTGGCCGGAGGTCGAAATGAAAAAGAAAGCGCTGAATTGAACTTCTATCTTGATTCATTTGAATATTTTGGTCGGCAACTCGACGTTAAAGATGTCAAAGATTTTAATGAATTAATGAGAACGAGTGCTTCGATGGCTCAGCTACGCAAAGCCTATAAATATGTGATGCGCATCAATCATCTTGACTATAACGAATATCTTGATTACTACGAAAAGCATAATAAGCCAAAGCGCAAAGAACTATATAAGCCGACAACCGATGAACTCGATATTCCTGATAAAGTGATGCTTTCAGAAGTTGTTAAAAGCACCGATTTTGTTAAAGGTGAACCTCATAATAAAAAAGCACCAAAAGTTAGAACGCGAATGCCAGGCAAGAAACAAGGCCTTACTAACATGCAAATAACTGGCATTGTTTTATTAAGCATAGCTTTACTTGCTGAGATTACGACTTTGGTTATCGCCTTAGTTCCAATCATTCCTGATTTTTATTCAAGCGTCCCGGGGACCATCATTCTCGTAGCGGCGTCTTTACTTCTCCTTGTCGGTGTCATGATGGCATTTTACGGCAGAAAAGAGGAATAGTATGAATGCATTTCGTCGTTTTTCTTACCGGTTGTATCAATCGGTCCTTTATGTTGCTAGTGCCTTTTTAAACTTTCGCGAACCACGGGTTTTAAGCGGTAGTAAATCATCCGGCAAAGTATTTGGCATTCTTGTCGAAAAAAACATTAACCGCATTTTAGTCGTCACCGACCAGTCGATATATGAACTTGGCTTACTTGAAAGAATGATCAAAGGCTTTGAAGAAGCTGACATTAAATATGTCATCTATAAAGACGTCGTACCCAATCCGACGATTGCAAATATCGAAGAAGCTTTGACTCTTTATAAAAACGAACACCTTAAAGCGATTGTCGCTTTCGGCGGTGGTTCAAGTATTGATACCGCCAAAGGAATAGCCGCTCGGATCGCTAATCCTCGTAAGAGTATCGAAAAGATGAAAGGCATTTTAAAAGTCGGTGGCCGTATTCCTTTATTAATCGCTGTTCCAACGACAGCAGGGACGGGAAGCGAAGCGACAGTCGCGGCCGTTGTCGTAAACGACAAGACAAGACATAAATATGCCATTAATGATCCTAAACTCATTCCTCATTACGCGATTCTTGATCCTGATTTACTCGTTGGTTTACCCAAACATATTACGTCGACGACTGGCATGGACGCCATGACTCACGCCGTGGAAGCCTTTATTGGTAGAGGCAATACCAAAAAGACCGCTTGCTGTGCTATTTCGGCCATTCAATTAATCGACAAAAGTCTTTATGAATCATATATTAATCCTAGCAATCTACAAGCGCGAAAAGATATGCAACTAGCGGCCTTTCAGGCGGGCGTATCTTTTACGAGAGCCTATGTCGGTTATGTTCACGCCTTAGCCCACGCCCTAGGTGGCAAATACAATGTTCCTCATGGTCTTGCCAATGCCATCTTGCTTCCTTACGTTTTAGAAAGTTTTGGCGATAAGATTCATAAGCGCCTCGCTTTACTTAGTGACGCGATTAAACTTACCAAAGAAGAGGCTTCGGTTTCTGAAAAGGCTATTGCCTTTATTGATTACATCAAAGCCCTTAACAAGAAACTTGATATTCCTGATCAACTTAGTAATGAAGAAATACTTAACGATATCGATGAATTAGTTGGTCATGCCTTAAAAGAGGCTAATCCTTTGTATCCTGTTCCCGTTATTAAGGGTCATGATGAACTAGCCGCTATCTATCTTTCTGCCCTGGCTAAATATTTAGAAGCGTAAGAAAAGCTATATAGCCTCATAAAAGACTACTTTTATCTTCGTCTATAACAATTGATAGCGACTTTGTATATAATATATGCGAAAAGGAAATTTTTTATGATTGCTAAATTAATTGAAAAGCTCTTAACTTATGCTTCGCTTCATTTATATTTAAATGATACAGATAAAGTTTATCTTCGTAATCTTCTTTTAAGGAAGTTAAAAGTTGAATCACCCTTTGAAGGAGATTTTGATCTTGATGAGATTAAAGCCATGGACGTTCCTGACTTATTAATCGAAGAACTTCGAGAGTATGTCGTAAAAGTCTTGAAGTACGACGACTTGGAATGCGAATTATTCATCGAAGAAATAATGGGTGATTTGACACCCCTTCCTTCCAAAGTCATCGAGACGTTCTGGGCTCTTTATGATATTCATCCTGAAGACGCCACCAATTACTTTTATGATTTGTGCATCAAATCGAATTATATTCGAAAGACGAGCATCGACAAGAATATTAAGTGGATTTCGGAAGATGGCTTAGAAATTTCGATTAATTTATCTAAACCGGAAAAAGATAACAAGGATATTCGTAAACTGGCCAAAGCAGTCAGCACAACGTATCCCAAATGCGTCTTATGTTTAGAAAACCTCGGCTATCAAGGTCGAAGCAATCATCCGGCTCGTGAAACCCTTCGCATTATTCCTTTGGAGTTTGATAATGAAGGCTGGTTTTGGCAGTTTTCACCTTATGGCTATTACGATGAACATTTAATTTTAATTACCAACGAACATATTCCCATGAAAGTAAGTCGTCAGAATATGAGCAAGTTATTTAGTTTTGTAGACTTATATCCTCATTACTTCATCGGTTCAAATTCCGATTTGCCGATTACGGGGGGATCAATTCTCGTCCACGAACACTTTCAAGGCGGTCGTCATGTCTTTCCGATGATGAAAGCCAAAGATGCCTTTGTCATTGAAAACAAACGCTTTCCAAATGTTAAGTTATCTTATCTTGATTTTCATAATAGCGCCTTCCGTCTCGTCTCCAAAGATAAGGAAGCTTTGCTTGATTTAGCAAATCACATCAATGAGACGTGGAAACAGTTTGAAGATGCAAGTGTTGATATCTTAAAAAGCTCTGATGGCGAACGCCACTCATCAATTACATCGATTGCCACCAAAAAGGGCGATGAATACACTCTCCTTTTAATCGTGCGGAATAACCGCTGTGATGAGAAATATCCTGACGGCATCTTTCACGCTCACCCCCACCACCATCACATTAAAAAAGAAGGCATCGGCTTAATTGAGGCGATGGGGCTTTTTATCCTGCCCCCTCGTTTAAAACGGCAGTCTTCATTAATCGCTGAAATCGTCAAAAAAGATCTTTCCGAAAAAGAATATTTACACAAGCATCCCGATTTAGAAATGTTTGTCGGCATGATTAACGACTTAAAAAGAGAACATGGTAAGGATATCGACGCTGATGTTCGCGCCTATATTGCTGACGTTTGTAAAAATATCTTAATTAACACTTCCGTCTTTAAAAAAGACGAAAAAGGCCAAGCATCTCTACATCGTTTCATTAAAGCTCTGGAGGTAAATTAAAATGCTGACCCCTTATGAAAAAACTATTCAGGAGTTTAACCGCCTTTTTGATAACCATCCTACTCACTATTTTGAAGCAGGAGGAAGACTGGAATTAATTGGTAATCACACCGACCATAACCGCGGGAAATGTTTAGTCGCTGGTTGTGATTTAGGACTATTTGCGACCGTTAGAAAAAGCGATGATAATATCATTCATATTATTGCGAGTGGTTTTGAAGAAATATATTTAGACCTCGATAGCCTCAATGGTCGCCAGGAAGAGTATTTTACTTCTAAAGGAATTGTCAGAGGAGTAGCTGCCAAGTTCGTCTTAGAGAAAATGAAAGTCGGCGGCTTTGATGCTTATATTGAATCGACAATCTTTGTCGGAGCCGGTGTTTCTTCAAGTGCAGCTTTTGAATTATTGATTGCCAAAATCTTTGAAGTTCTTTATAACGAAAAAGTTTTAACGCCACTTAAACTCGCCAAAATCGCTCATTATAGCGAAACAAAATATTTTGGAAAGCCATGTGGTCTTCTTGATCAAATTGGTGTCGCTTATGGTGGTGTCAATTATCTTGATTTTGAAGATTTGGATGATCCCAAAGTCGAAAGTTTAGCTTTTGATTTTCCGTTTAGTATTTATCTCGTTTACACTGGCGCAAGCCACGCCAATTTGTCGCATTTATATGCCGCAATTAAAGATGATATGTTATATGTCGCCGACAAAGTCTTTCATAAGAAAGATTTGCGCGATGTAAGCAAAGATGAGTTCTTTCAGGGCATTGCTTATCCAGTCGATGGCGTCAGCGAAGCCCAAAAACTAAGAGCCC
>Ga0265294_10007900_pt1 | contig 12520 bp, 13 predicted proteins | sample MunlanPumphouse3_FD_192504 | JGI IMG/M metagenome (GOLD analysis project Ga0265294, IMG submission 192504) | Groundwater microbial communities from a municipal landfill in Southern Ontario, Canada - Pumphouse #3 | ecosystem: Environmental > Aquatic > Deep subsurface > Groundwater | place... | reverse complement strand
ACCGCTGAAACAGTTTTATCCCCAGGTATCTCCACGGGTATCTCTCCGCAGAAATATAACACTGCCTGAGATGGCGGAAAAAAAAGCCAAGCCGGATGGCCCCGGCTGTTGTGGTGAGCAGCAGAACCAGGAAAGTGAACGCCTGAAGACCATCAGCCGCCCATAATGGGCGCAGTTCGGTTTGCCAGAATGGTTTCAGTCCGAGGGATATGAACTGTTGGGATAAAAGTTGCAATTCTTCTTTAAAGTACGACCAGTTAAGCACCCCGGGAAGGTTTGCTCTGCGTTCAAACAGCTGTTGCTTTTTTCGGGTTTTGATTTGTTGGTCGAATTTGTCGGCCAACTCTGACAAGGATGTCAGTGTGGTGTCGAGCTCGTTTGTCTGACTGGTGTAAACATCATAAATTTTCTTGAGAATCCGCTGTTTTGAAACGAGGACATCCGTAAGTGACTGCATTTTGTAGATAAGAATTTTGCCGTTGGGATCTCTGGAGGCATCGGCGCGTATGTCGGACAGCTGCTTTTTATGCAGGTCCTGTTGCTCCTGGATTTGTTTGAGCTTTTCTCCGAACATTTTCGCCTGCTCGGCTGAAATTTTTAACTGTGGGGTTACGCTGTCGACCGCCAGCTTGTTTTCTCTCCAGGCTTTCTCTACATTTTCGATCTGAACCTGCGGCATCAGCAGCAGATTGCTGTGAACGGATAAGAGAACTTTATAGGCATTGATTTCCGTGGTCAGGGCCTTGCCGTAGTCTGTAATCTGGTTGAGCTGGAGTTTGAGCTCGTTGATCTGGCTTTTTTCGGTTTGAAGGGCCGTTTCCATGGATGCGGCAAGGTCGGCATAACTGGAGGGCGGGGGAAGCCGCTCGGGTGTCGCATTTTGTGAAAAGGAAACAGGAATATCCATGGGCAGGAGGCATATCAGAAGCAGATACGCGAATATCCTTGTCGGTATTGAGTTCACAAAGGCCGTATTTTGTCGTTTCATTGTGGCAATATCCTGTAGGGTAATAGAAGCAGCGCAGACCGTTCAAGATCTACCGGAAAAAATCAGAATATCATCATTGTGCTAAAATGGGTATTTATATCAAGCGGAAAAAAAATATACTGCCCGTTTCGCTTTAGGGGCGGTGGTGTGGTTGCCCCATTCTGGCAAACCGTTCGGGGTCATGAATAAGGGGGTGGGAAGGAGGTGGGCCCTTTTGCAGGTGGCAAATTTTCGGGCAAACGCGATTGTAAATATGTCCGGATTGAGGACGTTCTGAATTTCGTTAAGCACCTTACGGGAGGCATTGCGCCGCTGGTATTGTTTTTTTCAATAATTCCAGACAGATGCGAACTATGCGCATGCGACTTATTTCATGTGCCGCCAGAGCTCATCGTCGTAGATTTCATCAATTCGTTGAATGTTCTCATGGCGGCGGGAATTCATGTACCACTCCAGGCCAGGATAGTTCTCAAACATGGGCCAGATGTCTGGTGAGACGAATGTGGGGACACGTGGATGCCGAATTCCATTGAAAAATAGGCCACTGATCCGTGCTCCCGGTAGATCTCCATTGACGGTCCCACATTTTCGATAACTCGCCTGATGTAGATCTTTTTGCCCCTCTATATGCTGGTAAAATCACTATGTGTTTGAACGGTAACAGCCCAGTACCGAATTCAACATGAGCCAAAAATTAAACTTGACGGGCCAGGTTTTATAGTATACGGCTCTTTGATATTATGACGTGTTTAAACGACTATATGCGCGCAAATGCATTCTTGTGACGACATGAGTCCACTGATTATACCGAAGATGGCGGCCAAAGAAATCTGAGCGATGCCATTTTTGTTGTGGCAGATGGTTACTGCCATGTGAATTTTATATCGGTGAGGATTTTACCAAAGCTCTTGAAACACAACATGAGCCATTTTCAATTCATAGCATAAAGGAATAAACACCATGAAATGTGAAATTTGTGAGGTCGGTTGTTATATAGAGGAGGGGAGCTTGGGGAAATGTCGCATGTATACGGTTAAAGAGGGAGTCATGACGGAACGTTTTCCCCATTGCTATTCCACTATGTTTCCCATTTCCATTGAAACAATGCCGACTCTGCACTTCTATCCCAACCATAAATTTCTGCAAGTTTCGTCCATGGGGTGCAATTTTTCCTGTGGTGGCTGCATCTCTGAAATACTGATAACGGGTACAGAGATTTTATCTGCCGCATTAAAGCAGGTAAGCCCTGAAAAGGTGGTTGAAAAAGCCCTCAGCAACGGATGCAGAGGCATAGTCTTTTGTATTAACGATCCAACCGTCTCTTTTTTTTCATTCTGTTCCCTGGCTAGACTGGCCAAAGAGCACCATTTAATGGTGGGTTTCTCAACTAATGCATATTTTACCCGGCAGGCTCTGGATCAACTTATCCCCTTTACGGATTTTGTGAACATCGGCGTCAAGGGATTCTCTGATGATCGGTATAAAGCCTGTGGTGTGCCGTCAGCCGCTCCTGTGTTCAGAAATATCCGGCATCTGTTTGAGGCAGGTGTGCATGTGGAGGTGGCCACCATATACATGAAGGGATTAGAGAATGAAGTTCGGAAGATCACCGCATTCGTGGCTTCCTTGTCCATGGATATCCCCTTGCAGATCATGCGGTTTGTTCCCTTTGGAGAGGCTGTCATGGAATTTGAGCCCACCATCAGGGAATCTGAATCCCTTTGCATGGAATTGAAAAAACAGCTCTCCCATGTGTACCTGTTTAACGCACCCGGCAGTGAGCTTTTGGATACCTGCTGCCCGGATTGCGGTCGGACCATGATCACCCGGGAATTCTTCGGCCCCATGGGTTCAAGAAATATTGAGACGACCATGCCGGGAAATGTATGTTCATGTGGTAAAGAGGTGTCAATAAAAGGCAATTACGCTTTGGAGCGTTACAATGAATATGGGTTCTTCGGCGGGTATCGCACCACCCGTGCCTTTGAGATGCTCCATGCCATCATGGTCTGCATCGGGGCGGATGATCCTGAAAAGCTTTCGGCATTGTGGTTTCATCTCATTGAGGCTGACTATTTGCGAGCCTTTCATGAGCTGGTGCAGCTTCCTGAGTCCTATGGGAAAATCATCGATTACCTGGCCAAAAGGGCTGGTCAGGAGAAAAACGGTAACCTCTTGAAACAGTATATTCAGGAAAAATTTGATTTCATCCAATCCAGAACCCAGGATGTAAAACGCCCCCTGGTTTACTATGCCATGGGATATCCTCTGTTTGCCTTGAATTCCGAACGTTTTGAAACCAATCTTGTCCAGGCCGCAGGCGGAACCTGCGTAAACAAGCAGCTGACACGGGAGGGAAAACCGGGATTTACCCTGACAAAGGAAGAATTCATGGCGTTGAACCCGGATATTATCTTTATCTCTGGTTTTTTGTCTTGCCCTGTTTCAGATTTTTATGACTATTGCGTCCGCAACGACCTGTGGGTGAATGCCGTTAAGAACAGGCGCATATATGATCATTTTCCTTCTTGGGATTTCGGCAGCCCAAGGTGGATTCTGGGATTGATGCACATTGCAGGTATTCTCCACCCTGAGGTGTTTTCCTTTAAAATGGAAGAGGAAGCCGATGAGTTCTATCAACGATTTTATCATAAACCCTTTGATGCAACTCATGTGAACCGTTCATTTTACCGGGGGTGATATGGATTGGTCTCATAAAGTGTAAAGTACTTTTGAAGGATGCCTTTTTTAAAGCAAAAGTTCAGGAAAAAGGGAAATGAAGGAGAAAGAATAAATGAAACATCACAGCATAAAATTCGTTGAATATATTCTGATCGTATCGGTTTTGCTCTTTGGAACTTTTGCGGTGGCATTTGCCGCAGATTTTGAGAATGATGCCGCTTCAGCACAAAAACTGGAATCCATTACCGTTGTGGCCAAATCTGTTCCCAAGAGGGCAGACCTTAAACCCGACAGCATCACGAATTTTTACCGCGTCGAGGCAAGCGGCTGGTTCGGTACGGAGGTGTTTACCCAGGAGGATATCCAAAATCTTCAGCCAAGTGACATCTACGACCTGCTTGACAAGGCAATCGGAATTAACGTGACTTATCAGGGGAGAAGAAGCCCGTTTCATATCACCCAGCGCGGGGGAGGCAGTTATACATACATCGTTGACGGTGCCGTGCTGCCCCCCTCGGTGAATCGGATTTTATATAAATTCCCCCTGGCAGCCATTGAAGAGATGCAGATCATCCGCGGTTCGACCTCCCTGACAGTGGGGCCTTCCATCCCCATCGGCGCATCCAGTTCGGGGTCGGGTCTTAATACGGGGTTTATCATCATTAGAACCAGACAACCCCAAAAGACAGAAGCGACGCTAACCGCCTCCGTTGAAAAGGCCAAGGGCGGTCATCCGGCAACAACCGACGTGAGCCTCTATGCTGGAACCCGTCTTGGAAATCCTTCAGGAACCAATGGATATATCGGTGGGTTGCTTGCAAAAATGGATCGGTCCAGCAAGGATAGCTGGTTTGATGGCAGAGACTCTGAAAACGGGATGATCAGTGCGGGTTTCACTGCCGGTAAATTTAATTTGAACCTGATGGGGTATAAGGATTCCGGACGTCTTGAAATGCAGAGGGGCATTGCCGAAGACGGTACGCTTTCCGATGTCAAGTGGTATTACGATCCCCTTAAAGCAAATGTGTTTTCAAGTGATATGGGAATGCAGTGGACCCTTGATCAGACCACCTTGCTGAATTTGTTCAGGACCGAGTATGAACAATACGAGCACAACGAAAGCTTTGCCTCCACCACGGCTTCAACTCGGGAATATGAGGAAGAAACAAAAGGTTTTGGTCTTCGTCATAATGCCCGCTTTGGAAATACCCTGATTCAACTGGGCGGCCAGATGTTCAGCAGCACAGGCTTTGGTCCCAACTGCAGCACGGGCTACAACAAGTATGACACCAAGGTCACCGGATGGTCCGCCTCTCTGGAACAGAAGTTTTTTAACGGAAATCTCATCTTTGACGGCGGGTATCGTCAGGACACCAAGCACATCGATAATTCTAGTTCCGCTAAAAGTGCGAGTGCCGCCACTGATGAGGCCAACAACGATGTTGATATGGCACCGGCAAAGATTTTTGCCCTGGGAACCCACTGGCGAATCAGTGACATTTTTACCCTGGACGGACGTTACTATCATGGAGACCAGGGAACCTCCGGGGATTTTGATATGAGAATGATAGGCGATGCAACTCCCCATGCCGAAAAGCAGAAACGGATGGAGGTGACCTTTGCCGCGGATGGCACGCCCTGTTTCAATCCGGCCCTCACCTGGTTCAGCGTTGATGTCGAGAACGCGAAATCAGCTACCTCAACCACCTATGATTTGGACAGTGGTACCTATTACTTCTATTCCGAGTCCAATGAACTCCGGCGAGGGCTGGAGCTCCTGATTAAGGGCACTATTTTGAAAAACACCACCTACAAGGTGAGCTGGACACGCATGCTGGATAACAAGAGCACCAGAAACGGTGTCACCACCGACTCCAACGGTTTAAGCAACCCTGAGAATCTTTACTCCCTATTCCTCGGTCATTGGTGGGGTGCCTATCGAGCCAATTTTTCCATCAAAAGAGTCGATGAATGGGTCAATACCAGGAGTGCCATGGGAAAGGCCTCATCCGGGGGCCTTGGCGGCTATACACGGATTGACGCCAATATCAAGAGGGATTTTCAAATTAAATGCTTTTTGATGACCCTCACCCTTTATGGCCGCAATCTTGGAGATGAGAACTATTCAACAAGGTATGTTACCGGTTTTTATCCGGACCGTGGACGCACCATCGGAACCCAGGTTTCTTTTACTTTTTAAGGAAAGATTGTTATGTCGGTTTTAAAAATAGTCGTAATCCCAGTGTTTTTCTTTGTACTGGCACTGCTTTCCATAAGAATTACACGTCAATATGATCGCGCCGTTATTTTCAGACTTGGTCGATTGACAGGTATAAAGGGGCCCGGGCCGTTTTTTATCCTTCCCTTTGTGGATCAGATTGTTCGTGTGGATTTGAGGATCAGACAACTTGACGTACCCAGTCAGAGCGTCATCACCAGAGATAATATCAGCGTCGATGTGGATGCCATTATCTATTATCATGTGACGGATGCCATAAAGGCTGTGGTGGAGGTTGAGAACTACCAGGGGGCAACGGCGCTCATCGCCCAGACAATGCTTCGGGATGTCCTTGGCCAGAACGAGCTGGATATGATTCTTTCGGACAGGGAGGCACTGAACCGGAAGATCCAGGCAGAACTTGAGATTGTGACCACTCCCTGGGGCATCCAGGTGGATATCGTTACGATCCGGGACATTGCACTGCCTGAGAACATGCTCCGGGTCATTGCACGCCAAGCTGAAGCCGAGCGGGAGAGAAGGGCCCGGGTAATTCTGGCGGACGGCGAGTATCAGGCTTCGGAGCGCATGAGCCAGGCGGCTCAACTCTATGAAAAGAGTCCAACTGCCTTAAAGCTTCGGGAGTTTCAAAACCTTGCCGAGATTGCTAAGGGAAAAAATCTGATCATCGTAACCGACAGGATGGATAATCCCGGCATCATGGTGGGGTGTGCCAAGGCCCTTGAAAGGTGAAGATGTGAATAAAGGGGCAACTGCCATGCCGTCGTACAGGAATATAAAGAGAAGCAGAACCGGAAAGATGGTGCAAATACAGGAGGCGCACTCCCATGCCGTGTGGAAGAAAGTACTCTTTCTGACAGGATTGACGGGGCTCCTTATTTTTGCAACCGCTGTGATTATTACACTGGGTCAGGTTCCCATGTCGGTGCCGGATGTCTACCGTACTCTGGTGAACCGACTGGTTCCCGGTCTTTTTTCCATCAATGACCTGATAGATCATGTGATATGGCATATTCGATTTCCCCTCATTGTCGGGGCGCTGATTGCCGGTTTTGGGCTGGGTATCTGCGGATGTGTGATGCAGGCGGTCCTGAAAAACCCCATGGCCAGTCCCTTTACTCTCGGCATATCATCCGGTGCCCATTTTGGGATTTCCATTGCGGCAGTGTTGGGTATTACCATATTGGACGGCCCTTACTTTCTTGTGGCCAATGCCTTTTTGTGCGCACTCCTCTGCTCGGGTTTTATCATTGCACTTTCCGCCCTGAAAGGGGCCAGCTCAGAGACATTGATACTGGCAGGAATCGCTGTGAATTACCTTTTTCAGGCGGCAAATCAGTTCTTAAGCTATATTGCCGACGATGAACAGCGAACGGTGATGTCGTCCTGGGGGATGGGGTCCCTTTCGGATCTCAATTGGCACAGCATCTGGTTTATGGGAGGCATCGCCTTGATATGCATTCCGGTGCTGTGCAGTAAAACATGGGATCTCAACCTGATGACGGTGGGGGATGAGAGTGCAAAGAGCATGGGGGTGGATGCGAATTTTATCCGCATTCTGGTGATGGTGGTGTCAAGCCTCCTGGTTGCCGCCATCGTAGCATTCATCGGTGTCATCGGATTTGTGGGGCTTGTGGCTCCCCATATTGGACGAATGATTCTTGGCAACGATCACAAATACCTCATCCCTGCTAGCGGCGGAATCGGTGGAGCACTGCTCTTAATTGCCAACGCCGTCTCAATGAATTTGCTGGGTTCTGTGGTGCTTCCCACCGGTATTATCATGTCCATACTCGGTGTGCCCCTGTTTATGTATCTGATTTTGAAAGGTAAACGACGGGAGTTCTGGTCGTGATAAGTAAGCTTGTCATCAAGAATCTCTGTTTCAGCTATAATGGCACCCAGGTACTCCATGATTTTTTCATGGCTATCGGTGATGGTCAGATTGTCAGCATTGTCGGCCCCAACGGCTCGGGGAAATCCACGCTGATCAAATGCATTGATCGGATACTGGTTCCGTCATCCGGTGGTATTACGGTGGATCGCTGTGATGTGTTGAAGATGGATCGGAAGGCGCTGGCCCGGAAGATTGCCTATGTCCCGCAGAACTCGTTAAGGCTCTTTCCCAACACCGTTTTTGATGTGGTTCTGATGGGACGACGGCCGTATCTTGCTTGGAAAGGCGGTAAAAAGGATGAAGAGAAGGTCTGGGAGGTGCTTTATCTCCTTGGCATAGAAGCATTGGCCCTTGTCCCATTTACCGAACTTTCCGGCGGACAGCAGCAAAAGGTATTGATTGCCCGTGCCTTGGCCCAGGAGACCGGACTTATTCTTCTTGATGAACCCACCAGTAATCTTGATATCTGGCATCAGATTGATGTGATGGAAATTTTGCGAACCTTGGTTCGAAAACAAAGGCTTACCGCCATCATAGCCATACATGATCTTAACATGGCTGCAAGATATTCAGACAGGGTGATGATGATGAAAAGGGGTAAAATCGTTGCCAAGGGTCTCCCCTGTGATGTGATGACCGGAGAAAATCTTGAGACGGTTTACGGAATCAAGGCCAACATAAGGTTTTCTGATGATATTCCCTTTGTCATTCCACTGGCAAGGATTCCGGATAAAAACTAAGGAGTTATTTAATGGCAGTAAAAAAGAGAGGAATGGTGATCATGGGGATTGGTATTGCGGCAATCGTCTGCATTGGTCTGGTTGGGCCTTTGAGAGGGATGGCGCAGGGAAAGGAGGGGGCACCTCTGAATAAACACTTCTTCTCAATGGCGGTGTCTGACCGTTCTGAGGTAGCTTCAGTGTCGGCATTATCGGTAAAAGATCGTGAAACGCCGGATTCAGACAAGGTCTTATCTACGTCGTCTTCCAATGTCTTATATCGGACAATTACGGATATGGCCGGTCGAAGCGTTAGAATTCCCATTAATGTCTCAAACGTTATGGGCACATCCCCTCCGCCCATAACGTTTGTATACATGCTTGCCCCTGAGAAACTCGGAGGATGGATAGCCCCTCCGTCAAAGGATGCCGCTAAATTTATTCCTGGTGCGTTTCGAAATATTCCGGTTTTTGGCTGGGGGCGGGGAAGCATAAATTATGAGGCATATATTGCTGCACACCCCGATCTTGTCTTTGTGGGAGGCGAAACAGAACTCGATCTGTCAAGAATCGAGATGGTTCAGGGGAAAATGGGTTCAATTCCCGTGGTGTGTGTCGGTAAAACAAGGGATGCTATCAATTATGGAAGAATCATAAAATTTATCGGAGATGTGCTTGCCTGTCCGGACAGAGCCCAGATGTTGATCACCTATTATCAAGATGTTCTGGATGAGGTCCATGTAAAGGTTAAGGCCATTCCTGAAGAAAAGCGTGTGCGTGTTTATTATGCGGAGGGAAATAATGGTCTGTCAACGGATCCCAGAGGTTCTCCCCATTCACAGTTGATTGATGTTTGTGGCGGAATAAACGTTGCGGATTGCAGACTTACATCAGGTACGGGCAGGACGGAGGTGACAATGGAATCGGTGTTGATGTGGAATCCTGAGGTGATCTTTACCACGAGCCGGGAATTCGCAATCCATGCCCATGGTGATGCAACCTGGAAAAAGGTTCCTGCGATCTTCAATCATCAGGTTCATCTTGCACCCTCCAACCCATTTAACTGGTTTGACCGGCCGCCCGGTGTGAACCGCATCGTAGGCATCCCATGGACGGCACACGTCCTGTATCCGGAACGGTTTTCCAAGGAGTGGTTCAGGAAGAAGGTAAAAACCTTTTATTCAATTTATTACCATTATCATCTCAGTGATGAAGAACTGCACGTCTTGCTGAATTAGTGAATCCTTAAAGCCCCCTTCACGATAGGCTTTGATCCACCTACCCACCGCCTGACGTGTATAATACAGGATAGTTCTGCAGCTGCGATTTGGGTCATCCCTTTTTGTATTGCATGGACAGCTTTTTTACGGAGGTTTTACTGATGTTCCGCTGAAAATGATTGAGCATCTTTAAATCTTATTTTCAGTGTATTTTCCATGCAGTAAAGATAAGACAAATATAAATTAACGCAATGTCTAAGTCATTCCCCGTAATAAGTATACCGACACTTTCTTATAAAATAATTATGTCGGACCACCGACATAGTAAAAAATTTAACCCTTATGATTCAAGTCAGTTAGATGGAGTTTTATAAAAAAATACTATGACTTCAAAAAAAATGAATATTACAAAATACGACAAGACCGCCCGGGGTATTAATGCCCCCATATACGACTACTATGCGGAAAAAATTAAAGAGAAGACCGGTATTACAAGGGGTGTCTGTATTGATGCCGGCTCCAGTGGCGGCTATTTAGGACTGGCTCTTGCCAGGATTACCGAACTTTCGTTTTTCTTTATGGATACGTCGTCGGAGGCGCTGGAGAGGGCGAAGTTGCATATTATTGAAGATGGGTTGCAGCAAAGGGCAAGAATCCTTGTGTCCAATGTCCACACCATTCCCCTGGCCGATGGCTCGATTGATCTTGTTATCAGCCGTGGTTCCATACCCTTCTGGAAGGAGCCTGAAACGGCACTGAAAGAGATATTCAGACTTCTTGCCCCCGGCGGCAAAGCTTATGTTGGTGGTGGCAAGGGATCACCTGAAATCCGGGATCTGATCACTGTCAGACGGAAAGAGATGGGCTTACCCTTGCCACCGGAAGATGGCGAAAGGAGGAAGGGGCCCCCAGAAAGAATGATGCGGCGCAATTATGACGAGATTATGGAACGGACCGGCATCTTCACTTTTTTGATCGACAAGGGTGATGATGGCCTGTGGATACAGATGTGGAAATGAACTTCTAAAACTTGAAGACCCCGTTCTTCCGGAAATCAGCTGCAAAACTTGATCATCTAATAAAGGAGTGAGGAAAAGAATGAAATCGAAAAAAAGGATGTCAAGGCTCATATGTGTGACAGCACTCTTTGTTCTGTCTACATATTCTTCCGGGGGAGAGGCGGCAGATACGGCCCAGGGCTTTAAAAAACTGGTGGAACAGTCCATTGAGACCCGCCGGAAATCTCAGAAGGAACTGGATCAGTGGAAACAGAAAAAAGCGGGACTCATTGCCGAGTATGAGCAGCTCAACTCAAAAAGGAAAATGAGGTGTTGAAGGAGACAAACGGGTGCTTTTCAACGGAGGCAACAGGCCATAAGGAGCTGCTGGAGAGTCTTGTGGAACAGAAACAGGCAAATCTGAGAATTCAGGAGGAGATGGTTCCCTTTTTAAAGGAGACCCAGGCAAGCCTTGAGACGCTTGTGACCAGTGATCCGTCCTTTTTGCGGGAGGAGCGGACAGTTCGTCTTGAAAAGCTTCGGCCCGTTATGGAGGATCTTGAGATCACCATTGCCGAGAGATATCGGAAAGTCATGGAAGCCCTTTTTGTGGAGGCGGAATACGGCAACACTATTGAGGTCTCCCAAGACAAGATCAATATCCGGAAATGAGGTCCTGGCGGACATCTTCCGGCTGGGGCGGGTTTTCCTGTTCGCATTGAGTCTATATGGGCAGTCAGCCGACCGATTCAACGTGGCAGCCAACCGCTGGGACCCTCTTGGAAAGGCGGATGTCCAGCCTGTTCACGCTGCCGTTGAGATGGGCAAAAAAAAGATGTATCGTGGAGATCCTCTCTCTGCCCTTGGGAAAGCTGGCCATAGCCCTTGATCATACCACCCCCGAAGTGGCCGTGTTGTGAAAGCCTGCCGCCAATTAGAATGCCTGTCGGAGCTTCGGCCATGATCATTATAGTAGGAGATTTTTGAATGTCATACAGCCGCAAATTTAATCCAAAAATTATTTCCATTGCTCTGCTTATGTTGCTTATGGGTTTCAGTACATCCGGCCCGACCCTTGCCCGGGATATGAGACAGGAGAATGTGGAACTGGCCCGGCAGAAAAAAGAGGCTACCGACTTAAGCCGGGACAGTTTGTAAATCCAGATAGTTATCTGTAACCCTATTTTTATACTGCCGCGAAAGTGGCAAATCATCCATTTTATGAACAACCCACTCAAAAAGGTCGGGAAAGTCTTTGCTAAATAATCGATTTGCTGCTGTCGTACCATCAAACCGTTTCAACATATAATTGTGAATGACGGTTAATGCTTTTAGGCGTTTGACCAAAAGCCCTCTTCCGCTATGATGGCGTTGAGAGAGATAGCCGTTTCGTCCTTCGACCGCTGAAGATGTTCTTTGAAAATTTGAAATCATCCATTCAGCCCATAAATGCCAGGTCTTATTTTCAATTTGAATCGGTGTCGATGTATTTTCTTCCAGTTGTTTCTGCGCAAGATGAAAAGCAGCTTTATACTGTTTTTTTAGATCAGGATTTTTTGTTTTTGATATCTGTCTTTTCCAGCTGAAGTTTCCTATAAAAGCATTACGCCACCATGCGCAATAGTACTGCCACAAGAGAATTAACAGCGGATTTGCGTGGCACAGGGAAAAGTATACCAAAATTATCATCCAATGCAGCTTCCGCGATCAATCTTCGAACATCGGAAAAGGCAAAATGATTGCGACCTGTAACGATGTGCCGTCGACTCGGCGTTTT
>Ga0265294_10007898_pt1 | contig 12523 bp, 6 predicted proteins | sample MunlanPumphouse3_FD_192504 | JGI IMG/M metagenome (GOLD analysis project Ga0265294, IMG submission 192504) | Groundwater microbial communities from a municipal landfill in Southern Ontario, Canada - Pumphouse #3 | ecosystem: Environmental > Aquatic > Deep subsurface > Groundwater | place... | reverse complement strand
GCCGCGCACCGGCGCTGTCGATGGCGAGCCGGCCGTATGGCTGGTGTCGCAGGCGGACGGACAGCTCTTCTGCCTGCGGACACGCGACGGCGCGGTGATCTGGCGCGGCGAACCGACCAACCGGTGTGACGGCGAACCGGTGGTGTGGCAGGGACGGATCGCGTACGGCAATTGCGACGGCGCGGTGTATCTGTTCGATGCGGCCACGGGGACGGCGCGCGGTAAGATCGAGGTCGGGACGGATGACCAGATGGCCGGCGGCCTGCTGGTCTTGCCGGACGGACACTGGGTCGGCGGCACGCGTCAGGGGCATCTGGTGGCGGTCGATCCGGATGCGCTGAAGGTGGTGGCGCGGACGGCTGTCGCGCAGAGCGAGACGTTTGCCACGCCGGTGATGGCGTTCGGCGGAGAGATCGCCACCGGCACGCCGGACGGCGAGATCGTTTTCTGTCGGCTGGAGGCTGACGCGTTGCGGGTCACGGGGCGCGTGGCGCTCGGCACATCCGTGGTGGGTGAGCTGGCGTTTGCGCGCGGACGTCTCTTCGCGCTGTGCGGCGGCGATCTGTGCGTGTTGGCGTCGCCGCAGGGCGCAGTGACACGCGTGGCCGTCGGCGATGACGTGTACGGGCTGTCTGTCGGCCCGAGCGGCGGGATCGTATGCGTGGCGGACCAGGCGGTCGTGTACGTGGAAGGAGGCGGTCAATGAGCGGTGGCGCGGATGTGCGGGTGTCCGAGGCGGTGCGGACGTTTGCGATGCCCGGCGGCGTGCCGGTGGAAGTGTTGCGGGGTCTCACGCTGCATGTGGCGGCGGGAGAGAGCGTCGCCGTGACCGGCCCGTCCGGATCGGGCAAAACCACGCTGCTGCAACTGATCGGCGCGCTCGACCGGCCCGACAGCGGCGAGATCCGCGTCAACGGACGTGACTTGGCGAACTTGGATGAGCGCGCCCGCTGCGTCTTCCGCAACCGCGAGGTGGGCTTTGTGTTTCAGTCGCACCACCTGCTGCCGCAGTTGACGGCGCTGGAAAACGTGCTGGTGCCGGCGTGGGGCGCGGATGCGGCGGAGGAGCGGGCCGACCGGGCCCGCGCGCTGCTGGAGCGCGTGGACCTGGCCGACCGGTGCGGGCATTTTCCGGGCCAGCTTTCGGGCGGCGAGCGCCAGCGCGTGGCGGTGGCGCGTGCGCTGGTGATGGGGCCTTGCCTGATTCTGGCGGACGAGCCGACCGGTGCGCTGGACCGGCGCAATGCCGGGGAGCTGATGGATCTTTTGCTGGAGTTGAATCGCGAGGAGCACGCGACGCTGGTCGTGGTGACGCATGATGAAGCATGCGCGCAACGCCTGGGTCGGCGCGTGTCAATTCGCGACGGCCGTGTCATGGATGGAAACGAGAAAGGACAAGACGATGAACGATGCTGAGGTGTTGAAGGTCCTGGAAGAGACCGGGGCTTTGCTCAACGGACATTTTGAACTGCGTTCCGGATTGCACAGCAACCGCTTTTTCCAGTGCGCGAATGTGCTGCGTTATCCGCGCGTCGCGGGGCGGCTGTGCGAGGAACTGGTGGCGCGGCTCCCGGGAAAGCTGGACCTGGGCGCGCTCGACGGCGTCATCTCGCCGGCGCTGGGCGGCATCCTGGTGGGGCATGAGGTCGCGCGCACGCTGGATACTCCCTGCGTGTTCGCGGAGAAGCAGGAGGGACGGCTAGTGATGCGGCGATTTACGCTGCGGCCGGGACAGCGGTATGTGGTGGCGGAGGATGTGATCACGCGCGGCGGGCGCGTGCAGGAGACCATCGATATCGTCAAGGCTGCGGGCGCGGAAGTGGTCGCCGTGCTGGTGCTGGTCGACCGCAGCGCCGGACAGGCACACTTCGATTACCCGACCTTTTCGCTGCTGCAGATGGCCCCGGAGGTGTGGGAGCCGGCAGCGTGTCCCATGTGCGCGCGCAACGAGCCCTGCGTGCATCCCGGCTCGTGAGCCGTCGCGAGGTTTGACTCGCATTCGGTCTGTGGTATACTTGCCGGGTTTGTCAAAAAAGGGAAAAAAATAACCATGCGAGCAAAATCAGTGAAAAAGGCCGCTCCCGCCAAAGCGGCCGCGAAAGCGAAGCAGGCGAAGTACGTGTACTTCTTTGGTGCGAAGCAGTCCGAGGGCGACGTCTCGATGAAGGCGCTGCTCGGCGGCAAAGGAGCGAATCTTGCGGATATGGCCGGACTCGGCCTGCCGGTGCCTCCGGGGTTCACCATCACGACGGAAGCGTGCGCCAAATATTATGAAATCGGCGAGAAGGCGCTGCACGCGCTGATTCGCGCCGAGGTGCTGGACGCGCTCAAACGCTTGGAAAAGGCGACGGGCAAGACGTTCGGCAAAGGCCCGAATCCGCTGCTGGTGTCGGTGCGCTCCGGGGCCGCGGCCTCCATGCCCGGCATGATGGACACCGTTTTGAACCTCGGTCTGAATCCCGACACGGTCGAGGCGATGATCACCCGCACCGGCAACCCCCGTTTCGTGTGGGATTCCTATCGCCGTTTCATCCAGATGTTCGGCAACGTGGTGCTGGGGGTCGAACACCACCAGTTCGAGCATGAGCTGGATGCGGTGAAGCATGCCAAAGGGTACACGCTGGACACGGAGCTGATGGCCGAAGACCTTCAGGAGGTGGTGGCGCGCTACCGCAAGATGGTCAAGGCGGTCAAAGGCTGCGACTTCCCGACCGACGCGATGGAGCAGCTCACGCTCGGCGTGAGCGCGGTCTTCGGCTCGTGGAACAACCCGCGCGCCATCAAGTACCGCGAGCTGAACGACATTCGCGGCCTGCTGGGCACGGCGGTGAATGTCCAGGCGATGGTGTTCGGCAACTCCGGCGGCAACTCGGCGACCGGCGTGGCCTTCACCCGCGACCCGTCAACCGGCGAACACAAGTATTTCTACGGTGAATACCTGATCAACGCGCAGGGCGAAGACGTGGTGGCGGGCATCCGCACGCCGCAGCAGATCACGGTCAAAGGCTCGCGCGAATGGGCCAAGGCGCGTTCGGTCACCGAGGCGGTGCGCAAGGCTCAGTATCCGTCGCTGGAGGAGGCCATGCCCAAGGTCTTCAAGCAGCTCGACGCGATCCGCGTCAAGCTCGAGCGCCATTACCGCGACATGCAGGACCTCGAGTTCACGATAGAAGACGGCACGCTCTACATGCTGCAGACCCGCAACGGCAAGCGGACGGCGGCGGCGGCGGTCAAGATCGCGACGGATCTCGTCAAGGAGAAGATCATCGACGAGAAGACGGCGGTGATGCGCGTCGAGCCTTCGCAGCTCGACCAGTTGCTGCATCCGGTTTTCGCCAAAGCCTCCGAGGCCAAGGCTAAGAAAATCACGGTCGGGCTGCCGGCCTCGCCGGGCGCGGCCACCGGCCAGATCGTTTTCAACGCGGCCACGGCCGAGCTGTGGGCCAAGGCGGGCAAGAAGGTCGTGCTCTGCCGCGTCGAAACCAGCCCCGAGGATATCGGCGGCATGAACGTGGCGGCCGGCATCCTGACGGCGCGCGGCGGCATGACCTCGCACGCGGCGGTGGTCGCTCGCGGCATGGGCAAATGCTGCGTCTCGGGGTGCGGCGAGCTGCACATCAGCTACGACAAGAAGACGATCTCCTGCAATAAGCTGGTGCTGGCGGAGGGAGATTGGATCTCGCTCAACGGCTCGACCGGCGCGGTGTACGAAGGCCAGGTCGACACGCAGGATCCGAAGCTGACCGGGCCGTTCGCCATGATCATGGCGCTGGCTGACAAATACCGCAAGATGGGCGTGCGTACCAATGCGGATACCCCGCGCGACACCGCCAAGGCGGTCGAGTTCGGCGCGGAAGGCATCGGCCTCTGCCGCACCGAGCACATGTTCTTCGAGGGCGAACGCGTCACCAGTTTCCGCCGCATGATTCTCGTGGCCGAGACGGTCAAGTGCCTGCGCCTGTCGCTCGCCGCCTGCACGGACGCGGAGGAGCGCGCCAGCCTCGAGAGCGAACTGGCCGCGCCGCTCAAGCAGTACAATCAGGCGCTGAAAGAGCTGCTGCCGTTGCAGCGCAAGGATTTCATCGGCATGTTCAAGGCGCTCAAGGGGCGGCCCTGCACGGTGCGTCTGCTGGATCCGCCGCTGCATGAGTTCCTGCCGCAGGACGCCGCCGGACAGGCTGAGATGGCGAGGGTCATGGAGGTCGACGTGGCGCACATCCGTGATGTTGTGGAGTCGCTGCACGAAGCCAACCCGATGCTGGGCCACCGCGGCTGCCGTTTGGGCATCAGCTATCCCGAGGTGACCGAAATGCAGGTGCGCGCGATCTGCGAGGCCGCCGCCGCGGTCAAGGGGTCGCAGCCAGAGATCATGGTGCCGCTGGTGGGCAACGTCAAGGAACTGGCCGCCCAGAAGACGCTGATCCTCAAGACGATGGCGGAGGTCGAAAAGGCCAAAAAGGTCAAGCTGCAGATCAAGATCGGCACGATGATCGAGGTGCCGCGCGCGGCGGTCACGGCCGACCAGATCGCGGCCGAGGCCGATTTTTTCTCGTTCGGCACGAACGACCTGACGCAGATGACCTGCGCCTTCTCGCGCGACGACGCCGGCAAATTCCTGGGCGAGTATGTGTCGCGCGGCTTCTACGATTACGACCCCTTCCAGGTGCTGGACCAGGAGGGCGTGGGCCGCATGGTCGAGATCGCCATGACGTACGGCCGCAGCGTGAAGCCCAACCTGAAGGTCGGCGTGTGCGGCGAGCATGGAGGCGACCCGAAGACCGTGGCCTTCTGTTACAAGCTCGGCTTCAACTACGTGAGCTGCTCGCCCTACCGCGTGCCGATCGCGCGGTTGGCAGCGGCGCAGGCGGCTCTGAAGCAATAGGCAATACGCAATTGGCAATAGGCTGTGGGCGGGGCGCGTGGCAGCACGTGCCCCGTTTTTTCCCCACCGCATGATAGTCTGGAGCACAACACGGCTGACAAAACTTGTTTCAGAAGTGAGACCCGGACGATCCTGACGGGCCGTAATTCACTGGTTGCGATCCCCGGCACTGTCGCCCTCTTCGGGCCGTCCGCCTTCTGAAAGATCACGGCGTTGAAATTCGTATCGGGAGCCCTGAACACAGCCGTGCGAAATCAGCCTCGTTGAGGGTGATGATTTCGTCTGCCTTCGCCTTGCAGGCGGCCTGAACGATCAAGGCATCATAAATCACGCCGCCTGCGAAGCCGGACTGTGCCATCCGGTCCAGCACCGCCAAATAATCGGTCGCGTCCAATGCGACCAGGCGCGCCGCCCCCGTCTCCAGATTGTCGTGGACGAGGCGACGCGCCACATCGGGGCTGATGCGCGGGGAGGTCGGCATCCGCGTGAGCACTGCGTAGATCTCGGCCAGCGAATGCGTGCTCACACATGATTCGCAGCGTCCTGCAAGGGCCCGTTCAAGGAACCGCACCGACCGAGCATGGGCCGGATGGGCGGCGACCATCGCCGCCACCAGCACAGAAGTGTCGAGCAGCCGCTTCATGTGCGCTCTGCGCCTCCGCCCGCCCGATTCAGTCTCGCTTCCCGCACGCGGGCAAGGGCGCCCACGACATCGCCGTCGGCCCCTCCATTGAAGACCAGAACGCGCCCTTCGTGCACCGTGCAATCCGCACCCGACGAGGGACGCAGCAGAATCGCGTCCGCCGACGCTTCCACTTCCAGCGTATCGCCTGCGCGAAGGCCGAAGTCGTCGCGCATGGACTTAGGAAGCACCATTCTGCCAAACCGGTCAATGGTCAAGAGCATAAAAACCTCCTTCTTCAATTCAAACAATATTGGCAATATATCATGGCAATTGCCAAAATTCAATGGCAATGTAATCGGTTAGCGACAGGGGTACGCGGGGCGAGAGCGTGTTTGATGCGAATCAAAGTTGCTCCAAAATGAGTCCACGTTCCCGGCTCGCCTGCCCCCCTTTCCAAATGAAGTCCAATTTTACTGTGGGATGGCGGTCACGACCGTCCGAAATCCATAATAGTAGTTTGTGGAGTCCGGAGTACTTGAGGAGGCGTGTGCGATGCGGCATGAATAGGCGACGCTCCCCCAACCGCCTCCCTGATAGAGGCGGTAGACCCCTTCATAGCCAGAGAGCCATGCAAAGACCCATTCCTGCACATTGCCGCCCATGTCCATCAATCCATAGCCGTTCACGCCCTCCGGGAAGGAATTCACGGGCGCAGTGAAAGGATACGTTCCATAGGGCTGATAACCGTAGTAGGAGTACCGGGTGTCGTATCCGGCGTAACCGAGGTCGTAGCTGGAACTCGATGGCTCGCCCCGGTAGTTCGCCTTAGTGTGGTCGATGGTGTCCCCCCACGGGAATCTCAGACTCGACTCCCCGCCGCGCGCGGCGTACTGCCATTCCGTAGCGGTCGGCAGGCGGTAACCGATCGTGTTGGCCTTGACGAAGGGCGAGAGGGTCTGCCCGGCGCGGTAGACCTGCGTGAAGGCGGAATCGGTGTAGTAGGCGGGCTCTCGCCCCTCCATCTCAGACCGCGCGTTACACCACTTCACGCAGTCGAACCAGTTCACCGTGTTGACCGGATGGTACGCCCCATCCGCCACGGCCCGGGCCGAGCCGGCGTTGTCGAAGCCGTAGTCATGGGTGAGAGCCCAGGCGTAGACCGCATCCCATTTCGCCATGGTGACTTCGTTGGTGTCCATGAAGAAAGCCTCGGCGGTCAGGCTATACGCGCCGTAATCCGGATCTGTGCCGCTGTTGGTCCCGCCGGGGTCGAAGCCGTGTGCGTTCTCCCAGGAGTCCGGCATGCCGTCGCCATCCGTGTCGATCATCACATGCACGGAGAAGATCGAGCCGTTGTTGTTGGTGAAGCTTTCGGAGACGGTGCCATCGCTGTTCGCGGCGATGCGGTAGAACTCGTCGTCTAGCGCCTGCGTGCCGGGCGGCAGGTCGATCGCCACCTGCGCCAGACGGCCGGCCGGCAGCTCCGGGACTGCCACGGTGGCCAGGACGGGGCCGAGTTCGCCGCCCGTTTCGTCAGACTTGCGGATGGACAGCGCGCTTGCGCTCGCCGCCGGGGCGCCGTCGTTCTTCACTTGGGCGACGACCCGCACCGCGCCATCGGGACGCGCGCTGTAGCGTACAAGCGAGGCCAGCAGATCCGTTCCGCCGACCGACAAGACCTGGACGTTGTTGGTGGCGTTGGCCTCGGCGGCGAGGTCGTCGCGGTTGACGACCGCGTACAATGCGTGGGCCGTGGCGGGTTCGGGCACGATCCAGACGGTCTGGACTACGTTGGTGGATGCCGCCGCCATCAAGCCCACTACGTTGGTTTCGCCGATGAGGACGCCGCCGGCGTCGGGATCGCCGTCGAAGAACGCCACGACCGGATCGAGCACGGGCAGGTCGCCGAGGTTGCGCACGACGGCGCTGAGCGTCACCATCTCGCCGGGGAGGAAATTGAAGCCGTCCGAGGTGAAGTCGCCGGGGAGGATGGCCAAATCCTGGACGAGGGAGCGCTTGGTGACATAGAGGTCGGTCCGACCGCTCTCTGGCATGTTCTCGACTTCGATGGAGCCGCCCTCCTCAAGTTCGAAGGTGCGCGTGACCAGATTCAACTGGACTTTCTGGTAGGCGACGGTCAGGTTGCCGGCCGCGTCCCACACCGGCGCGAAGGAACGCTCAAGCGGCATGTCGGCGCAGAGCAGCGCGTCCTCGCCCCACGTGCCCGAAGCGGGATCGTAGACGCTGTAATGTGCATCGGAGCCCTGGCCGTTCATCTCCTGCCAGAGCAACGCCAGATGGCCGTCGGGGCCGAGCGTCATCGCGAAGTCGGCGAAGGCGACGGTGGTGGAGTCTTCGCGCACAAGCTGCGTGGCGCCGCCGATGCCGTGCCGCATCACGAGGTCGTCGCCCTGCCGCCACACGGCCACGGGAACGTTGCCGGGGCCGACGGCGAGGTGGATCTGCTTGTCCGCATCTTCGTTGTCGGTGAAGGCTTGCGGTGCGCCCCAGGTCCCCGATGTCCGCTGGCAGACGAAGACCTCCTGGTCGAGGTCGTTGGTCTGCACGCCGTCGGGATCGACGGTGTAGCCGTAGATTGCGTAGCCGTTCGTGGAGCAGGCCAGCGAATGTGAGAGGCGATTGGCGACCGCGGGGATCAGCGTCTGTTCGGCGGACCACGTCTGCGTGGCGGGCGTCCATTTCGACCAGAGCACCTGGTCGGGCGCGCCGTTGGTGCCGACGAGCAGGTTCTCAGCATTGCGCGACCAGACGGCCAGCACGCCGCCATCTTCGGCGGTACCGGCCAGCAGCGGCGCATGGTCGGGCTGGGCGTTGGTGGTCAGGGTCTGCGGCGCGGTCCAGATTCCCGTGGTCCGGTCCCAACGCGACCACGCGATTTCCATCTGCCCGAGCATGTCCGGGAGGTCGCCGTCGAAATCGGCGTCGGCGACCCGCTCCCAGACGGCGATGGCGTTGCCGTCGCCGTCGAAGGCCACGCGCGGGGCGAACTCGGCGCGGGTGTCGGCGAGGATCGGCGCCGGTGTGCTCCATTGGACGCCGTCCCAGCGGGTCCAGCGGATGTCGGTGCATTGCAGCGTATTGGGCGAGCCGTTGTCGCCCACGTAGAGCAGCATCAGCTCGGAGCCGCAGGCGGTCAGCGCCGGCTCGCTTTCAGGATAGACGTTCTCCACCAGCGGCAGGTCGGCCTGCACGGGCGGGTCGGCGAGCGGCTCGGCGGACAGCGGGGCGACCCGGCCTTTGGCCGTCACCGGCGTGGGATCCATCGCCCGGAAGGCGGCCAGGGCGCTGGGGTCCGCGAGGGTCTCCGGCGCAAGAGCGGCGAGGATCCTGATGCTCATGTCCCCGGCGGCGAGGAAGCGCTCCGGACCGAGCGCGAGGTTGGGGCGTTCGATGAGGCCGTCGCCGGCAGGCTCCGCCAGCGGCAGGGCGACAAACCCTCCTTCGACCGCCAACAAATTTGGGGCGATCCCGGCAGCTTTCGCTCCGGAAGGAACATAGGTTTCGTTGATGACGACGAACTTCAAGTCGTAGGCTTTGTAGGACATAACCACGATGGCAATCGATCCGGCGACCTTCCCGTTGACTTGCATGAACTTGAATTTTGGGGCCAGTTGGAAGGATGGCGTCAACATGCCCCCGCCCTGCACCTTGGCTTTTGCAAGGTAAAGGTTCGGTTCGTAGAGAAACCGGACGCCGAAGCCGGTGTCGAGTGTCCCGGCCTCGAGATGCAACGGGATGTCATTCAGGTTCGCCTTGACACTCGTAGACACATCGATGACGCCGAACACATCCGCTCTTTGCAGGCTGTTGACATCGAAACCCGTGCCGCGTGCCCAGTCCAGCATCCGTATCCATTGTGCAACCGGAATGAAGTCAGTCAAATAGAAGCTTGTCAGGAATTTTTCAAACTTCAGGCCTAGGCCGATGCCCATGGAGTCGAAGGTGATCGCTTCTTGATCCTTCATTAAAGTGCCGCCCATGTTTCCGGTGACTTTGAAGTCCCACGAATTGTTTGCCACCTTGAAACTGGGGAAGTAGGCGCTTTTGTTCAACCAGTTGATCGCCGGCACTCGCGTCTCCGTCTCGTTCTTCTTCTCCCGGCTCGCGCCGACGCTGGCGTTCCACTCGCCGGAAAGGATGTTGTAGGAGAAGCCGCCGCTGAGCTTCATGTGCATCCCGAGGCTGCCGAGAAAGCGCATGTCGACAGACTCTGCCTGTTCATCGGCGTCTTCGGGAACGCTGAGTTCGAACTCGACGATCATGCCCTCCGACTTCCATCCGCTGGATTCGCCGCGTTGCAGGGGAGCGCCCAAGATTTGCGGCATCTGCACGAAGGCGATTTCGCGGGCAAACGGCGCAGAGCGCTGGCCGCTTTTCGCGACCGCCACGGCTTGTAGCGTATTGGAGCCGCCAGGCGGCTCCGTCTGGAAGGCCGCGTCCATATCGACGACCAGTTCCGCCTGCGCCGCCGACGTGGCGACGGTCTGGAGCACGGTGCCGTTCGCGGAGAACTCGACGCCCCCCGCCTCGTTGCCGTCCCAGTCCACAAGCGCCGTGAACTTCTGCTTGACGGGCACGCCTTTCAGGAAGATGCCGTCGCCTCCGCGCAGTTCGGTGACCTTGTAGCCCGATGGCTTGAGCAGGATGTCGGGTACGACGATCTCCGTCGCTCCCGGCTCGGGCGCGAGCATCTCGAGGTGCCTCGCGTAGCCGGGCGTATTTGTCACCGCCAACTCGCCCGCGCCGAACGCGAAAGGGATGTTCTCGAACGCGAACGCGCCGTCGGCTGAGGTCACCACGTTGGACCCTTCCAACGATACCGATATGCCGGGCAGCGGCGTGTTGTCTGCCGCCTTCAGCACGCGGCCACGCACGGTCAATGGACGTTCCTCTGGCGGCGTCAGATCCAGCACGTACACCGGCGAGGTGTCCGAAGACGTTCCATCCTGGACAGGTGCGTCCGCCGCCCGCGGCAGCGTCATGCTGGCCCGGAAACCCGACGTTCCCGCAGCGCCGGCCGTGACGCAGTCCGGGGTATTGGGTGTAAAAGCGCCCGCTCGGCAGCGGGCGGCGTCATCCCAATCACCTCCGCGGTGCCCGTTCCATAAAGATGGCGAATTGAATCCCTTATTTGTGCAGACTGGGTCAATTAAAGGACTGGGCCAGTAATTGAGACTATGCGTTTCGTCGAGGACGAGTTCCGCCACATTGCCCAGCATGTCGTAGAGGTCCCAGGCGTTGGGTTGATAGCTTCCCACGTAATAGGTCCCGTAGTTGGTGCCATGGACAGGGTAACCCCAGGAGTTGATACGGCAACGCGCGATTTTTATAAGGTTGGGGCAGTAATACGAATTTCTGTTGGTGTAGTATTCGTCACTGTAGAAGGGCGGGTCAGCAGGAGTCAGATCCGTGCCGTTGTGCAATCCGGTCCGCGTTCCCGCACGGCAGGCGTATTCCCATTGGGCATTGGTGGGCAGATCGAAGCTCTCCAGCCCGGCCTTGGCCCGAATTTTTCCCATGAAGGAGGTGGGGCCGGGATCCGGACTGAAATATCCGTTCGGATCCTGCATGGCATTGCTTTCAGGCACTTCGCGGACCATGTTGTAGCTGACGTTTTCCACAGGCCGCTTGGCATACCATTCGGGGGTCTGGAAATTACTGGGGTTCGTCCCCATGACCAGCTCCCACTGTCTTTGGGTCACCTCGTAGACGCCGATGTAGAAGTCCTGCGTCAGCGTGACGGTCTTCGGTTCCACGTCCCAAACCCAATCGTCGCTCAGGCCCGGTTCGTCGGGGGGAGTTCCCATGGCAAACGTGCCCTTGCGGATCAGCCTCATCAGCAGATGGGTCGTCTTGTACCGATCGTCGCCGAAGCCGCCGGGCAGATCTGCCAGCGATGGATAATAGGCGACTGGGTAGTTCGTGGCATCCATTCCGCCGGAGAGGTCAACGACGAGATAGTCCAGCAGGGGGGAAGGGGCATGTCCAATGGCAGCGGCATCGGTGGTGCCTCGATGTCGGCCACACGCACCCGCGCCCGCATGTTGGCATAGAGCTTGGGCGAAAGCTCGACGGCGGCATTCCAGACCATCGTACGATCTGTGCCACAGGCGACGCCCTGTACATCCCCGGAAACCGTCGAAGTCGGGCTGAAATAGGTGAACCCTCCGTTCGTCGAGACGGACAGAGAAACGGAGAGCATGCCCGTGTCCTCGTCCGCCAAGTCATAGGTGATGTCCACCAGCCCCGTACCTGGCCGTTGCGCGGCCCGCACGTTCGTCACCGCCGGATCCGCAGAATGAGCGAATACCGCCAAACTCGCGAAACAAACCAGAATCCAGCCGCGCCGCTTTTTCATAAGCCTTGCCCTTCGAAAGTCGTGGACAAAAGATGACGGTCGATTCGCACGGTATTGAATTCCTTATGCTAGGCCGTGTCAACCACAAACGAAAAGTTTGCGAATTTGCGCGGGGCTTGCCTACAAGAACGCGGATCGATATTATTCCCTTGCGTTCACCGAGTCCCTGAGGAACAGCGCTGAGTGTTGGAGTCTGCTGCAGTGCCAAACACGCGAGAGAGGAGGCAAACGTATGAAATACCGCGTTGGGATCGTTATGATGACGATGGCGGCACGGGCGTTTGTCGTTTGCGCGCAGGGCACTGCAGGCGTAATGGACGATGTGTCTGCGGTGTTGCGCGATCCCGCAATGCGTCAGAACAGGGTGGATGCGCGGGCCGAGGTCGCGCGCGTGCGACGCGCGGCGGCATGGGCGCGCGCGGCGCAAAGGGGTTTGCCGGTCAAGGGAGAGAAGCCCGGCGGCGGCGCTTTTGAGTTGATCGACTTTGACGGCGAACGGCCGCTCTACCGCGCCACGTGCAATGCCAACGCCGCGATCTCGTCCGGGGCGAACCTGCTGTGGGCCGCCCCCTACGGCGTGACCGGCAACGGCGGGACGGTGGGGGTGTGGGACGCCAGCTCGGCCCTCACGACCCAT